>WOR8_10005784_pt1 | contig 17076 bp, 14 predicted proteins | sample DeeMarSeWOR38_10_FD_19890 | JGI IMG/M metagenome (IMG submission 19890)
CGCCAAGACGCGTTTTACTGCCCTGCAGTCAGGGGAAATCGATGTGCTGACCCGAAATGCCACCCGGACCCTGGGACGCGAGACCGCCCTGGGCCTGCATTTTGCAGCAACGAACTATTATGACGGTCAGGGTTTTCTGGTGCCCAAAAAACTGGGTGTGAAAAGCGCCAAAGAACTCGACGGCGCCACCGTGTGCGTACTGCCGGGTACAACCACCGAACTCAATGTGGCGGACTATTTCAGGGCCAATGAAATGAAAATGAGCCCCGTGGTTATCGAAAGCACCCCCGAACTGGCCAAAGCTTTTTTCGCGGGACGCTGTGACGTACTGACCTCCGACGCCTCCCAGCTGGCCTCGACCCGGGCAGTTGCTCCCAATCCGGACGATTATGTCATTTTGCCTGAAATTATCTCCAAGGAACCGCTTTGCCCGGCTGTTCGTCACGGAGACGACAAGTGGTATGATATCGTCAATTTCTCGGTGCTTGCCATGATTGAAGCAGAAGAACTGGGAATTACCTCCAAGAATGTCGATGATATGCTGAAAAGCAAAGATCCCAAGATCCAGAGATTCTTGGGCGTCAGCCCCGGCAATGGCAAAGCGCTGGGGGTTGATGAAAACTGGGCTTACAATATCGTTAAATTTGTGGGCAACTACGGTGAAGTCTTTGAGCGCAATGTCGGTGTCAACACGCCTTTGAAAATCGAGCGCGGTTTAAATGCGCAGTGGACCAACGGCGGGCTGATGTATGCACCGCCGTTTAAGTAACCATCCGGAAGAAAAAGGGTGCCACGCCCGGTGGCACCCTTTTTGTTGTTCAATAAAATTCGCTAACCCTCAGCGATTGAACTATACCGGTATTTTGTACAAGTGAATTGCCCATGACCAGTGAAAGTACAGGCCCAAAGCAAAACGCCCAGCCGGGTACCACTGCGTTTTGGAATGACCCGAAGTGGCGATCTGTGCTATATCAGCTGGTCGTTCTTGTAATGGTGGGGCTGCTGGGCTACTATCTGGTTTCAAACACCCTGATCAACCTTGAAAAACAAGCCATCGCCACCGGTTTCGGATTTCTTGACAAGGAAGCGTCGTTTGAGATCGGCGAATCCGTCATACCCTATTCAGCCGCCAATAAATACGCACGCGCTTTACTGGTGGGTGTGCTGAATACCCTGCTGGTTTCTTTTATCGGCGTCATCCTCACGGTCATTCTTGGCACATTAATCGGCATATTGCGCCTATCCTCAAACTGGCTGGTATCCAAGCTGGCGGCGGTTTATATTGAAGTGTTTCAGGATATCCCAGTATTGTTGCAGTTGTTTTTCTGGTATGCTTTCTTTTATGAAGTCCTGCCATCGCCCCGGCAGGCCCTAAGCCCTTTTAGCGGTGTATTTCTAAGCAATCGAGGCCTCGTTTTAGCCGTTCCTGAATCCCATCCCGCTCATTTTCATATGTTCATTGCTTTTGTGGTCGGATGCCTCATTGTATATTTTGTGCGCCGATGGGCGCGCAAACGACAGGCCAGAACAGGGTTGCCTTTTCCTGTCTTCCGCGTTTCAATCGGCATACTGATTGTATTGCCCCTGTTGGCATGGCTGGCCGGGGGAGCGCCCACCGCGATGAGCATCCCCGAGCTAAGGGGTTTTAATTTTCAGGGCGGACAAAACGTCAGCCCCGAATTCACCGCGTTGCTACTGGGGTTGGTTCTTTATACGGCTGCATTTGTCGCTGAAGTTGTGCGCGCCGGTATCCAGTCTGTGAGCAAAGGACAGACGGAAGCAGCCATGTCCATCGGGTTGAAATCCACCCATGTTCTCAACCTGGTGATTTTGCCCCAGGCCTTAAGGGTGATCATTCCGCCCTTGACCAGCCAGATGTTGAATCTTACAAAAAACAGCTCTTTGGCCGTGGCCATCGGTTATCCCGACTTTGTGTCGGTTGCCGGTACGGCCATCAATCAGACCGGTCAGGCAATCGAAGGGGTCGCAATGATCATGATTGTTTATCTATGCTTCAGCCTTTCGACCTCGGCCTTTATGAATTGGTACAATAAGAAAGTTGCGTTGGTTGAACGCTAGCTCGACAGATGGAAGAATCCAATCAAATACGCAATGCCCAGATAATTAAGCCGCCGGCAACCCAGGTGGGGGTGTTGGGGTGGGTTCGAACCAACTTATTCAAGGGTTGGTTAAATTCCTTCTTGACCGTCATCACTGTCTATTTGCTCTGGAAAACAATCCCTCCCCTGTTGCGCTGGGCATTTATAGACAGTCTCTGGTACTCGACCGGTGCGCAATGCCAACAGGGGACAGGTGCCTGTTGGTCGGTTGTGACCGCCAATATCAGGTTTATCACTTTTGGATTTTATCCATACGAACAGCAGTGGCGCCCGTTTGTGGCGATGATAATGCTGGTTGGTTTGCTGTTTTACAGTCAAAATAGAGATCATTGGAAAAAGCCGTTGGCCTATGCCTGGGTGCTGGGTCTAGCGCTGATGGGCCTGCTCATGAAGGGAGGGCTTTTTGGCCTAACATCGGTCGAAAGCACACAATGGGGCGGCATACCCTTAACCTTGCTCCTGTCGATCTTTGGCCTAACCGCTGCTTATCCTCTGGGGGTTGTTCTGGCCCTGGGGCGTCAGTCTAAAATGCGTGTCGTCAAGACCCTTTGCGTGCTGTATATTGAATTGATTCGAGGCGTCCCTCTCATCAGCCTGCTGTTTATGTCATCGGTGGTATTTCCGTTGTTTTTTCCGGAAGGATTCAACATCAACGCCATCATCAGGGCCCAGGTTGCGATCATTCTGTTTACCGCAGCCTATATTGCCGAAGTGGTTCGCGGGGGATTGCAGGCCATCCCCCGCGGTCAGTATGAAGCTGCCGAATCTCTGGGGTTGAATTATTACTTAACGATGCGGTTGATTGTCTTGCCCCAGGCGCTTAAAATAGTGATTCCGCCTTCGGTCAGCATTTTAATTTCGGCCTTTAAAGATACATCATTGGTTGTTATCATCGCTCTTTTTGATTTTCTAAAAACCACGAAAACCGTTATTTCAGATCCACAATGGATGGGATTTTCCGCCGAGGCCTATGTTTTTGCCGCCCTTGTGTATTTTCTATGCTGTTTTTTCATGTCGAACTACAGCCGGCGGTTGGAACGCGAGCTGGAAACGGGGCATTAAGGTCCAGATGACAGAAGACAGAGGACAGAAAACAGAAGACAGAAGTAAAAGAATGTGGAAGTCGGAATGCGGAATGCGCAAAATGAAGTAGCTGAATGTCTGAATTTCATATTTCCGCATTCCGCATTCCGACTTCCGAATTTCAAAAGGACCTGAGGGCCGAATACTAGGCTCCGCCTGGCGTGGATAAATAAACAACTCAAATCAATATGCGAGATTAATTATGAACCCACAATCGCCCCAGAATGATGATGTTACCTTAACTGGCGATGCCATCATTGAAATCGTTGAAATGCACAAGTGGTACGGCGAGTTTCACGTTCTGCAAAATATCGACCTTACCGTCCAAAAACAGGAACGGATTGTTATTTGTGGACCTTCCGGCTCCGGGAAGTCAACCCTGATCCGATGCATCAACCGTCTTGAAGAGCACCAGCGGGGCAAGATTATTGTGGACGGGATTGAGCTTACCAATGACTTAAAAAATATCGAGAAAATCCGGGCCGAAGTGGGCATGGTGTTTCAGCATTTTAACCTTTTCCCCCATCTGACCATCCTGGAGAACCTGACCCTGGGCCCCATCTGGGTCCGGAAAATCCCTAAAAAGGAAGCCGAAGAAACGGCCATGTATTATCTGGAAAAAGTCCAAATTGCCGATCAGGCCATGAAATATCCTGGCCAGCTTTCAGGGGGGCAGCAGCAGCGGGTTGCCATCGCCCGCAGCCTGTGTATGTCACCGAAGGTTATGCTGTTTGACGAGCCTACCTCCGCGCTGGATCCGGAAATGATCAAAGAGGTGCTGGATGCCATGATCGAACTGGCCCAGGAAGGGATGACCATGATTGTGGTAACTCACGAAATGGGATTCGCCAAAAGCGTGGCCCATCGCGTACTGTTTATGGATTATGGTCAAATTGTCGAAGGCAACTCTCCGGTCGAATTTTTTGACAACCCGCAGCATGAGCGGACGAAGCTGTTCTTAAGCCAAATACTACATTAATTGTCATGTGACGATATATCTAGAATATTCGCCTCTGCAGCGCTACAAATTATTAAGGTTTCAGGTGTCAGGTTTCAGGTGTCAGTCGATAGTAGGCCTTAAGGCGGAAACCGAACGCTGAAACACGATTTGCTCAAACCTCAGCATCATATTCAAAAGTTATTCTCCCCCCCCTTTTGTTTAGACTGTTAACGTTGCGCTCATTTTTTTCTGAACATTCCTATACCTGACACCTGACACCTGAAACCTAATTTCGCCTAGTTCCTACAACGAAACCCATTTCTTGGATCGTAGTCTATTGGAACCCTTTAGCCGCGTTGAATAGATCATTGCCAATTATTCCAACTGGTATATAATTATTTAAGTTTTACGGTTTTTTGACCGATATATAGCAGTATATCAATGGCCTACAGGTGCGATGCCCGGGATGTTGGTATAATGCTATCTTAGCGAGGATGACCGATAAAACCATGAATTTATACTATGCAGACGGTGATCAGCAGATGGGACCCATTGGCAAGGCCGAGCTCCAGACGCTGATAAAAGCCAAGAAGGTAAATGCCAAGACGCTGGTCTGGCAGGATGGAATGGAAAGCTGGCAGGAACTCGGTGTCTTTGTCCGCAGCCAAAGGCAAAAAAGAGAACGACCGAGCCAGGCGGCTGTTTCAGGAGCGCAAGCGGTGTGTTCCGAGTGCCGGCGGGTTTTTGCCGAGGAAGAGATGATCCGTTTTAACGACGCCCGGGTTTGCGCCGCCTGTAAACCTGTATTTGTTCAAAAAGTCAAAGAAGGGGTGTCGGTGGCAGGGGCGCTCGATTATGCCGGTTTCTGGACTCGGTTTGGCGCTGTGGTAATAGACGGGTTCATTATCTGGATATTTAATATGGTGCTCTTTGTACCGCTGGGTATTATCATGCCCACCTCCACAGACGATCCATTTGCAGCCCTGTCGTTTATGCCGCTGATCATGCTGCTGCAGTATGCCATACCGGCTGTATATGATACCTGGTTTGTCGGCAAATACGGCGCGACCCCCGGCAAGATGGCCTGCAAAATAAAGGTAGTTGTGGCCGACGGAACCCCTGTGAGCTATTCCAGAGCCCTGGGCCGGCATTTTGCCAAGTGGCTGAGCTCGCTCATCATGGGGATAGGTTTTTTGATGGCAGCCTTTGATGATGAGCGGCGGACGCTTCATATTTTACCCTGTTAAATAATGCTTCGCATTAAATCAGAGAATTATTTAACAGGGCAGGCAAATCACAATGACCGAAATTCGAAATCCTAAATCTGCTTTGGTCATTGAATATTGGAGTTTGAGATTTATTTGAAATTTGGTGCTTGTAATTTGAGATTTAATTTGCATTTGAGCAAGCAAGATTTTAACAAACGTCATCGGAGGAAAATATTCGGTGTTGAACTGCACCAAGTGTGACACCCCCTTGCCCGGGCAGAGTCTTGATTCCTGCGCTCTGGTTGCCTGTCCGTCATGCTCGGCTCTATTGCGGGCGGATGTTTATCCAGCCCTTTTCCGGGAATTGCCGCGGGGGCAATCCGGCGATAGCCTTCAGCTGGACAAGGAAGCCGGATGCTTTTATCATCCCCGAAAAAAAGCCGTGGTTCCCTGTTCCACCTGCGGCCGATTCGTCTGTACCCTGTGTGACGTTGCCCTCAACGGCCAGCACTTATGTCCCGCATGTTTTGAAAAAGGCAAAACCAAACGGAAAATTATAAATCTGGAAAACCAGCGCACCTGTTACGATTCCATTGCCCTGATGGTGGCCGCCACTTCCCTGTTGGTATATTGGTTTACCATTTTTACGGCCCCGCTGGTCATTTATTTGACCGTGCGGCATTGGAATTCACCGTCCAGTATCATTCCACGGACGAAGATTCGATTTGTCCTGGCATTTATCATCGCCAGCCTGCAACTAGCCGGCTGGATTTACGTGTTTACCCAGATGTTTTTCTAATCGCAGAGTTAACCCAATGACCCAAGATACAAGGGAATATCAAAAGCTGCCCGGATCCAAGAAGGGATTCTTGATCGGCAAGTACACCCTCTGGCTGGGGTCCGACCACCTGCTTCAAATATTCTCAAGAGTTGGTGTCGAGGAATACAAGCGTTTTTATTTCAGCGATATTCAGGCGATTGTTACGCGCAAGACCGCCATTGGTGCGCTGCAAAATATTGTCGGGGGATTACTGGTCCTGATTTTTGCGGTCCCGGCCGTTATTTTTGACGGCGGATGGTCTCTCTTTTATACCATTGTCGCTGGCGTCATGCTGTTGTTGTTATTGCTCGGCTTGTTTAAAGGGCCTACCTGCGAAACGAAGCTGATGACAGCCGTGCAAACCGAAAAATTACAAACGCTGCACCGCCTAAAACATACGGCCAAAGTTATGGATCGCCTTCGGATGCACATCCATCAAGCCCAGGGCACGTTGAACCGTGACGCTCTTGATAAAATGCCGGCGCGGCCCGGGAAGGGTCCAAATACGCACCAGCGGGTTTCACAACGCGGCTCGAGAATGCCCGCTCCGCGCAACGAAACGGGCGGCGCTCATATGGGGCTGTTTGCATTGCTGCTTTTGGACGGGATACTGGCTGGCATGGGCTTCTTCTTTACCCATGTGATGTTGACCATTATCGGCAGCATCACCATCCTGGGGACGGGAATTTTGGTCATCGTTGCCCTTGTCAAACAGCATAATAGCGCCCTGGGCGGATCGCTAAGGGCGATTACCTGGGCCTGTCTGGGATTTATCTGCATTAATTTTGTGGCAGGATATGTTATCAGCATTGTTTTTGCCATGGAAAATCCAGGTGTTGTCTACAATCAATGGGAAATGTTCAAATCCATGTCCCTTCTCTCCCCCTGGGAAAGCCCGCTGAAGATGAGCTTTGATATCTTTACGATTAGCGGCGCACTTATTTTGGGGATTCCCGGGCTATTCATGCTTTATCGAACCGACAAGCGGTCATCGGTCCAATCACCCCTGAAACCTGTGACATTAAGATCACCTGCGGTGCCCAGAAACACCGAAATGGGATAAAACGAAAGAATATTCAATAGTCATTTGACAATATTCATTTATAATAGATTTAGATACAAATGCTTATCATTGCACTTACGTATCGATTAATTCGGAATTAATAGGCAATACCCATGCAGGATCTCACCCACCAGCGCTGCATAAATCATAGGTTTCGCGAGGCAGTGGCCCGCTGTCCGGAGTGCCGGCGCTTTTTCTGCCGCGAATGCATTACCGAGCATGACGACAAAGTGCTGTGCGCCTCCTGCCTTCGAAAACGACTCAAGCCGGGCATGAAAGGATTTCACCCCTCACTGTGGATTTTTCGTTTGGGGCATTTCACGGTCGGCATGACGTTGCTGTATGTCTTGTTCTATTATTTAGCCCAGATGCTTATGGCCTTGCCGGCCGACTTCCATGAGGGCACCTTATGGCAAAAAGGCTGGTGGAAACAGCCATGAACGCGAGCCGCAAGAAATATCAGCAAAGTGCTTTACGCATTATCGAGGAGGCGGTCCAAGTGCTGCGCACCGCTCCGGGTTGGCTGCTGAGTGTTTATTATCTGGGCACGGTTCCCTTTGTTCTCGGTTTGCTCTATTTCTGGGCTGATATGAGCCGCAGCCCCCATGCCGACCGGAACAGTGCGGCGGCTGCTCTGGGGCTGGCAGCCTTATTTGTCTGGATGAAAGTCTGGCAGACGATCTTTGCCCGGAGAGTCCGCGACCGGATCTCAGGCGAGCCATCGCCTAGCCGGTCTCCGGGACAAATTGCATCGATTGTGGCCACCCAAAGTCTGATTCAAGCCACCCGTTTTATCGTCATGCCGGTTGCCGCCCTTCTGGCCATTCCTTTCGGCTATTGCTACGCCTTCTATCAAAATGCCACCGTGTATGGCGACCGGGATAGCCGCGATGTCAAACCTACCTGCAAATGGGCCTGGAAGCAGGCGAAACTGTGGCCCCGGCAAAACCACATGCTTATCGGCATTTTCTGGCTATTCGGCCTGGTGATATTATTAAATGTATCCACTGCCACGCTTATTATTCCACAGCTGATCAAATCGCTGTTCGGCGTCGAGACCGTCTTTACCCTGGGCGGGATTGCCGTATTGGTCAATTCAACCTTCTGGATGGCGATGCTGGCCATAACCTACCTGTTATGGGATCCTTTTATCAAAGCCGCCTATGTGATGCGCTGTTTTTACGGTTCAGCCCTTGGCTCCGGGGAAGACCTCAAAACGGAACTTACCCGGGTCATGAATCCGGGAGCAGAAATCATTGCGGGGCTGCTGGTCGTTGTTTTATGTGCTGCACCGGTCGGGTTAAGGGCGGCACCCCCCGCGCCGGTGGCACCGGAACAACTGGATCAGTCCATTGAGGAAATCATGAAGCGACCCGAGTTCTCCTGGCGCATGCCACGGGAGGCTGCCGAGCAGAAAGCGCCGGAATCGATGGGCCCGCTGGAGGCTGCTCTTAAATGGCTGGTGGATTTGATTGCCAAAATTATTAAAACGATCGGCAAATGGATCTCTGATTTTATAGAATGGCTGGAAAGTTTGTTGCCTCAACGTCAAGGTCAGCCGGCGACCGCAGACAAGAATTGGAAAACGCCGGTGAGGATCATCCTATTCCTGCTGTCGATTCTACTGCTGGCGGTTATGGCTTTCATTTTTATTCGAATTTGGCAACGACGGCAGGCCAAGCCTATTGAAATTATCAGTGCCCCCGCCGAACCGGTGCCCGACCTGACCGATGAAAAAGTCAAAGCCGATGATCTGTCCACCAAACGCTGGATTAGCCTTGCCACCGAATTGGCTGATAAAGGGGACCTGCGCCTGGCCATGCGCGCCCTTTATCTGGCGACCCTGGCGCACCTGGCGGATCGCGAAATGATCACCATTGAAAGTTATAAATCCAATCGTGAATATGAGGATGAATTAAGGCGACGCGCCCATGAACACCGGGAGTTGATCTCCATTTTTTCCAACAGCCTGAACGTCTTTGAACGTATCTGGTACGGCATGTATCCCGTGGCGCGCTCCGAATTCGACAGCTTTACCCTGAACCAGAAAAGGATGCTAGCGGTTGCAGACCAATAAAACCATCGCCGGAATCGCCATGGCGCTCTTGCTGCTGTTATGTGGGGTCGGGGTGGCCCATTTGTTCATTTTGCGTTTTGAATCAGGTGATGTGTATCCGGCTTACTCCTCCCTGCGCAGCGATCCGCTGGGGACCAGGGCACTATACGCAAGCCTGGAGAATATCGACAGCATATCGGTGCGTCGAAATTATCATCGGCTCAAATCCCTAGCTTTCGAGGCGCAAACGACTTTTTTCTATCTTGGGGCGACCCCCGGTGAGTTTAATTGGGTTCCGCAGGAAACCGTGGAAGCCTTCGACCGCCTGACCCAAACCGGTGGGCGGCTGGTCATAACGTTTTTGCCGGTTACCCAAAAGCATGAAAATAAAGCCTCACAGGGCTCCTTGAAAAAAAAGGAATCCGCGGATGATAAAACGGATACCGCAACCGGCAGCGATTCTCAGGATAGACCGCCCGCAGGCAATCGCAGCGCAACCGCCCCATCCCGATCCAACCCTGATTCCCGCAAAGAAAACGCCCACCCCCTGGCCCCGGAAGGTGGGCATGCCCGTCAAGCATCAATAAAGAAGCGCTGGGGCATTGAAATGGCATTTAAAGAAATTTTGCCGCATAAAGATGAGAAGCATCTGGCCGTTGCGGCAAGCACGAGTCGAAAAGATCTTCCCCCGACGATTTCATGGCACACCAATCTGCATTTTGTCCTGTCCGACGACGCCTGGCAAACCCTATACAGCTATGAGGAGCTCCCGTTGATCGTTGAAAGAACCTACGGCCAAGGCACTATCTTATTATGTGCGGATTCTTATTTCATCAGCAACGAGGCATTGTGGGCGGAGCGGCATCCCCAGTTGCTGATGTGGCTGCTGGGAGGGCATTCCAACCTGATTTTTGATGAAGCCCACTTGGGTATCTACAAGCACCCGTCTGTGGCCCAGTATATTCGGCGCTACCGTTTTCACTGGTTTTTCGCAGCCCTGGCGGTCCTGGCCTTATTGTTTGTCTGGAAAAGCGCCGCTCATTTTGTGCCACCCACCGCAGATGATGCCCTGAGAGGCGCTGAGGTTGTCTCTGAAAAAGATTATACCCAGGGACTGATTGCCCTTTTGCGGCGCAACATTGCCGGCAGTCAAATATTGCGGGTATGTGCCCAGGAGTGGCGTCAGACGTTTAAAAAATCAAAACGCATTGAGGGTCGGATTCGCGCGCGCATTAACGAATTGGCCACAACCGGGGCAACGGAATTGAAAACGAGCAAGGATCCCGTAAAGGCATATCAGGAGATCACGCGAGAGGTAAGCCAAATGGGTATGGATGCATTAAACACAGACTAAAAAATTTATGGTTAGGCATAAATGACAACCTGGAGTTCCAATAGACCATATGGGCCAAGCCCCGTAGCAGAGGAAAAAGGCTATGAGTGAAAAGACAGAACTGTTAAAAAAAGCGTTGCTGCGCACCAAGCAGGAGGTTGCCAAAGTTATCATCGGCCAGCAACATGTCGTGGATAAAGCCCTGATCGCCATATTCTCGGGCAATCATGCTTTAATCGAAGGGGTACCCGGTGTGGCGAAGACACTGCTGGTCAGAACCCTGGCCCATGTTATGCGCTGTGATTTTGCCAGGATCCAGTTTACACCGGATCTGATGCCCACCGATATTACGGGAACCCATATTTTCAATCTCCAAAAAGATGTATTCACACTGGTCAAAGGACCGGTGTTTACGACTTTTCTGCTGGCTGATGAAATCAACCGGGCACCGGCCAAAACCCAATCCGCTCTGCTGCAGGCGATGCAGGAGAGAACGGTGACCATCGATCGCAAAACCCATGAATTGTCACCTAATTTTACCGTTTTTGCCACCCAGAATCCGATTGAATACGAGGGAACCTATCCCCTTCCGGAAGCGCAAAAAGACCGCTTTATGCTAAAAATCACCATGAATCATCCTGAAAGGGATGAAGAGCTAACCCTGGCCGATCGTATGCTCGGCAAGGATTCGCCTGAAAACGTTTTGGCCAGTGGACTGGTCAAGCCGGTTTTAACACCGGAAATATTGACAAAATTGCGGGAATCCCTTGAGGATATTCTGGTCAAAGAAGAGTTGGGGGCCTATATCGTCGACATCGTACGAGAAACTCGCCGGCATCCCAGCATACTTGTCGGGGCGGGTCCGCGTGCCACCCAGGCCTTAATACTGGCCGCGCGGACCCACGCTGCCATTAACGGACGTGATTTCATTACCCCCGACGATATCAAAGAGCTGGCTCTCCCGGTGCTCGAACATCGCCTGATTTTGCGTCCGGAGTTTGAAATTGAAGGCCTGACCATCAATGAAGTCATTGATGAAATTTTAAAAGAGATTGCCGTGCCGAGATAAAAGAAAATGCCTAAAGTGCCTAAAATGCCTAAAATTTAAAAAGGATCGGATCATTATTATGCAGGTTGCTCTGCAAATTCAGCTTCACCGCTCAAGAGTATTATAATACAAAAGACAGCATGCCTTCATTTTAGACATTTTAGGCATTACAAAATATGGAGACAGTGTTCTTTAAATCATTATCAGCGACTGAACCCAGAAATAGTCATTGGTTGCAACCATGAAGTTAGTCCCCACAAATAAATTGATATTCTGGTTCGGACTTGTTTTTTTGCCGGTATCCGTTTTGATCGCACTGGTACCGACGGCAACCGGTCCGGGTATCGGTTTGGCAATTTTGCTGGTTACAGCCGTTATTGGTGATGCGGTTATCTCCAAGGGCCGGTTGACCGGGATCCAGGTCACCACCCCGGAGGTGGTCCGGCTTTCCGTAGGGCGCGAGGGTGATCTATCGCTGTCCATCGAAAACGAAGATCTAATCGTCAAACGCCTAAGGCTCGGCCTGGCCTTTCCCCGAGAGCTTTATTCACCGTACCATGATCGTCTCGCCGATCTGCCGGCCGCAAGCTCGGCCTCCCGCGTGGTCTGGCCTTTCAAAGCGTTGAAACAGGGGCAGTTTCTGCTGCAGACTTGTTACCTGGAAACCGCCTCCCGTTTTGGATTTTGGTCATTGCGTCGCGCTCAGAGAATCCATTCCGAAATTCGCGTATATCCCGAACTTCTCCGCGAGCGCAAGCGCCTGTCAGGGCTTTTTTTAAAACGTGGCATCGGCATTCACACCCAGCGACAGGTGGGCAAAGGGCGGGAATTCGAACAACTGCGAGAATATCTGCCCGGAGACAGCTACGAGGATATCCACTGGAAAGCCACCGCCAGGCGCGGGCTGCCGATTACGAAAGTCTATCAAATTGAACGAACCCAGCAAATATACGTTATCGTCGACGGATCGCGTCTGAGTGCTAGAAATTCAGATTCCCTCGGTCTCAACTCGATCCCTGCGTCATCCGAAGCTGACAACTATACGACCATTATGGAGCGTTTTACAACCGCAGCACTGGTGATGGGACTTGCGGCGGACCGACAGGGAGACATGTTCGGGCTGCTGGCGTTTGACGATCAAGTCCGGAAATTTGTTCGGGCTAAAAACGGCCGCGCGCATTATGATGTTTGCCGGGATGCTCTGTATACCTTACAGGCGCGCAGTGTGACACCCGATTTTGGCGAGTTATTCAGTTTTGTCGCGACCAAAATCAGACGACGCGCCCTGTTGATAATTTTAACCAATTTGGATGATCCGGTTCTGGCCGAAAACTTTACGGCCCATATCGATTTGATCAGTCGCCGGCATCTGGTCTTGGTCAACATGTTGAAACCCGCGGTCGTGAAACCGATTTTTTCAGATCCCTCGGTCAACACGGTTGACGATATCTACACCCAACTAGGCGGGCATTTGCTGTGGCGCCATTTTCGTGAGATTGAAAAATCTCTGCAAAGGCGGGGCATCGGGTTTTATCTGCTGGAAAATGAAAACTTGTGCTCGGATCTTGTGAGCAAATATTTGTCGGTCAAAAGAAGGCAGATTCTGTAAACAAGTTTCAGAGGTTCAGGATTCTGGGTTCAAAGGTTTAAAACTTACCCTAAAGCAACCCTGAACGCTGAACCTGGAACGACTGAACATGTTTTATTATGATTATTGATTTACAAAAATTTATCAGTGACGAAAGACCTTACTGGAACGAACTTGAATCCGTGTTGGATCGGCTTGAAAAACGGCCTGAGTATAAGTTGAGCCTTTCCAGTCTGCAACGGTTTCACTACCTTTATCAACGCACATCGGGGGACCTGGCAAAAATAAAGACCTTTGCCTCGGAACCCAATACGCGGGCCTTTCTTGAATCGCTGGTTGCCAGGGCCTTCGGCGAAATCCACGAGACCAGAAAGCGGCCCCATCGGTTTGCACCGCTGCAATGGTTTTTCACAACTTTTCCCCGGACCTTTCGCAGGCATATTCGTGCCTTCTGGATCTGTCTGGCCGCCATGCTGGTGGGGGGCGCTTTCGGCGTATTCGTATTGCTGGTCGAGCCGGCCGCTAAAGATGTTCTGTTGCCATTTGGCCACTTGCACGGAGATCCTTCCGAGCGAGTTGCCCAGGAAGAAAATGCGACGGTAGATCGGCTTGCGGGTGCCAAATCGTCCTTTTCATCCAATCTGATGACGCATAACACAAAGGTTGCCATTTTCACCCTGGCGCTGGGATTGACCTGGGGCATTGGAACCCTGACCCTGCTATTTTATAACGGGGTTATCCTGGGAGCAGTGGCATTGGATTATGTTATGGCCGGCGAAACGACATTTTTGTTGGGCTGGCTCTTACCCCATGGCGCCATCGAAATTCCCGCCATCATTCTGGCCGGGCAATCCGGGCTGGTCCTGGCCGGAGCGCTGATTGGCTGGGGCAAACCGCTTTCCTTGAGAATGAGGTTCAGGAAAATCAGTGCTGATCTGGTAACGTTGATCTTCGGCGTTGCCGTGATGCTGATCTGGGCCGGTATAGTTGAAGCTTTTTTTTCCCAGTACCATGAACCCGTGCTCCCTTACGCGGTTAAAATCGGATTTGGCGTATTGGAGCTCGCTCTGCTGCTGTTGTTTCTCACCAGATCCGGGAGGCGGAAGGAAAAGTAGAGGTTCAGGGTTCAGGGTTGTTCTAAATTTCAGAATCGCCGAACCGCTGAAACCGCTGTAGGCGAATTAACCTTGAACCCTGAACGCAGAACCTGTAGTTGATCAGGTTACGTATGATTAAGGTAGACCGAATAAAAATATCCCTAAACGATCAACCCGGACGCCATGAACCTTCAGGATAGGACCAATACTCTGACCATCAGAACACCGGAGGGAATAGAGTTTTCCTTCTTGCTGGCCGGACCGGTTACCCGCTTTCTGGCCTGGTCGGTCGACCTCATGGTTATTTTGGCCGTTAGCAAACTGCTCACCGTGCTGGTGGGCGTTGTGGGGATTGTCAGCCGGGATCTGGCGGTTGCCGCCACTATTTTGGGTTATTTTGTGGTTTCAATCGGATATGGAATTGCGCTGGAATGGTTCTGGAACGGGCAAACCCTCGGCAAGAGATTGCTGCGCCTAAGGGTAAATGATGTTAATGGAATGCAACTGCAATTCAGTCAAATCGTAATCCGGAACCTGCTGCGATTTGTGGACAGTTTGCCGGCCCTCTATCTGGTCGGGGGGCTGGCCTGTCTGATCAGCCGACGCGCCCAGCGACTCGGCGATATCGTTGCCAACACCATCGTGACCTGGAACCCACGCCTCAGCGAGCCTGATCTGGATCAGCTCCTGGAGGGCAAGTACAACTCCCTGCGGACATATCCGCACCTGGAAGCGCGACTCCGTCAGCACGTATCACCTCATGAGGCTCAAATTGCCCTGCAGGCCCTTGTCCGCCGGGATGAATTTGAGCCCGAATCACGCGTGGCCCTCTTTGAAAGTCTGGCCGCTCACTTCAAATCCATCGTCGTATTCCCGGCCGAAGCCACAGACGGTCTATCGGATGAACAGTATATCCGTAATGTGGTGGATGCACTCTATCGCGGATGAAAACCCAATCGCTAAAAGGGATCAAAGTTCAACTGTTTTGGTCCCAAGTCGTTGGCATCCGTTGCGAGTTGCGGGTTGCGTGTTTCGCGGTGATTGTCTGTGGCTTCAGAACGCGCAACCCGTAACCCACAACAATGTCCGAAATCCCTCAACAGTTCTTCCCACAGAAAGTTAGCCTTGCTATATCGGTCAAATATCTGATATTTGCATCTCAAGATAAATTCTTTAATTTCGTTACAGTTGGTCTACAACTGCCGTCCATCTTGAATCAATAATGAAACCCATCGTTGCCATAGTCGGTCGACCCAATGTGGGCAAATCGACCCTATTCAACCGTGTTACCCGTACCAAAGATGCCCTGGTGGACGACTTTCCGGGTGTCACCCGGGACCGGCATTATGGGGATGCCACGTGGAATGACGTTGAATTTACCCTCGTGGACACCGGGGGATTCACCGAAGGGGGCGACTTCGCGGATGAAATCAGATATCAGGTGCACCAGGCCATTGGTGATGCCGATGTGATCCTGCTGTTGCTGGACGGCAAGGCGGGGATCTCGCCGTTTGACAGTGACATCCTGGGGTATTTGCGCAGTGTCGACAAGCCGGTTTTCTTTGCAGTCAACAAAATAGACGGTGCTGAGCAGGAAATAAATCTGGCCGATTTTTATCAGCTGGGGTTACAGACCCTTTACCCTTTATCGGCCGAGCACCGCTATGGTCTCTCCGACCTTATGGACGACATGGCCGCGGTCCTATCCCCTTTAGGCAAGCAACCTGCTGAAGATCTTGCCGACGAGATGATCCGCCTGGCGGTGGTGGGTCGGCCCAACGTAGGCAAATCTTCTTTGATTAACCGGATTCTGGGACAGGACCGACTGCTGGTCAGCGATATCCCCGGCACCACCCGGGATGCCATTGATTCCGTCTGCACATTTGAGGGCAAATCCTACCTGCTGGTTGATACCGCCGGCATACGTCGGAAAGGGAAGGTCACCCGCAAGCTGGAAAAGTTTTCCATCATCAAAGCCTTAAGGAGCCTGGAGCGCTGTGACGTGGCGCTTATTGTCATGGATGCCAGCGAGGGTATTACCGACCAGGATATCAGCATTGCCGGTTATGCTTACGACCGGGGCTGTGGTTGTATCATGCTGCTAAATAAGTGGGATCTGGTGGAAAAAGATGGCAAAACGGTCAAAACCTATTACAATCGGCTGCGGGATCAGGCTAAATTTCTCAACTTCGCACCTGCTATGACGATATCAGCCTTGACCGGACAACGCGTTGCCAAAACATTTAAACTGGTTGACGAGGTCTACGATCAGTATGTCAAGCGAATCGCCACCGGGCAGCTGAATCGAATTATGGAAAAAGCCATCGAAAAGAATACCCCTTCGCTGCATCGAGGCCAACGGATCAAGTTCTATTATGCGGCCCAGATATCCACCCGGCCGCCAACCATCGTTTGTTTCGTGAACTATCCGCAAGCGGTTCATTTTTCCTACAAAAGATATCTGCTCAACCAGTTGCGGGAAGAATGCGGCCTGGACAAGACACCGATCCGCATGATTTTCAGGCAGCGGGAAGGCCGAAACGCCAGGCAACGCAGGAAATGAGTAAATAATTGGTAATGATAAGGCAGGCAGGTTTTTTATAGAATATTTTAATTACGCCTGGCGTGAGCGCTATGCTTTAGGATCGCCGCCTGCGGCGGCTCGAGGACCGGCCTTAAGGCCTTGAGGCAAAGGCAAAAATAGAGCTGGACGGAATGAT
>WOR8_10003180_pt1 | contig 17072 bp, 11 predicted proteins | sample DeeMarSeWOR38_10_FD_19890 | JGI IMG/M metagenome (IMG submission 19890)
GGATGGTGGGGACCTGCAGGATACAGGTATGGATACAGGCATGGATATTACAGGGGTTACAGACATGGGTATTACCATGGGTATAATGCAGGCCGGAGGGCCGGTTATGCCGCAGGTTACAGGGCAGGTCAGCGAAACAACTACAACAATGTATACAGAAACCGGGCAAATGGCATTAGATCTACCGGTATACAGACCAGGCAAAATATTAACCGGGATCAGGTTTCTACTCGCAACAGGGTAAGTACCTCAAATAACAGGGCGAACCAGATGCAAAACAGGTCAAACACACAGACTAGACCCTCTACGAGACAGAATGATGTATATGCTGGCAGGGATGGGAATGTGTATAGAAGGGATAATACCAGTGGAACAGTACAGCAACGTTCCAATGGACAATGGAATTCATCAAACCGATCCAGTTACCAGCAGCAGATCAACAGCGAAAGTCGGTCACGACAGCAAGGAACACAACGTTACAATAATTATAATTCAAATAGAAGCCGGTCTTCCGCTACCCGGCCATCCGGTGGCCGAACCGGGGGAGGGGGGAGAAGGCGATAAAACATAACATAGTTTAAAGATTATATTCATGAAATGTCGATTTACAAATTTACGAATACACAAATATAGAATCACAAATAACGGTTTCAAGTATAGAACTAGACAATAATCGATTATGATTGTATGTTAAAATTTAATTTTTTACCGTACATTTGAATTCTGGTATTATATTAATAAACAATTTATATGACAAAGTTTTACAAATTTTCCGGGGTAGTTTTCCTTCTTATGGTGTTAATAATGTCCTGTAAGGAGGAAGACCCAAAGCTTCCTTTACCCGTTATTGACTTCACCACAGATCCTGAAATTGTGGAAGTTGGTGTTCCGGTTAAATTTCAAAACCTGACAACAAATGCCTCAAATTATGAATGGGATTTTGGTGACGGACAAACCTCCACGCAGATAAGTCCAACTATCACCTACGATGAAGCAGGTACGTATTCGGTTAAACTGGTAGCGTTCACTAAGGATAATCAGAAGGATTCATTAATTCAGGAAATTATGGTTGGCGAACGTGTTATGACTGGTCTGCTCATTAATAGTTTCCCATTCGTGAATATGGATGGAAATGACTGGGATGATCCTACCGGGTTTCCGGATTCGACTAAATATCCTGATTTTATATTGTTCCTGTATCCACAGGATGATCAGGATCTTTCACGGTTTCTTGCCACTCCACTTCTGGTGGATTTGGCTCCCTTTGAATTGCCAATCGGATTTGAATTAAATCCAGGAGATCCTTACGTTCTTACCAATGAAACCTGGGAATTAACGTTTATTGATTTTGACGGCGAAGATCTTGAAACTGCTGTGAATGAGGATTTCGAAATCATGGAAATCATCACGTTTAATCCGGTAACTATCCCGACCGGAACCGTTGATGAGAATGGAGAAGGATTTGTTCAAATTTCACTGGGGACGTATTCGGTGGATCTCTTTTTTCAGATCGAATGAAATAAAGGACAGAAAAAAAATAATAAGGACTGCTCTGATGTATTGGGGTAGTCTTTTTTTGCCTGTAAACCAAGGTAATAAGAATTCTGGCCTTCAGTAGGCTTCAGCTGACTCAGTATGGAAATGCCAAATTGTGGAAATTTTAGAATGAATAATGGAATAAGTGTCACCAACTTATCAATTCTTCAATTCCACGAATCTTTAAATATAGATTTATAGAATTCGCCGAGAATTAAATTAATGAAAAAAACAGAAAACTTATTTGCTCATTTGAGATTTTTTTAATCCATTTAAATTATTCGCTATTTCATTAACTTTCAATCTCAAACTAAAATAATCAGATTTATTTATCATATTCAATTCAAAGGAGATAATTAATAAATTTAGAATTTCCATTAAACTTGAAAATGAATATCCCGTAAATCTAGATTGATCTTTATTTAGGACGAGACAACGAGACACAAATCAACAGTTAGCCAATTATCCGCTTATCTGGTTAGCCATTTCACAGTATAATAAAAGTCTTTTTCCGAAGAAATTATATGGATTTAATATCTTGTGGTCAATTTACTGTACCAAAAATATTTCATACTGATTACAAGGGTTGAAAAGTTTAAATACAGTCAGCCCTTCTACCGGGAAATCTGAGGCATATACTTCTTCTCCTTCAAATAAAAGGTCAGTTATTTCAGTCAGGTTTGCATCATCTCCGGGTGTAGGAGTCCCGGAGTGATAAAAATTATTCGTTAATGTAACTGTGATCTTATTCCCAACTGTGGAAGTAGGAAGGAATTCCCTGAGGTAGATATCGGAATTACCGTTTCCATCATCAAGGATAAAGCCTACCGCATTCGAGGGTTGGATATCGGATTCGAATTCATAATAGAAAAGAAAAGCCACTGCATCGGGAAATTTTTCTGCAATGATATTCCCTTCGTCTGATAAAGAGGCACCTGTCTCGTCGAATATAAAAAAAGAATTAACACTATATGGAAATTCAGGAATTGGTTGAAAGGCAGTGCCCTCAAGATCAAATAAACTGGCAATCATGGATATCGATCCGATACCAGCAACCTGGCCTTCATATTTCGGTCCGTCATCAGCAGAAAATTTACAAAGACTCGGGCCAGTATTGGAAAAGTCACTGAAAGCTATCGCATTGATCGTATATAATGTATTATTCAATACAAACTGTAAGGGCTCTAAGAGTATCATACTACCGTTTTGTAATTGGTAACCACTGGAATGATTCAGTATGACGCCATCGAAGTCTGGCTGGTCAAATCCTGTGCCGATTGCAGCTACCGAGGATTGTACAATCCTTTTTGCCGGATCAAGTGACCAGTATACTGAAACGTTGGCATTTTCAAGAATAATCTGCTGTTTGGGAGTTGGCGATTCTAACGCTTTGGGGCTGATTGTTGCAAATTCATTCAGGTTAATCGCTATATCCCTGGCAAATAGGTTTTCATCATTTGGAGAGGCAGGTTCCAGGATGATGGATGGGGAAAAACTGCTTACATCCGATTTACTTCTGAAAACAAGGTTATCACCATCTTTTCCCTGATATACAAATTCAAATTCAGCACCAAAAGTTGCACCATCTTGTTCAAATAAATAATGAAATAAGCCATAGGTTTCAAGGATCAGTTCCAATCCCAGGGCATTATCGACCCTCCATGGTATCTCGTGATCAAAAAATTCACCATCATTATCAGCAAGGTCCGATTTTATAGTCACCAGATTATCCTCTTCGAATTGTAGAAGCATAAAAAACACACCAGACTCGTTGGTAGGCTGGTATTCCAGCTTCCATCCATCGGAAGGAGCTGTCAGTTCTGATTCCAAATTCGAAACGGCTACACTAACACGTTCTTCCACTGATGGTAGATTACCCACATTGTTTTCACTGCATGAAATCAGTATATATGTAAAGAGCAATAAGATTATATAATTTAGGCTATTTCTCATACATTTATAATTTCGATTGTACAACTTCCCGAACGTCTTCCAGTTTTACCCCCGTTACTTTTTCATAATGTGCGAGAATGGAATTCAGTTTCTGAACGATCATTTTTCGTCCCTCATTTCTTTGCTCACATTCAGGTGAACCGCAATCTGGTTCCGGTAAAATATAATTTTCTTCAAAATTTGCATCAAAAAGAAAGTAGGCTACAGTTTCAGCGAAATCTTCATTAGGCGAACTTGTAGCATAGGGTGACACAAATCCTCTCTGGAGAGCTTCTTCAGATGTCAAGGTAAACCATGCGCCAGCACTGGTATATCCCTGTGGAGAAATTGTTTCGAAAGCATTTGGTAGTTTATATCGTTGATGAACAATATGGGCAAATTCATGATAAACTGTTTGTAATTGCAATAACAACCAATTATTGTCGTCGAGGTTGATGGAATTAACATCTGTAAAGGTGATCTGAGCTCCTGCATCTGCAGTTCCCAGGGTTACAGTTCCATCTTCATTGTATATCAATCCACCCAGAAGTACAATTTCTGCAGGCACATGGTTGCGAAAAAATTCTTCACCGTTTTCTACACTAAGATACGGATCGATCCAATATTCGTCGATAAAATCCAGCATAGGCCGTACAACCTCGAGCCTTGGTGGAGTAACCCGCTGCGTTGGTCGTACATACCGGTCAACAAACCGGTACCGAATGGCCATACCAAATTCCTGTGTGAAGTTCTCATCAATATACAAATCGATCTCATTTTTTATGATATCCGGTGTCTGATTAACCGGGACATTAAGGTTTTCCTTTTCATAACAGGCATTGAAAAGCACGAGTAAACTGAATAATATGGTGTATGTACTTAGCTTCATTATCGGTATATTCTTTTAATTTATATACTTTTCAATTTTGTCATTTATCTTGGATTAGGTTGCAGTTTACCAACTTCGATAGCTGAGGCAGGTATTTGCAATACTTTCCTCCGATCATTATCATCCAGACTTATTATAGAACCGTCAACCAGATTGTGATCAACCGGTATTTCAAAACGTTTGATATCAAACCACCTGAGACCTTGTACTATAAATTCTTTGCGTCTTTCAATCTGATTATATATATCCATTACCAATTTATCGCTGACAAACGGGTCGCCTGTAACTCCGAAAGCAGCCCGCAACAATTCAATGGTTACGGTAACCGATTGTCCGCTATAACGATGATCGACAAGAACTTGAAGATCCTGGATTGCATCATCCAAACGGTTCAGCTCTATATTCGCTTCCATCCGGTTGAAGAGTACCTCTTCTCCCCTGAATGCTATATGAATATGATAGGGTGTTCCCACATTAGAATTGAGACTACTTCTCTGGAAAAGACTCTGGTAGCGAACAGGGAATACAGCATTTTCACCCTTCACAAGTGCCGGATTTTCCCGCTCATCAACCGTGCCTGCAAATGGATTCAAATCAAACAGCTCATTATATAGTGTTGTGGTAGGTCCATGCGCAAAATCTGTTCTTTGGACAAGCGAAACCTTTCTTATCAGGAGTAGATTACTGGGCAGGTCCGGGGAAGAATACAACTGTGAATATCCATCAATAGAGGAACTTGCATTAAGAAATTCATCTGAAGTCATATCCCTGACGAATGGAGACGGATCATCACCCAGTAATTCGGTACTGTAATCAATACATTTATCATAATCTCCCTTGAATAAGTAAAACCGTGATGCAAATGCCAGTGCGGCGTTACGGTTGAAATGGTATTTCCCGGAATTGGCGAAAAAACTATCATCCACCAGATCAAGGCCCTTCAGCATATCCTCTTCCACCTTATCGTAAACTTCTTTAACTGTATTTCTTTTATATGTTTTTATAAAAACCGTTTCAGGTGTTTCCACATATGGAATGCCCGGATCTGTACCTGCTCTTTGCTGATTATAATGCTTGGCAAATAAATTTACCAGCATGAAGTGTCCGTAAGCTCGTGTTAGTAAAGCTTCGGATTCGATTGCACGTTTGCGGGCTATGTCGGCCTCATTCTCAACAACGAGATTATCCAATACAGCAAGCACTTCATTTGCGTGTGCAATAGCATTATAAGTAGCATTCCAGAAAAAAGTGGGTGTATCCAATTCAGTGGCATCTGTCGTCTCGTCAGACCATGAATATGTTTCCTGATGGTTGGTCCTCAGATTGACTCCACGTGTGTATGCTACATTATCAGTCATCCAATCAGTAAATGCGTAGCTTGCGTCTGAATACGCATTGGTTAATAATTGCGCTGCTTTATTCAAATCATCCAGGGCTACACGATTATCTGGTACCTCATCCAGAAAATTATCACATCCTGGCATCATAACAAGCAAGACAATCATCGTATAAAAGACCATACGTTGAAAGAACTCAGGATATATTTGTTTTCTATTCATCTGCTATTAAGTATTCTAATCATCTTATAAACCAATATTTAACGATAACGTAATAGTCCGGGGTGGAGGTAATGCTACACCACCAGAAGAAAAGAATTCCGGATCCTGTCCGTTAAGTGCATCATCGGAATATAGTAGTGCCAGGTTGTTTCCTTCAAGGGAAATAAAAGCGCTTCTTAATCCAAAACGAGAAACCAGGTCTGATGGCAGTCCATAGGAAAGCTGAATAGTTCTTAAACGGATATAATCTCCATTGGCTACTCTGACCGTACTCTTATTGAACAAGCTGTAAGCATTGACAATATCGCCACTTGTTTGCGCAACACCGATATCCAGAATAACAGGAATATTTGTCAATTCCTCATCTCCCGGAACTGCCCAACGGTTTACGAGATCTCCTGGAAGTGCATCAAAATCGGTATAGGTTGGGAAAAAGGCGTCATTTAAACGAATCTTGTAATCAAATTTATAGGAAAGAAATACGTTGAGCGAAAAACCTTTATAGGAAAAGGTGTTGTTGAAACCTCCTGCACCCCTTGGCTCAGTAGGCCCTTCAAACACGAGTTTATCTGCCAGATTTTCCCTGTTTTGAAGATCCAGATTGAAAACTTTTTCCCCGTTTTCATCAAAAAATTCAGGAATTCCAATCTGGTTCAATCCAGCGAAATTTGTAGAAAAAAGCCCACGTCGTGGCCCTCCAAGTACAGCAGCTCCATTCTGGCTGATGGCATCCACTAATCTTGGCCCGAAATCCAGTTTTGTAATTCTGTCTTTGACATAGGAAATGTTAAAATTTGATGTCCATGTAAAATGTTCGGACTGAATATTTACAGTTGTTAATCCAATTTCAAAACCATCCGATTCCATATCGGCAAAATTCCCGATTTTAAGCCCCTGTCCGCCAATACCACTGGTCTGCACAATTCCAATCAGATCAAAGGCATTACGTTGGTAGTAGTCAAGCGATGTATTAATTCGTCCCTTGAATAAGCCGAAATCAATTCCTAAGTTAAACTCTTTAAGTTTCTCCCATGTTAATTCCGTGTTTGTCAGGTCCTGAATAAAAAGAAAAGGTTCGACATCGGTAGGTCGTATGGTTACGTCTGCCTGAAGATTGAGCAAAGCACTCGTCTCAGGAGGAAGGTTTCCGGAAAGTCCATAGGTAGCCCGTATTTTGAGGTAGTCCAGATAGGAAAAATTAGTCATAAAAGCTTCCTGGTCGACATTCCAGGCTCCACTTACATTCCATGTAGGAAGATACCGTGCCTGTTCGCTAATACCCAGCTGATTAGATCCATCATATCTGGCTGTAAAATTGGCAATATACCGGGATCTAAATGCATACCCTCCATTGAGAAAAAATCCTAAAAACCTCTCTCGCTGTTCTTCAAGTGTAAATATGGGTATATTCTGCTGATTGAAAAATTCTATAATATTCGGATCAGTGATTACTACCCCGCCACTTTCATACACTACACCAAGACCTGTTGAACTGGTTGCACTTCTATTGGAGAAACGGAGCTCACCACCTCCAAATACATTGACTTCATGTTTTTCATTGATAGTTTTTGACCAGGCGCCACTTATCCTTGTAAAGAAGTTCAACAGATCACTCTGATCAAGATATTTAAAGCCTCCTACCGGAAGAACGACCTGTGGATTCAGACCAGGATTATTCGGATCACGGAACAGCAGGTTATTCGCATCCTGGATAAACTGGGTGTCATCAGCCCTGTATGCTTCAGCCTGGTTGCTGTTTTCATGTACTGTGTGATCACGTTTTGTATTGGCAAAACGGGCTTGAAATATTCCATTGATCGAAAAATCTTTAACTGGGGTGATTTCAAAATCAGCTTGTGTCGCCAGGTCAACTACCTGGATATCAATATAATTCAAATCCAGTTCCTGCAGGATATTGAAGGGTGCAAAATTCCTCCTGAAAAACTCCAGATTTCCATCGTTATCATAAGGTCGGATCGATCTGGCAGTATTTAAGGAATAACTCAAGGGATTGATATCAAAGTTTCTGCTAAACCTTCCCGTGATTGGATCCAATTCCCTGTTTCGTGTACCCGGTGCTTTTTGATCCCGATAACTACCTGTCAGCTTCAATCCGAAGGTAAATGCATCTGAAATAAAAAAATTATTGCGGGCGGTTCCCGTAATTCGTTGAACTTCATCAGCAATCGTTTGACCCTGGTCATTGAGATAACTGATAGAAAAATAACTATTGTATTTTTCACTCCCGGATGTGAAATCAAGGGAGTGTTGCTGCTGGAATCCTACATCATTAAATAATATATCAAACCAATCCGTATTGGTATTCTCATATTGGTTCAGGAATTCCTCATTTAAAGTCCCCCCTTCTCCCCAATCAAGTTCATGGTTGGCAATCAGCGAAAACATCTTTCCCATCGCACCAAAATTCTGGGCACGGACTGACGTACTGATATCTATGAGTCCCTTTTCAAATAATTCACGGTACACCGACATTTCTTCAGCCGAATTCAACAGATCAAATTGATTATACGTCGGACGCATTTTGAAGGAAAAATTTCCACTATAGTTTACCTGCAGGTCCCCGCTTCTTCCCCGTTTGGTGGTGATAACGATCACACCATTGGCGGCTCTTCCTCCATAAATCGCCGTAGCCGAAGCATCTTTAAGAATTTCAAAAGATTCAATGTCATTTGGATTTATGTTTGCTATCGAGGAGCTGACAAGTGTATTGGCATTTCCCGAAATGAAATCTTCAGTATTTACATCTGTAAGGTCCTCCAGAATAACTCCGTCTACAACAAAGAGAGGTTGGTTATTACCGTTGATGGAGGTATTTCCACGAATTCTGATCTTCGGAGTTGTACCAAAAGTGGCTGAAACATTGTCGACTGTTACACCAGCTACCTGGCCCTCCAGCATCCGGCTGAGATCTGCTTCACTTTTAACCATGATATTCTCCATTTTCACTCTTTCTGCGGAGCCTGTAAATAGCTTGCGGTCTACCTCCTGAAAACCGTTTACAACCACTCCCTCAAGTACCTGACTCTCTTCTTCCATCGAAATATCGATGATTGACTGGTTTTCAACTTCTATACGAACTGTTTTCATTCCTACCATCTGGAAGATCAGAACATTCCCACTTTCAACACTGATTGAATAGTTACCATCCAGATCCGAAGTAGTTCCCTGTACGGTTCCTTCAATGAATATGTTTACACCTGGTAATCCTGATCCATCTATTGTGGAGGTTACTTTTCCTTTTACAGTTGATGATTGAGCAAAAACAGATGCATGTAAAGAAATTAGAATAAAAAGAATCAGTAAATTTTTATTCATTAATGACCAGTTAAGCATTCTATTCAGGAAAATAATCTAATTTTTTCGTTCAATTACGAGTTTTTAAAGTAAAGAATATAGCACTTAAAGCTATATACATCGATCTATCCAGTATTTTTCTAATAACCAGATATACTGGAGCAACTAAATTAAATATTTATCCTGTATTTTTTACTACTATTACAATCCTTAGTCAAATATGTTTTAAATGCGACATGAAATTTATATTAATTGATGAGATTGTATTAGACTCATTGCTTCTCCCGATAGCTATCGGGAAAAGCAAGGAGACGGGTGCGGTGGATTTGATAGGCTCTTTTTTACGATGCAGTTTGCATTATAAGTTAGATTTGAACTTCTTATGACCACTTTCCCCAATTTCAGAGGGATGAAATATAACTTAAAACTGAGATCATTTTGTAGTCTAATCAAACATTTTATTTAAAACGTGTTTCAAACACACCCCGAAGAATCTCTTATAATATTGTTGATAACTATCAATCAATAGAGGTGAGTAGAATGTTAATTTTTATTGAAAAATTCATTCAAATTGCTTAAATTAAATAAACTTTTATGCATCAGAGGAGTAAGTTGTATAGTTATATTTATTCGTATGTTCAATGTTTTGGCAGCCAAGATGTATAACTCTTGTTGCCGGAATCAGACTACACTATACTTTATGTGGTTTAAATAGATGATATCACCCGCAACATAGATCATACTCTATGAATATTTTATATTACTTCATATACTTTTCAATTGTATGGACTAATACGGAGAATGATAAAAACGAGTTCTGCAGGAATATTTTTTATAGGAGCTTTATTAAATGATAAAATTTTAAATCACACTAATTGATCGAAAAATGAAAAATCTTAATTTAAACCGAAGAAATTTTTTATGGAAGAGCATAGCCTGCTCGGTTTGTTTTACTTCATCAACTTTTATTACTGATGTGTTGGCTTCAGGCAAGAACAAAACCAGAGAAGAAATCCTTAATGAACTGGATCAAAAAGTAGAAGAATTAATGCCTTTGTATCGCAATTGTGCCCAAACCAGTTTTGGAGTACTCAATGATCAATTTAAATTAAAAGCGAAAAAAATGATCAGAGGGCTTAAGCCTTTTCCTGGTATGGCTTTAAGGGGAGAAACATGTGGTGCTGTTACAGGCTCTGTTCTTGCTATTGGTTTATTTTTTGAACCACCAAAACAAACCGATCTGGCACAGCAGACAGACACCATGAATCATGCATATACTTTTTGTACAGCTTTTGAAAAGGAATTTGGTTCTACCATGTGTAAAGGAGTTCAGAAACATCAATATGGTAAATCATATGATCTAAGAATTGAAGAAGAATGGGCAGAGTTTGTTAAGGCCGCGGCAAGCGGAGGGTGCATGGACGTCGTGAAAAAATCAGTGCGATTTGCAGGAGAGATTATTATTGATAATTCTTGAAGCGTACCATTCGGATTTTTATTAGAAAAATGTAAATTTCCCAATCAAAACAGTTTATATTTTTTGAGTTTAATTTTTTAATTATAAAAAAGTTTAAAGTCTCCTCCGTTTCAATCATAATAAGTCTGGTAATCATTCCGATGATTACTATTCAGAGTAATAATAAAAAAGATACGTCCAGCCAGGTAATCAAACAGACAATCGGTCAGATCGAGGCGATCAATACTCAACCCGGTGAAACAAAAAGGCCAAATATCCTGTTTTGCATCTCCGACGATCAGAGTTGGGTGCATACCTCTTTTGCAGGAGAAAAAGCAATAACAACTCCTGCATTTGACAGGGTAGCTAGGGAAGGAATTTATTTCAGAAATGCTTTTTGTGCAGCTCCCTCGTGCTCACCTTCACGGGGAGCCATTATCACAGGTCAGGAGATATGGAGGCTGGGCGAAGCTGCTCAATTATTTAGTGCTGTACCAAAAGACCTGCAAAAAGTTAGCTTTCCCTTGCTGCTCAAAAAAAGTGGATATTTTATTGGATTTACTCAAAAAGGATGGGCACCCAACGATTTTAAGGTTCATGGATGGGAGGAGTATCCACTTGGTAAGGGATACAACAAACAAATACTTCGGCCTCCTACAAATGGAATCGTAAATAATAATTATGCTGCTAATTTTAAAGATTTTCTAAATGAATGGCCAGGAAACCAACCCTTTTTCTTCTGGTTTGGAAGTTCAGAACCCCATCGTGCCTTTGAAGCGAGATCCGGTGACAAATATGGTGTTGATCGTGACAGAATTATCATACCGGAATTTTTGCCTGATGTCCCAGAAGTCAGGAACGATATTGCAGACTATTTATTTGAAATTAAATGGATCGATCAGCATCTGGAGAAAATGATAGAAATACTTGAAGAAAAGAAAATACTCGATAATACCATCATTATTGTTACTAGCGATAACGGTATGGCTTTTCCAGGTGCTAAAAATAATCTTTATGAATATGGAATCCATATGCCTCTGGCTATTTGCTGGCCAGATGGGATAAATAATGGAGGAAGGATCATTGATGACCTGGTCAGTCTTACTGATATTGGACCGACTTTACTAAAATGTGCCGGAATAAAGGTGCCAGAAGAAATGACCGGGAATAGCCTGTTAAAGATATTCAATGCTTCATCTTCAGGATTAATTGATAACAGCCGTAAATATGTATTTTCGGGTAAAGAACGACATACAGTTTGCCGCGAGGACGATCTGCCTTATCCGCAAAGGTCCGTACGCGATCAACAATTCCTTTATATCCGAAACCTTGAACCAGACCGATGGCCTGCTGGAGCACCTGATATTGTATCGGCACATGGGTGGATTTATGGAGATATAGATCAGTCACCCAGCCTTAATTATCTGCTAAACCACCGTGATGAACCTGGAGTAAAAGAACTAGTTCAGCTAACTACCGCAAAGAGACCTTATGAAGAACTTTACGACATAATGAATGATCCATACTGTCTTAGAAACCTTATTTCAAAGGAGAATTTTGCGAAGGATAAAAAACGTTTGTCGAAAGCGCTTGATAAATACCTCATAAAAACCGGCGACCCACGGGCTTTGACTGGGAAATCAATCTGGGATGATTTCCCCTACTATCATCAAAATCCGAGTGGTATAGTACCTTACAATGACTTGTAGGATAAATGAAAAGTATCAAAAGTTAAATCTTTGAAATAATGAAACGCAGTAAATTACTAGTTCTTTTTATACTAATTACTTTTACAGGGAAAACCTTTGCCCAATTTGGGCCAATCGGATATGATTTTAAGGATCCGTATGTGGCATTTAATAACCTCAAATTTGCAGTTCGATTATCGACAGAAAGTAATATTTATTGTCCGGATAATGGGAGTGTAAAAATTAGTAACTTTTCAAATAATGAATTAACGATAAGCAGCGATGTACTATCGGCAGCAGGTGGCCAGATTGTTACTCCCGGGAATATAGAATTAACAATTACTGATATCGGTAATTCACGGTTATCAGTTTCAGCCAGAGCCAGTCATCCTTCTGAAACGTGTAAATCAATCCTTATCCTGGTTAAAGGGATAGAGGTCAAATCATTCGTTTCTGAATACCCCCAGGCAAGGGGTGTGAAGGAATTCAACAAAAATTCTGGTATTTTGACCAGTTATCCATCGAGAAGTGCCACCATGCCGCTTGTGTTTATTACTACACCTCAGGAAGAATGGTTTATCTTATCAAAAGACAAATACTTACGAAGAAAAGGATTCGGTTGCTATTATGATCATTTAAACAATGAACCAGTTATCGTTCTAAGCCATGATGAAGATGCCCGCAAACTTTCAAATTCTATTTTGGCTCCCGACTGGAACATTGGCAATGGTCAGGCACGATTGGCCATTGTAAAAGAAAGATGCAAGGATCTGGAGCAGAACTTCAATATAGTTCCTTATTCAAAAAAAAGTGATACAAAATGGATTGATGAGTTAAAACTGGTTATTTTTTTCCATGGAATACATTGGACCGGTCATATGTTTAACACTTATGAACAGATGGGTGATGCACTTGAATGGGCTTGTGAAACTATAGATGGTAAAAATATTATGGCTTTTTTACCTGCGTGGGACGGTAGATATTATGGAACCTATCCTGAACACAAACCAGAAAAAAGGATGGGGGGAGCTGAAGGATTAAAAAGATTTGTAGAGCTTGCGCATCAGCTTGGAGTTAAGGTTGTTCTGATGTTAGGAGGCCCAAATCTGGCAACTTTTAAATTTTTAGAGAAACATAACATGATGGATGCGGCCCTGAAAGGACCTGATGGCTATCCTCAAATTCAAAATTGGCTTGATTGGAACGTCGATTTGTCAATTGAAACGATGGGTTTGATCATGAATTTCGGCCATCCAGATTACCGGCGATATATGATTGAAAAAACCAGTGAGCTTTTCGATACCTTTGATATTGATGGAGTTTTTCTTGATGGCACCTTGCGCTGGGATAATTGTCCCGATTTTTCTCCCTATGAAGGTCTGATCGAATATACCAAAAATGTCAAGGAAAGATATCCCACAAAAATGATAATGGGTGAAGACGGTTATGATGCAGTCTATGGTTTATTTGATATGTTTCATACTTCTGGTGGTCCTTTAGGCCTTGAGAATTATGTGCTGAGATATACACGTCAGTTCTACTACCTTTCCTACCCAGCAGAAAATGGAAGTGCAGGTGTACACGAAATTGGTTGGTCCTTCAATTCACCAACAATTAATAGTGCCAAACAAGAATATACCATACCCTCTATATCTATTTTGAATGGTATAATCGAAACCTATGGTGGTACCATGAAGAAAAAGTTGGAGGATTATAAGAAATGGCAGTTAAAAGAATGTCCAATAATGAAGGATTGATAAAATAATCATAAAACCCATCAATGGATTAATCAGCACTTATTATGTAAATTTATGATATAGGCAAAACTTATTGTATTTTTCTAAGAATTTTTCAATTATGAAAAGGTTTACAAACACCACAGTAACAATCTTAGTAGGTTTACTATTGATTTCTGCGATTACTATTCAGTGTAGCAATCAAAAAGACACAACTTATCAGGTAATAAAACAGGCAATCGACAGGATCAAGGTGATCAATGCCCATGAACATCAACACTGGCCGGAAGAATATGGAGATTTTGAATTTGGATTTTACCATGTACTGGCTACTACCTATTTGTCCTCAGATATACAATCGGCAGGTGGTCTATTTGGAGATATGAATGAATTTGATTCGCTCACCATGGATGAATTATGGAGCCGGGTTGGAGATGGATTGAATTATTCGAGGAACACCAGCTATTATAATCATTTTATAAAAGGGCTTCAGAAACTGTATGGATTTAATGATATGTATTTCACTAAGGAAAATATTGGAGTCCTGAATAGCCAGATAAAGGAAAATTATCTGAATTATGAGGACTGGCTGGATAGTGCTTTCAATAAAGCAGGTTTCGATTTGATGTTTGTTGACCAGTATTGGAATCCGTTTAATTGCGAACTGGATGAAAGGTATTATGCCCTGGTATTTCATGTTAATCCACTCGTTATGCAGGCCAGTTCAAGACCGGAAAAGGGGGAGGAAAAACCTTCTTTATATAAATATGCTTATGAGGAAGGTTTCGATATTATGAATATAGATGATTATCTGGCGTTCTGTGATTATCAGTTCAGAAAAAATGTTGATCATAACGCAGTTTGTGTAAAAAACTCAATGGCCTATAGTCGTTCTCTGGATTATGAAGATGTACCTTATGAAGTTGCACAATCTTTATTTAAAAAATCATCTGCTTCACTCACCCCGGAGGAAGAAAAGAAGATACAGGATTTCATGTTTCATTGGATCATTAAAAAATCGATAGAATATGATCTTCCTATTCAGATCCATACAGGATACCTGGCTGGGAATGGGAATGTCTTGGACAATGGGAAACCGGTTAAATTGAACAATCTTTTTTTGCAATATCCTGCAGCTAAATTCATTTTGTTCCATGGTGGATACCCCTGGACTGGAGAATATGCCGCATACGGGAAAATGTTCCCCAATGTATACCTCGATATTGTCTGGTTACCTCAGATAACCCGGGAACATGCCATTTTAGCGCTGGATGAAATGTTGGATTGTGTGCCTTATAATAAATTTTTCTGGGGAGGTGACTGTGGACTTATCGAAGAATCTGTCGGATCGCTTGAGTATGGCAAGGAAGTTTTAGCGGAGGTGTTAACCAAAAGGATTAACAGGGGTTTGATGACAATGGAAGTAGCAATGGATATTGCTGAAAGAATGTTCCGTGAAAATGCGATCGATGTTTTCCAACTTGAAAAAAAACTGGCCGACAGGCCCATTTTCAGCCGTCAAAACCTGTAATTCTTTAATTATTAATTAATAATTATAGATTAATAATAACCAGCAATATTTAAAAGAAGCCCAGGAAGAATCAAGGTTATTATTCCTTATCGTAGACAAAAGATTGTTTCATTTCTCCGCGGGGAGACGAGCTTGTTAATGCAATGAGAAGATTATCTCCCGTATCGGATATCTTATAAATTTCAACCGTTTTGATCTCCATACTTTGCCCATCTCTTTCAAATACCATAACAGTAGAAATGGTCAGGTTTTTTCCATCTTCAGACCAGTTTGCTGTTGATTTTCTAACGCGATTATTAATTGTATTATCACATTCTTTTCCGTCTAGTGTCAGCTTTTCTGTGGAATTGTATGTTTCACCTGACCGGTTTGTTCTAACTTTTTCAAGGGTCATATCGTTACCCTTTTGCTGTATGGTCATTTTCAAATCACTTTTTTCTTCGTTTAGTACCCATGAGCCTGAAAAATCTGTTTTATCACTTTGCCCATTCGTAAAGGTAGGTAGTGAACAAATGGAAATAACAAACAGGGAAATCACTAAATATTCCATAAAACGGTTTCCAATAATAGAATGGATGTTTGGAGGTCTCATTTTTTTTAAATTAAATATATAATATCTATATAATAAATTTACCTTTTTTTTGGATCAAAAAAACAGAATCAATAATATGATCCTCCTAAGCTTAAAATTTAATTACATACTGGTACAAGCCAGGCTGTTGAAAGTCAAGAATTATAAATAAATTGTCGGATTAAAATTAAGTAATTTGTTATGACAGGTCGTCTCATCATATTATCCGGTCCTTCCTGCGTCGGTAAAAGCCCGCTCGATAAAGCACTGGTCAGGTTTTATCCTGAAATAAAGAAAAACTTACAATCACTGGTTCTCTACAATAGCAGAAAAGCGCGACCAGGAGAAACAGAAGGTGTAGACTATTTTTTCCGCACAAGAAAAGATATCGAAATATTAAATCAAAAAGAGAAATTTGTTGTAATGGCAGTGAGGGGTGATCTTCAAGCCATGGATCTGGAAAACCTTAAGAAATTATTACAAAAAGGTGATGTATTTTTTGAGGGGAATCCATTTATTGGCAGTTTACTGTTAACTCATCCAAACTTAAAAAATATTAATAAACTAAGCATTTTTATGTCTCCGTTGTCCCGGGAAGAAATACTTGCTGTAAAAAATGGTGAATCGAATATGTCCCTTGCTGAGCTTCTCACTGATGTGATGAGACGTAAACTGTTACGCCGGACGAAAAAACAGAAAACAGAGTTATCACTTAAAGACTTTGAGAATATTGAAAAACGTGCTGCAAGTGCCTATGAAGAATTGAAAAAAGCGTATCTTTTTGAGCATGTAATTCCAAATCATGATGGTGAGGATAGCGAAAACTGGAATGCATTTTATTACCCATTAGGAGATGCCA
>WOR8_10005813_pt1 | contig 17071 bp, 16 predicted proteins | sample DeeMarSeWOR38_10_FD_19890 | JGI IMG/M metagenome (IMG submission 19890)
AGTTCATCATGGTGGGATATTTTTGATTTTTCCTTTATATCGTCCAATTGGATTTCACCTTTTAATGCTGCTAAATATTTCATTTCAACACCTCCGGATTAATGGTGTATTCTTCAGATGGTCTGCCGCGAGTATCAATCCTGTTTAAAAACAACCAGTGATAATCCACGAGAAGCTGCAGGGCTTCAGATACAATCTGACTTTCAGACAATCCTGCCCAACCAGGCCTCCATACTTGCCAGCTTTTAAATGGAGAAGTCAGTGCGCCTGATTTTATCTTGGCAATGATTGCCTGCGCTGCAGGCGCTGCAGATACCTCGGCAACAGTCAAAGATGCGTATAATCTCCTAGCATGAGATTCCAGGTATTCAGACCAGGCCAGTGCTTTTAAAACAGCATCGTTGCCTACTGAACCTGTATAACCATCAGCAAGGTGAATGATCAGAGCTAAGCCAGGAACCAGCTTCCTATACTTTGCAAGGTGTGATTCAAGAGCAGGATGTAGGTCACCACTCCTGAGCCTGGTTTCTAAGTCTGTCCTCCATTCTCTGAACATATCCAGACCATCATCATCAAATCTCAGATACGGAATACCATCAGGCAAACCGTCATAATCTTTATCCTGCAAGGCTCCAATATCTGCAGGATTGAGGTTGTCCAGGTAGTTGAATGCTTTGAACGCCTGCTGCTTCGCCTCATTGTTGGGCCAGCGATCCACATCCTTCCATGCGTTTCCAGTATCGGGCCAGATAGTGATGCCGAACCGTTGCAGAAGTCCATCATCACCAGTGCCACCATTTACTGCTGCTTTGATAAAATTGGAGATTCTGCCGGGTTGGGTTGATCCCAACATTGAGATACATACCGCTGGAATATGGAGGTTCATACCTCTGGTAATACGGTCAAAGGTATATGGACTGTCACCATTCCAGCCGGTGAGGTAGAACCCTCTTGCCTCTGAATTATCTTCTCTGTCTAGTGTGCGAAGCAATGAAACAAGCTCGTCACGATATACCAGCAGCCCGTTCTGGTTTTCCCTGTGTAGTTCTCCCAGGGATGCTGCGCTGGTATCATTGGCATAGTATCTTCGCAGGACAGGTGCTTCGGGTTGTTTGGATGCCAACTGGGTTGCAACATCAGCGTTTGGGTCTTTGGCTAATAACTCTCTGGTTTTTTTCTCTTTAGCCTTTACCCTCAGTTTATTAATGGCCTCCTGCTCAGCGTAAATGACTAAGTCTCCTTCGTACCTTTCCTGCGCCTTGGCAGCCAACCATTTTACAGGTGCAAGTGCTGCTTCCATGGCAGGCGATTTAAGCACTCCAGGGCGGCCAATAAGCAAAGCCCACTGGTTAGGGGTTACTGTCCAATCTGTCTGTGCCTGTGGCCTGATACCAACCTTTCTGCCGATAATTGAACCGAGAGCAACCATTACGGTCACTGCCACATAGTCAGGTGGACACTGTACCCTCTCACTGATATCCTGCACCCATGGGGCGAGTCTTTCTGGCAGAAGCCGGTAATCGAACGCCTCCACTTTAGGCAATCCTTCAGGCAATGGAATTGGATTTACTGATTCTGTTTTTTTCTCAGAAGTGCCACCTTTAGGAACTGCAAAAACTGCAAAATCTTTTTTTCCGTATCCTTGCTTGCCTAAATCTCTGGCCGCTGCTGTGTAATCGCCACCGTGATTGAGGTGGGTATAGACACTGAAGGAATCATTCGGGCCTGGTGGGAGTACCGCATTGCTGCTGAATACATAGAGGCATCCATCCTTTAAGGTCGCACTTGTTCCATGCGTTTTCCCCGGCCTCGTCCAATGCTCACCCCCTGGGCCAGTTCGTTCAGTGGTAGTCCAGCCATTGCTCTCTAATAACTGTCTGAAGTCGCATCGCTGGTTGAAATCGTCACCTGGGCGGGTTCCATCAAAACTCACCTGCTGGTCTCTTGGTGTCCGTATCGGTTCAACTTTCTCAGTGAAACTCTTGGCGATAGTATGTAGCAGATCAACCTCGTTAGCGGAGAGGGTGGGGACATCCAATAGGCTACGCTCTATAACCTTGTAACCGGGTGAAGGTGCAGTCAGGAAATAGGAACCGTTTCCCCTTGTTTCGATTAATGTTCCTTTGCCGTCTTCAGTCACGGCTAGTTTTTGGCTGCCGGAAATTGGTGCTTCACTTCTATAGATTAAATGATAACCACCGCTTGGCGTCTGTCGTTTAACAAGTCTTGCAGCCAGCTCTGAGTTGATACTGATCAGTGTTTCCATGAATGGTTTATAGAGGTCAGGCTGGTCGAAGTCCAAGCATTCCAAGTTTCCAGATACCTTGCCGCAGATAACACCAATAGAAACACCATCAACAAAGTGCATCTTGGCCTCAGTAAGATTCATGGTTTTCTTCTGATATGGTGCCCAAGAGAAGACGGTCGGCTTTTTAGGGTTATCACCTACATGGAATTTATCGTGATGATTGCAGGGTAGAACAGAGAAACCATTATGGAGCAGAGAAAGTGCAGCTTCTCTAATCATTTTTAACCTCCCGCAGGTGTTCGTGCAAATAATTCACGCAATCAAGTAAAGCAGAAATTGAGAGGTTGAAGTTACCTATGGCATGACCTTCAAGGTCTGCCCTTACCCAAGATAATGCTTTTAGATATATGTGTTTTTTGAGCCGGGCAAGGCCTCCTTTCTTCATTCGACATCCCCTTTTCGTGGCATTTTCGGCGCTATAAAATGAAGGGGTAGGGGTAACCGAATGGGATTCTTCAACTTTGTTCATACCTTACCCCCTACTTTTTTAATAAGGGAGCGGATATCCTCAACACGCCAAGCCGTACATCTTTCAGATAATTTTACAGGCTTTGGATATAAACCTGACTTGACACCAGCCCACCATGTCGACTTTGAAACGGGGATGATTGCAGGGAGGTCAGCTTTTTTGTTGCCGACAATTTGAGCCAACCGGAGATATCCGGTTTCAGGAAGTTGTTTCATTTTAAAATCCTCCAATAAACAAGTATTGATTGACAATGGCCAACCAGGTTCACTAGAGGACTTTATAAAATTTTAACTAAAAATCTTTACCGTAATTTAATGATTGAATTAGTGTAGAATAAGTTCTTTTATTATTAGGTGGTTATTTGTTATATGGAATAACTTTTAGATACTTATAATATGCCTCAACTATTGCTCGTCGCGAGAAATATTCAATTTTGGGTTCGCTCACGAACCAGCCATAAACCCAAACACCATCTTTTGCTAATTTATCAAATGCTGCGTCAAGTGTTCTTGCCTCCTTTTTTATTTTGTAAAGTTTAATAACAGCTTCATATATCCTCAAATCACGCTCCCAATGGCTTGTTTTTGGGCCTGTTTTTGAGTCTTTTGTATGTAAGGCTTTGTCCGCAGGAACATTGCATAAAATTTGACAGAAGGCATCGTGCAAATAATCCATCACTCGCTGGTCTTGCTGCAAACCTCGTTTATGCCTGTATACAAAATCGAATAACAAGCTTTTTGCGCTACGATTATTTCTTAATGCTTCAAGTCCTGCCTCAATATGCTTATCACCCATATCAACCCACCTTATTATGCAAAAGGATCACATTAGTATCCCTCATCAGTGTCTCCAGATAATCAGCCCAATCTTGCATCAGCTTTCGTCTTTCGGGTAAGTGTTCTGCGTGGTTATAGGCAGCTTTCACCTTATTTCTTTCCTGGTGGGCTAGCTGCCGCTCAATAATGTCTGATTTCCAGCCTTTTTCGTGTAAGAGGGTGCTTGCCATGCTGCGGAAGCCGTGACCGGTTAATTCAGCCTTGGTGTATCCCATGCGCCGTAATGCTGCATTTACAGTGTTTTCGCTCATTGGTCGAGATTCTGATCTTTCACTAGGAAATACATATCTGCTTTGGCCTGTTAGGGATTTAATTCTTTCAAGGATAGCTATTGCCGGTTTTGATAATGGAACGATATGAGGCGTTTTCATCTTCATTTTCTCAGCAGGTATACGCCACTCTTTGGTTTCAAAATTAATTTCTTCCCATTCAGCGCGCCGAAGTTCTCCTGGGCGAACAAAGGTCAGGATTCCAAATTGTAAGGCGCATTGAGTTACAATAGATCCTTTGTAATCATCAATGGCACGAAGAAGGCCGCCAACACCCTTTGGATCAATGATACTTGCCATGCGTTTTGATTTAGGAGGAGTCAAGGCACCTTTCAGGTCTGCAGCAGGGTCACGTTCCATTCTCCCGGTAGCAATTGCATAGCGGAATATTTGGCCACAGATTTGTTTTACTCTGTGCGCTGACTCAATATAACCCCGATCTTCTATCTTTCTTAAAACTGCTAACAATTCCGGTGCTGTAATTGCATTTATCTGTTTTGTGCCAAGATTAGGCAGGATATAGTTTTCTAATCGTTGTTTAATGGTCCTGGTATGGCTAGTGCTCCAAGAGTTGGAAAACTTAGATAGCCATTCCCTTGCAACAGCATCGAAGCTGCCCAGGCCCGATTCTGCCTGTTTTACAGCCTTTCTTTCTAGGGCGGGGTCAATACGGTTGCGAAGAAGCTTTTTGGCTTTGTCTCGATCATCCCTAGCATCCTTTAAAGAAACCTGGGGGTAAGTACCAAAAGAAAGAAGTTTTTCCTTACCCCCAAAACGATATTTGAAACGCCACCACTTGCCCCCAGATGGAGAAACAAGTAAAAAAAGTCCACCACTGTCATACAGTTTTCTTTGTTTTGCTCCAGCCTTGGCATTGCGGATAGCGGTATCATTTAACGGCATGGGTGCCTCCTATGGGGTAACTTTGCTCTAAAGATAATTTCTACCCCCAATATTACCCCCAGTTACCCCCGGCTGTCAATGGATATTATTGGACATGAGCGGACAAGAAAGGAAAAGAAAAAGCCCTCGTATGGAGGGCTTAAGGGATGTTGCTGGATGTTGCTGGATTGAAAGGTGGCGGAGAGAGAGGGATTCGAACCCTCGGTGGGGTTTTATCCCCACACTCGCTTAGCAGGCGAGCACCTTCAGCCGACTCGGTCATCTCTCCGAACCCACGGAACTTTCGTTCAACGGTTTTCAAGACCGCCGCCTTAAACCACTCGGCCATCCCTCCAGTCTTGCGCCTATGGTATGTACCATTTCAGTCCTGGACTGTCAATAATATGAGTTGCCCCAGTGTTTTTAGCCCAATCCCAATGGGTTATTCACTTTTTTACTTGTCTCTGAACGTATTATTCCAATTCTTTAATCTTCAGATAGTTTTTTCAATTCATATAAGAGGGTTAAGGCCTCGAGGGGTGCCAAAGAATCGGGTTTTATGGTTTCCAGTTTTTCGCGGACCGGATCATTGCCTGAAGCAAAAAGGCGCAACTGGTTTGGATGCCTTGCAGACGACCCGCCCAAAGATTTATTTTGCTCAACCGTGCTTGCTGCAATGCGGGGTTTGCCGAAGTGGTCGAATTCCCCTTTTTCAATGTTTTTCAGTATTTCATGGGCCCTTTCCACAACCTTGATTGGTACTCCGGCCAGGGCCGCCACCTGGATGCCGTAACTTCTATTTGTGGAACCCCGCATGAGCTTATGCAGAAAAATAATGGAGTCGTTCCATTCCCGTACCCCGATATTGAAATTCTTGACCCTGGACCTGGTCAGGGCAAGCTCCGTTAATTCATGGTAGTGAGTGGCAAAAAGAGTTTTGACACCTTTGTTGTTTTTGTTCAGCAGGTCTTCGGCAACAGCCCAGGCAATGGCAAGACCGTCAAAGGTGCTGGTGCCCCGGCCGATCTCATCAAGAATGACCAGGCTGTTTTCCGTGGCATTGTTGAGGATATTGGCTGTTTCATTCATCTCAACCATGAAGGTGGACTGGCCGCGGCGCAGGTCATCCATTGCCCCGACCCGGGTGAAAATTCGATCAACTGTGCCAATGTCGGCCTTTTCAGCAGGCACGAAACTTCCCATCTGGGCCATGAGAACAATCAGGGCTGTCTGGCGCAGAACAGTTGACTTCCCGGCCATGTTTGGACCCGTGATGATCAGGACTTCTTCCTTGTCCTGGTCCAGGTGTATGTCGTTGGGGACAAAACGCCCGGCAGGAAGGGTCTGTTCAATCACCGGATGCCGGCCTTCTATAATGGTAATTTCTTCACCCTCCTCCACATGCGGTTTAATATAGCGGTGGCGGCGAGCTGCTTCCGCCAGGCAGGCAAAATAATCAAGGCGGGCAAGGTGCGCTGCTGTTTCCAGTAAAATGGAACTCTGGGAGGCAACCTGGTTTCTGATGTCTGTGAATATCTGGTATTCCAGTGCAAGCCTTTTTTCTTCTGCTCCCATAACCTTGCTTTCAAACTCCTTCAAGTCAGGAGTTATGAAACGTTCTCCATTTACCAGGGTCTGCTTGCGGATGAAATAGTCGGGAACATTTGCCAACTGACCCCGGCTCACCTCAAGATAATAGCCAAACACCTTGTTAAAGCCTATCTTAAGATTGGATATGCCAGTCCGCTCACGCTCCTTGGCCTCCAGGGCCAGTATCATACCCCTGCCATCCCGCTGGATTGCTATGAGTTCATCCAGTTCGGGATGAAAACCCTCCTTGATTATTTTGCCTTCGCGCAGGGTTACCGGGGCATCATCGCGGATACATTTTCCCAGGAGAGTTTTTGTTTCCGGCAGTTCATCAAGGCTGGCACCTATCCGGTGTAAAACCCCCTCTTTTATTGCAGTGACAAGGTTCTTAACTGCCGGCAATTTGGCCAGCGTATTGTGAATGGCCAAGAGATCCCTGGGATTGGCGCTGCCAAGAACGACTCTGCTGTTCAGCCGTTCAAGATCATAGACATCGGCCAAAAGACTACGCAGGTTTTCCCTCAGTCTGTTGTCAATAAAAAGCTGTTCCACAGCCTGGAGACGGGCACGGATCCGTTCCACATCCCGCAAGGGGAAAAGAAGCCGGCGTTTGAGAAGGCGCGCGCCCATGGAGGTGGTTGTAAAGTCAAGTGTCTCAAGCAAAGACCCCTTCCTGCTGCCCCCAACGATTGTCTGGGTCAGCTCAAGATTTCGCCGTGACGGCTCATCCACAATCAAAACATCATCAAGGTTAACCGCAATGAGTTTTTCGATATGCGAACAGGCGGTTTTCTGTGTTTCGGATACGTACTGCAGCAGTGCACCGGCAGCAGAAATGCCCTGATGCAGATGATCGCAGCCAAATCCCGCAAGGTTCAGGGTCTGAAAATGTTCAAGCATGGCTTCTCGGGCGGTTTCGAAATGAAATGTATGTTCAGCCCGTTTGGTCAGGCACAAACTAGGCAGGAGTCCCCTGATGCTTTGCATCACCTCCTGGCTGCTTTCATTTTCTGCTTCGTTCACCAGAAGCTCTGCAGGTGACATCCGTGAGAGTTCATCAAGAAGGCCATCAAGGTCGGCATGTTCATTGACCAGGAATTCGCCCGTTGATATATCAAGGTAGCTGGCTCCATAGGGACTGCCTGACTTATCTGCCGCATGAGAGATTGCTGAAAGGTAGCGGTTGCTTTTGTCGTCAAGGAGCTGTTCTTCGGTGGTTACGCCTGGAGTAACCACCCGCACAACTTCCCGCTTCACGATCTTGCCTGCTTTTACCAGGCGGGGGTCCTCAACCTGCTCGCAGACTGCGACCCGATGTCCAGCCTTTACCAGTTTAGCCAGATATGAGGAAACCGCATGATGCGGGACGCCGCACATGGGTATTTTGTTTTTGTCATTTTTGCTGCTGCGGGAGGTCAAGGTGATGCCAAGTATTTTCGCAGCAACCACTGCATCATCAAAGAACATCTCATAGAAGTCGCCCATACGGTAAAAAAGGATGGCATCCTCATACGCAGCCTTGATCTCCATATACTGCTGGAGCATGGGGGTTATTTGGGGTCTAGTCGTCATGTTCTTTAGCTTATCTAGCTAACAAATCTTGAAAATCAGGCATTAGGAGATCAAAGGTCTTTGCAATATGCTCGGGGATTGTTCGCACCTCTGCCAGAACCGTTATAAAGTTGTGATCACCTTCCCAGCGCGGGACCACATGAAAATGCAGATGATCAGGATGACCGGCTCCGGCAACTGTACCAAGATTGAGGCCGACATTAAAACCGTCCGGATTTTTATGCTTTCTTAAAATTGCAACTGCTACCCGGATCATATCAAATAAAGCAGAGCTTTCTTCCGGCAGCAGATCATTGATGTCTGCGACATGACGACTGGGTGCAAGCAAGAGATGGCCGTTTGCATATGGAAAACGGTTCAGGAAAACCACGGACAGGGGATCACGATAAAGAAGCAAGCTATCTTTGTCATGGTTTTTTTCAGGGCATGCTTCAAAAATACACTGTTTCCCAAGTTGTTCCTTTTCCTGAATATAGGCCATTCTCCATGGAGTCCAGAGGTTTTTCATGGTGTATTCCCTACATGGTGAATTCTTCCTTCCAAGCTCTGCGCGGCAACCTTTATGATGGCGTAAGTCCCGGTAAAATTGAAGCTTCCCGGGTTTACCATAAGGGTCGGTCCGTAGCGGCGGCAGACAGGTTTGTGAGTGTGGCCATAAACAATGCAGTCTATGGGTGCAAAAGCATCGAACAGCTTGTCTTCGATATTGTACATGTAGCCTGCACCATGGACAAGGGCCAGCTGGAAATTGCCGACCACGATAATTTTACTGGCGGGCAAAGTATCTCTGGTCTTGGGTCCACACATGTTTCCATGCACAGCATGGACAGTTTTACCTGCAAAAACATCGAGAACAGAGAGGCTTGTCAGGTCGCCGGCATGAAAAATCATGTCAGCATCTGCAAAGCACAGGCCTGCTTTTTCCCTGAACCACTTGTCCGGTTCCAGGAGATGCGTATCAGAAAGAACGCCAATGGTAATCATAAACAAAATATTTATCTAATAAAGTGGCGCTATTGTTTTTTATTCAACTGTAGCAAAAATTACCTTCAAATTGCTGCCGTTAAAGTGTTGCACAAGAGCAAACCATTTAAAATTTAACTTTTGTCCTGTAGAGAAGTTCCGTGGTCCCTTTGGCAGGCACCGTGATATGCCATTCTGCCTCTGAGGAACTTATTTTTTTGTGATCTCTGTTTTCAGACAGGATCTCCCAGTCGCCGGGCATTGGCTCTACAATCCTGACCTCCACGACTTCATCCTTGCCGTTTTTAAGTTCAATGCGGTAGGCGCTTTCAAAGACATAGTTATACTCACCGAAGCCGGCAAGTTTTTTAAAGTCTGTCTGCCTGCGGTCTGCCGTAATATCAAAGGCGTAGCCAAGCTTGAGCCTGATGTGTTCATTTTCAGGAGTGTGATCTATGCGGTCTTCACCAACAAACTGAACCGAGCCGTTCCTGTCCTGTTTGTATACCCGAACGATGCCTTTTGGCAACGGCAGACCCAGGTTGTCCTTTTTTGTGTTTTCAAAGGAGAGGAATACAGCCACCTTGATCTTGGAGCCCAGGTCACCGGACCTGTTCCGGTAATAGTAATCCTGGCCCTTGAGAAGATACTCCTTGGCGCTTGCAATATTTTCAGCCTGCAGCAGGGCCACCTGTTTTGTCTGGTTTTCCATGATATTTGTTGTCCTGTCCAAGGTATAAAGGTGATAATCCAGGAGGGATTCTTCGGCCATTTGCGGGGCTTCTGCTGCATAGGCAATATCAATGGCCTGCTCACGGAATCTTTTTTCAAAAACAGGCTGCACCTGGTGCACATCACCGGCAACAAGCTGCAGCCGTGCATTTTTATATGATGTGCCGCTTGTATTGGAAAGGGTCACCCAGCCAAGGAGATCGAGGCTGCTTTCGTCATTGTTGAGTTCGGCAACGTAATCTGCCTGCCAGCTCAGGCCGCCGGTAAGATAGCTTAACTCAAGAGACTTCTCAGATCCGGTTTTGCTTGCCATGTGCATGACGAGAGTTGGCTTGTCGCGCAGGTTTTCCGGCACATCCGAAAAAATGAGACGCCCCCCTGAAAACCCTGTTTCAATCCTGTCCCCAACCCTGAGGACTACGCCGTTATTCGAGCTTAGCACTGTAGCCACTTCGACGGTCTCTTCACCGGTTGTCGGGTGGGTTTTTACAACACCGATGTTTCTGCCCACGTACTTTTCAAGCAATTTCTGGGGCGTGAGGAGATCAAAATCAAAGTTCTGCTCTATAACCATTATGTCCTGCCGGGTGGTGCCTTGCAAAAGAGCGGTTTCCGGCCGCATCAGCCCGCTCACCCCGCGGAACGCAAGGATGCTTTCACCCGCCGGCAGCTCCAGTGTCCGCCTGTCCTTAACCAGGGCAAGATTTTCGTTGTATATCGTGACGGCAACCTCTTTCTGGTCTGCCAGGGTACTCATCTTTTCAGGAGAAGCCGCCATACCCGTGCTTACAGGCACGAGGAGTAAGGACAGCATTAAACCTGTCAAATATCTGCCAGTCATATGTATCACCTCCAGTTTTTATCGTTTAACCAGATTATCAAGCTGAGCCATAAGGCAAAATTTGCTTTTCCAGCTTATGTAAGCAGGGCGAGATATTGTGATGATTTATTCCAGTTACAGAAAAAAATCAAAAAATCATTTTGGCTCCGGCCCATCTGCGTCATTTTGGGTCGTGAACCATAATCTTCTCGTTGCATAAAAGTACGCAAATACGTATAGTAACCCGTTTATTGTGTGATTACAAAAAGAACGTTTGCCGGGTTTGCAACAGCTTTAAATTGCCTGGTGTTACCCACGTAACCAACTGATAGTATTTGGTCCGGTTGAGGGCTTCTAGCTTTTAAGATTGCATAAATTTTTGGAACTATGGCATAAACCTTGAGGAGTAAAAAAACATGTACACTGCGTCAGATTTACGTAAAGGCCTGAAAATTCAAATAGATGGTGAACCTTATATCGTTCTTGATTTCCAGTTTTCCAAACCGGGCAAAGGCCAGGCCCTCTACCGCACCAAGCTCAAAAACATGGTGACCGGCAACCAGTTTGACCGAACATTCAGGTCGAACGATAAGTTTGAAAAAGCCCCGCTGGAAGAGAGAACCATGCAGTACCTTTATTCACAGGGCGAAGAATTTCATTTTATGGACACAAAAAACTATGAGCAGATTATTATCTCGCGGGAGCAGATGGGCGATGATGTTAGTTTTCTTATTGATAACATGGAGGTGCAGATCCTGCTTTTTAACAACAACCCGATCGGTGTCACACTGCCCAATTTTGTGAACCTGACAGTAACAAAGGCTGACCCCTGGGCAAAAGGGGACACATCCGGCAGTGACTCGAAACCGGTTACCGTGGAAACAGGATATGTGCTCCAGGTCCCGCCGTTTATTGAAGAGGGCGATAAGATCCAGATAGATACCCGGACCGGGTCGTACATGACAAGGGTCAAGGGCTAAGGATTGTATTGTTTATTTGTTCATCTGCTCGGAGGCCCTCAATTGCATGAAGAAAGCAAAAATACTAGATGATGTCATATGGCCGCCCTTCAAATGTTTCATTGTAATGTGCAGAGGTAATTCTCAAGGATGCTTAATGAGTCCGGCTTAAGGCGCCGTGCTGCTCTCATAGATGCTGTGCGTCGTTTTTTTATCGGCAGGGGCTATATTGAGGTCGATACGCCTCTCAGGTTGCCGGTCCTGATACCTGAAGCCCATAACGAACCGCTGGAGTCAGGCGACCATTTTCTGCAGACATCCCCTGAGATCTGCATGAAGCGGCTGCTGGCTGAAGCAGGCTGCCAAAAAATATTCCAGATCTGCAAATGCTTTCGCAAAAAAGAGCGCGGCCAGGGGCATGTCCCTGAATTTACCATGCTGGAATGGTACCGGATCCATTGCGATTATTTTGCTCTCATGGATGAGTGTGAAGACTTTATTATTGAAGTGGCCGCGGCTTTAGGGCACAAGGGTTCTATTCCGGTAAGAGGCAATACTGTCAATCTCGAAAAGCCGTGGCAGAAACTCACTGTTTCTGATGCCTTTAGGCAATATGCCCCGGTGTCAATGGCGCACGCCCTGGCGCAAAATACTTTTGATGAAATACTCTGTAGCAATATCGAGCCGCAACTGGGCATAAAAACTCCGGTGTTCCTCTATGACTATCCGATCGAGCTGGGGGCATTGGCCAGGAAGAAAAGCAATAATGCTTCCCTGGCAGAGCGGTTTGAAATTTATATTGCCGGTCTGGAACTGGCCAACGGTTTTTCCGAGTTAACAGACGCCTCAGAACAGCAACAACGATTTGAAGCGGAGCTGAAGTTGATTGAAAAACAGGGGCGCGCAGCCCCAGCATTGCCGCAAAAATTCCTCTCATCCCTTCCAAAACTGCCTGAGTCAGCAGGTATAGCTCTAGGTGTTGACAGGCTGGCCATGGTTTTACTTGATAAAGAAACCATTGACCAGGTTGTATCTTTTATTCCTGAAGATCTGTAGCATGTGCCTGCTGCCCAGCCTTTAATGCTAAAACATCCCTGGCCTGAGACTAGGAAAAAAACAAGAGATAAAGGCTGCTGAATATGGCCCAGAGAAGAACAAGGGCTGTTATGATGACACAGCAGAGTGCGGCAATTTTGTGTCCATAACGTTCGTGGCTTCGCTCCTGGTACCCCAGCAGAAAACCCAGAGCAGCCCCGGCAAGCATGCCGCCGCCGTGGGCCCAGTTGTTGATCGCCGGCACCAGGAAGCCGAATAAGAAAATGCCTATGGCCCAACCGCCGATCTGCCTGTATATCGTCTGACCATATACTCCACCCCGACTTTTACCAAAATACAAGGCAGCACCGATAAGACCGCAGACTGCTGCTGAAGCCCCAATGGTAAAGGTGACGCCGGCAAGGTAGGATACAAAGAAACCGGTAACACCGCTGAGCGTGTAAATAATAAACATGCGATAATTGCCATATTCATGCAGGACCAGCGGGCCCAATTGCCGCAGGGCGATCATGTTGAAAAATATGTGCATAATGGAACCATGCAGGTAATTGGCAGAAAGCAGAGACCACCAGCGATGCAGCCGGTCTATGGGAATATAGCCTGACGCTCCGAGTAAAAGGAGGCTGCGGTTGTCAGGCGAGAGAAAAAAGAAAGGGTTGAAGGAAAGATTGGTGGAGCGTGCACTTATGAGAAGCGAGAGGACATACATTGCCACATTGACCCCAATGAGGATTTTCAGCAGTTGATCACTGTCGCTCATGCCCCGGCCGATCAGACGTTGCCAGGGAGATGTCGGATTTTTCACGCCGCAGTAAGGGCAGACAGAGTCATCCCCGCTGATAAGTCTTCTGCAATTTGGGCAAAGCAAGGACCGGCGTTGGTTTTGAGTCATTTGTTGTCCTGGTTTATTTTTCAGGTGTCCTGTTTATATATTTAATTTCAACAAGATGCAGGAAATTATAAAACAGTCAAAATGTTTTCAAGCATAAAAAAGGATGCGCCGCACTCATGACGCATCCCTTTTTTATTTGAACTGCATCTGGTTATGTTGTTACGGGGCTTGACAGATCTTTGCCTCTGTTTTTGCAGGGTTTTTCTGTAAGTGCTTATGGCGATTGCCGGCAGCATCTGCGATTCTTTTTACAATGTTGGAAAGGTCTGAATTTTGCCACACTGCTGCAAAATCAGGATCTCCAAGGAGTTTGTCGCTTATGATAAAACCGCTCTGTTCCTGAGGGTCAAGCCGTATGTCTTCGTATGTAAAAGCCTCTTTCCTCTCCAGTACTCTGCCAAAAAGTTTCTGAATAGTGTAAACAAAGAATTTTTTTACATCCTCTGTGGATTCTGCAATGTTCAGATTCTGGCGCAATTCCGGCCGCAGCTCTTGCTCGTACTTGGAAAAAGAAAGTTGTCTTGCCATAGCAGTACTCCTTCTAGCCTGATTATTGAATTTTCTTGACCATTGCCGATTATTCAAAAAGATGTTGTGGGGCTTTTACCTCATACACGATCCTCCATAATTTTAGTTTCAACAATAAGAATAACTGCCTCATATTTAATATAATCCATTTTTAACCTTTAGGCACTGCTGAACACAAGGAAGAATTTTTTCTGGCAGGTCTATCTCGGTTCTGATACCCTGAGCTAGACCTGAATCAACAGATTTCAGTAAGATACGCATCTTTATTTCAGGATACGACTAAAAAAATTTTTCAAATGAAATTAAGGGGAGAAGCATGAAGAAAAAATTATCCTTAATATTTGTTTTCCTGGCCACCCTTTTCCCAGGAATGTTGCAGGGTGCTGAAAACATTTGCCTGGAGGGGAACTGTGATACCGGCACCGGGGTTATGCTATACCCGGGTGGTGAAAAATATACCGGAGATTTCAAAGAGGGCATGCGGCAGGGCTATGGAGTATGGACCACGGCTAATGGCAGGCGATATGAAGGGGATTGGGCTGATGATCAAGAAAATGGACAGGGAAAACTGATTGAGCCCAATGGTGAGGAATATACCGGTGCGTTCAAAGATGGAGTAAAGCAGGGGCCGGGGCAATACTCATTTCCCAATGGTGAAGTCTATACCGGAGCATTCGACCGGGGAGTCCCAAACGGCTGGGGTGTGCATGTTTACCCCAGCGGCGAAAAATACCAAGGAGAGTTTAAGGACAGCCTCTATGACGGAAAGGGAACTCAGACATTTCCTGACGGCAGAAAATATATTGGGGAATTCAGCAAGGGAAAAGCTAAAGGTATGGGCACGCTGACCCTGGCCAATGGTGAAAAATATGTCGGCGAGTTCACGGATGGCATGGGAAACGGCAAGGGCACGTATTTTTTCCCCGATGGAACAACCTATGAAGGGGAGTGGAAAGATTTTAGATATCACGGCCTTGGCACCATAACTTTTTCTGAAGGGACGAAGTACGTAGGAGAATTCAGGAACGGCAAACGCGAGGGTAGCGGCAAAATCACCTTTGCTGATGGCGAGACATACGAGGGTGGTTGGAAAGATGACAAAAAGCACGGTTTTGGTATTTTAACAACATCAGATGGGGAAAAATACGAGGGAGAGTGGCATGAAAACAGCTATCTTGGCGAAAAGAAACAATAAAGTATGCTGAACCCCTCATATGAAGATATTATGCGCTATACTGTTGCTAATGACAGGCACAATAACAGCGTGCGACTCAAATTTTACCCAGGGTAGCGCCCACATTATGAACGTTAAAATCATTTCCATAAAAAAATGCAGTGCAACCCCGCCGACCATTTCACTTGTTAAAGAAGTTGCCGGCGAATTAGGCATTGCAGTCACTCTTGAACATATAATTGTGACAACGGTTGAAGATGCTATAGAACATAAGCATATAGGCAGCCCTACAATACAGATCAATGGCCGTGACATAGATCCAGACGCCAGAGAAATAAATCAGTTTGGTATAACATGACGGCGCTATGGGACATCGGCGATGCCCTCTGAGGATTTGCTTAAAAGAGCCTTTCTAGAAGCTTTGGAGAATAAAGCTGGTGGACAAAGTTGAGAATGCTTTGTGTTTGGCACAACAGGCAGAAGCAGGGGGAACTTAACATGGTCCAAAATCATTTTACATTTCCGTATTGCCGGGCTGCAGGCAAATTAGATGCATACCACTGGGTATAGTTGTTCACAGTTGCCCGACGGTATAGAACAGCTATGCACTTCACATTTTGCCGCCTATCATTAATTATTATTTTTACTTTTATTGTATTATTCGTTACATGTAATTTGCGATTGGTGCGATTGGTACCGAAATTCTATCCCTCTGTTTCCCGGGTACAACCGTGAAATTAGGTTGGGATACTGGCAATGTTGTCATGCACCAGGGATCCGGCAAAGAAAAGAAAACAGGAAAGAGAATAAACGTGGGGGTTGGGATAATGCCTAACAGTGATTATGACACAATGATTAAGTATGGAGAATGGCTCCAGGTATTATTACAAAAAAACATACGACCCTGGCAGCTGACAAAGCAGTTCCAGGAAGCGATTACGCTTTTGGATCTTGATTATACCGTATCGTCAAACGACCTGAGTTTAACAATTATTGACAAGATAGAAAAACAGAGAGTCTGGGATTATTACATCTATCACGCTTATACCCTTGCAGAGAAGGGGGATGTTTCTTTTATTGAATCATTTCGTGACACCCGGGATCCCTTGAGAATATATGATTTTTTGTCTGACCTGAAAGAAAACAGGTATGCGGACCAGTATCCTGAACACTATTTTGAGAGTGTATTACAGTCTGTCATAACCATGTACATGGACCGCCGGTTTATATTAAGCTGGCTGAAAGGTTTGCAGGACAATGATGTCCCGTGGCGGTCGATCCCTGATACCCCGCCTATCGGCATCGAGCACCTGGTTGCAAATTATAATGGGATACGGGAATGGCTGAATTTTGATACGATAAAGGGCCTGCACCGCGTGATCTCTTTTACAACAGAGTATCCCCATGCCGCTTTAGGCATTCCCACAGAGGTTATATTGTCCCATATTGCGTTAAAATTTCTGCTGCTGGCTGAGTACGATTATTTTGGTTTTTGTGGCCACTGCGGCAGTTTTTTTGTGGTTCACCGCAAAGGCCGGAAAGTATATTGCTCTGATATCTGCCGCGCAAACGCCTCTAAAATACGGGCCATCCAATAAGTAACGACTTCTCGATATTTGAAAATTCCGCTACGTAAAGAATTATAGGAATAACAGTTAAATAACAAAAAATTAAAGCATTTTCAAAGAGGGCAGGCTCTGCCTGCACCCTTCCCGGCAGAGTCCAATTTCACAGAAGAACAGGATTAATCTAGGGGCTTAGGAACCCCAATACAATAAATTTGTAGAATTCAACTTGTAAAAGGATCGAATACCTTGGAAAGTTTTGAAATTTACCGGGGGACATATAGATTACGTTGCGCCGCCAGGACCTGCAACTTATGTACAGGTGTTGCGTCACTGGAAGAATTCTTCAGTTTGCTGATTAACCCTCGGGAACTTGCCGGCTAAAGCAAAAACAAAAGCCCCAAATATATCATGGCAAAAAGGCCCATGATACTCAGCGGCAAAACCCCTGCCGTT
>WOR8_10003445_pt1 | contig 17067 bp, 13 predicted proteins | sample DeeMarSeWOR38_10_FD_19890 | JGI IMG/M metagenome (IMG submission 19890)
CTGCTTGAACACGACCCGATTGACTTGTATAACACCAACATGACGACGTGGGCGAAAAAAAAGGGCTACCAACTCACCCACACCTATGTCTGTAGAAATGAAAAATTGCCCGCTATTGATGACTTTGACTGGCTGATGGTTATGGGAGGATCCCCGCATGCCTGGGAAGAGAAGGTAAATCCGTGGCTTCCTGAAGAAAAAAAGCTCATCGCCGAGACACTCGACAGCGGTAAGGTTATTTTTGGTGTGTGCTTCGGAGCGCAACTTTTGGCAGAGGCTTTAGGCGGAACCGTCTTCCCCAATGACCACAAAGAAATCGGTTGGTACGAAGTCAAATTAACTTCTGAAGGGCAAAACTCGTTTCTGTTCAGGAACGTTCCGAAACAATTTACGACTTTTCATTGGCACAGCGATCATTTTTCCTTACCTCGCGGATGTACTCGGCTGGCCTCCAGTGAACCCACCCCCAACCAGGCTTTCATCTGCGAAGAACGCCCTGCGGTGGGTGTCCAATTTCATCCCGAATACACACGGGCAATGGTTCAGTATTTTGCACACGAAGAAAGCCAAGATTGGAAGCTAGATAAATTTGTCGCCGGAAAAGATGCAGTACTTGCTCAAACCGATAAAATCCCCGATACGTATTGGTTGATGGCCGCTTTACTGGATAATATGGAACGGGAATTCGTCATAAGACGCTATTTCTAGAATATTTGCTATTTTACTCGTTTCCAAAAGGGACACGGACAAACGCGGATTTCAGGGATATATTTGTGTGTCCGTTATTACGGAATAAGACACATCAGCTTTTCTAAAATCAGTGGAGATCCGCGCAAATCTGTATCCTTTTTCAGTAGCTTAATTGATTTAAAACACCTACTGGATGGATGCAAAGCCTGCTACATCCTTAAGTCACAATTCTCGCTTGACATAACCGCATGGGGTGTGAAATAAATTTTTTTAAAAATATGTATTTGAGTCAGAGAATAAATAACATTCGTAAACGAAATCCTCATAAGCGCAAGAATTACCATCACACTTCAGCATTTCCCACAAAGGAGGTGATAATTTAGCAATCCAAAAGCAGACATAACAAAAAAGAATCAAAAAAAGGAGGTAAATGATAGTGAAAAGACTATTTCTATTGCTAACCGTGATTATGGCTGCAACATTTCTCACCGCCTTGACAGTTGGAAGCCTGCCGGCTGAAGCCGCTGATAAAGTATACCGTATGAAGATCCAATCGGCCTATCCCCGCGGCGACCTTTCCATGGAACTGTTAAAGGATTTTGCATCGACAGCCGACAAACTCAGCAAGGGTCGCATAAAAATCCAGGTATTTGCCGACCCTGAGTTGGTTCCGGCCGAACAGCTTTTTGAGGCGACCCAAAAGGGCACTCTGACTATGCTGCATGCCGTCGCTGCCATGTGGGGTGGAATCGTTCCGGTCGGTGAAGTTGAGTTTGGTCTGCCGTATGCATACAATCTCCCTGGAGAACCGGACGTTTATGCGGCTGGAAAGACAATTCGCGATTTCTTTTTCAATACCGGTTACGTGGATCTGCTGCGAGAGGAATATGCCAAGCAAGGTCTCTATTGGTTGGATGTGCACTCATATGGCCCTATTTTCACCATGTCCACCAAAAAGATCACAACCTGTGATGATATGCAGGGGTTGAAATTCAGAGTGGAGGGATCTTGGGCCGACTATTACAACATGTTAGGGGCGCGTGGGACCTATATCAGTGGTATGGAAGCCTACATGGGACTGAAACTGGGTACCATCGATGCGTCCCAGTGGGATGTGAGTGCCGTAACCGGTTTAAATTGGCATGAAGTCGCACCGTACCGCATTCAAGGTGGTCAGAATGATGTTGTCGTCGGCCAAATCCTGATGAATATGGAGACCTGGAATTCGCTGCCGGATGACCTCAAAAAGGTAATGGCCGATGCTGCAGAAGATTATTTCCATAAGCTCAACAAAATCTATGATGGAGAGCTGAAAAAAGTTGAGGAACTGGTTAAAGCCGGCAAAGTGATCAACAGCCCTATCGATGCGGCATGTGACAAAAAACATGAAGAAGCCGCCCTTAAATTGTGGGATCAGATCGGGCAGCGAGATCCGTCTGCTGCAAAGGCTATCGGAATTATTAAAGACTGGAGAAAAACCTTAAAGTAGGGAATCACAAATAACCAAGAATTAGCAACTATTTCGAATTTTTATTAATTGACTGGGAGGGCAACCATCGGCCCTCCCGGTTATTTAGGTAACAACAGGAATTGACGTGATCCATCCGAATCGGAGGATTTATACCGGTGTCTAAAGCAATTAAAATCTTCTTAGACTGGGTTGATGCCATCGCTGAAAAGGCCGGTAAAATCACCTGCTATTTGGTTTTTATCATCATGCTGATCACCACGCTGGATGTGGTCGCCCGCTATGTATTCAACCGTCCTCTTCTATGGGGCTGGCTTCTAAATCGACAGTTGTTCGGTGTGTTTATCCTTTTTGCCGGTGTATATACCCTGTTTAGAGGTGAACACATTCGAATCGAGATTTTCTATGACCACTTTCCTCCAAAATTAAAACAGGTGGCAAAATGGATCGCCCTGGCTTCCTTCGTTTCTTTCATCGGAGTGCTGGTTTGGCAAGGATCCTGGATGGGTTGGAATTCTTTTGTAATGAAAGAAAAAGCCGCCGGTGCGTTTCGCATCCCCTGGTACCCCTTTAAACTTCTGATTCCCATTGTAGGCTTTTTGTTCCTGCTTGAAGGCATTTCTGCTTTTCTGCGACGTGATGATTGAACACTTTGGACCGGACTTTCGCTTGTTTAAATTGAACGAAAAGGCTAAGGATTCTCTAATATGAGCATTGAGCTGACTACGGTTTTGTTGTTTGGAGGACTGTTAATTCTTTTAGCTTTAGGCGTTCCGGTCGTATTTGCCCTCGGTGGTATCAGTGTACTTATAACCTTCCTGATTGGCGGACCCAACGATTTATATATCGTGGCAACCACCACCTATCGACAAATTACCGATCCTGGCTTGATTACCATTCCCCTGTTTCTACTGATGGGTAACTTCTTAATTCATTCCGGCATATCGGATCGGTTGTTTAGAGCGTTGAACCTCTGGCTTTCCGGTCTAAGAGGGGGGTTGGCGATCGTGTCCGTCGGGGTATGTGTCGCGTTGGCTATGTGCGGCGGATTCGGCCCCGGAATTCTGACCATGGGTCTGATTGCCGTCCCGGCCATGCTCAAACAACGCTATGATAAATCCCTGGCCCTCGGCAGCGTGATGGCCGGTGGCGTTCTCGGGGAGATCATTCCGCCCAGTATTATCATGATTATTTTTGCATATATATCACGAATATCCATAGGAAAAATCTTTTTTGGAGGTGCCATACCAGGCTTTATAACCGCAAGTTTGTACCTTTTTTACATCCTAATCCGATGCTATATCCAACCGGATTTGGCGCCCAGAGCCTCAGAGGAGATTTCCTGGAAATTTAGGTGGGTTTCACTCAAAGACATTATTCTTCCATCCTTGCTGGTAGTGCTGGTGCTCGGATCCATATTCATGGGAATCGCCACCCCGACCGAAGCCGCCGGCGTCGGAGCTTTCGGGTCTTTTTTAGTATGTATCATTTACGGCCGGCTGTCCCGGCAGGTTGTCTCGGATTCGTGCCTGGAGACCATGAAAATCAGCGGGCTGGCTCTCTGGATACTGGTTTCCGCCACCCTCTTCGGAGTAGTTTACACCAGCGCCGGCGCCCAGGAAATGGTTATGGCGATGGTAGAAAACGTGCCGGTTAATCGCTGGTTAATTTTAGCGGCCATGCAGGTCATTCTTCTCGTCTTCGGCATGTTCATGGATGACTATGCGGTTCTGACCATTTGTGCTCCGATTTTCATTCCCATCGCTGTGTTTTTGGGGTTCGATCCCATCTGGTTTTCTATCGTCTTTATACTGAACATGCAGGTAGCTTACTTGACACCACCGTTTGGCTGGGCGCTCATTTTAATGAAAGGCGTCGCGCCGCCGGAGGTCCATACCAAAGACATTTGGCGATCCATTCCTCCGTTCGTCGCCATTCAATTGATCGTTTTAATATTGACCATGCTAATTCCCCAGCTCGCGCTTTGGCTTCCCGAAAAGATGCTTTAGTTTTCTTTCGTGGTTTCGTGATTTGCATTTACTGCTATACATACTAAATGGTTCTAAGTTCAGGGTTCACAGGTTACAATAGATAGGCACTACTTATAAGGATTGGTCAAGGTGTGAAGTTCTCGACATAACCTATTAATGAATGGCCTTATAACCACTCTGAAGACGAGACCCACTCCAATAGAATTGGTTACGGATTTTCAACCCGGAACGTTGAACCCTGAAATGTTCAACCTAGACTTTAGTCTATTTTTGAAATAACTCCGTCGCTTTACGTCGGAGTCCAGTGCTAACAAATTGCGTTGCAAAGGAGATTTCTGAATCTATGGCAACAAAATACGTCGATATTGGCGCCAGACGTTATGTAGTTGGAAATGTAGAGCAATTTGATCAAAAGAATGAGATGTTCTGCAGGCCGTTATGGGATGAAGCGATGTTGGACCTGGGGAAAAAATTCTACATGACAGAGGTACCGCCCAAAGAAACGCCGGGCTACCGACTAAAAGACCAAGCCATAGTGAATGCGGCGTGGCACCTTGAAAATACCTTTGCTCAAGGCGTGGCCGGCGGCAAGATAGGGATGTACGCTTGGGAATGGGAGCAAATTTTTGAATTTCCGCTTGTGCCGCCGGGACTAAAAATTGAAACTGACGACTCGATGGCGGTAACCAACGATATAAAAAAAGCGGCCATTTTCTTTGGCGCCTCATTGGTTGGGGTCTGTAAATTGGATAGATCCTGGCTCTATTCTTCCGCCTATCCGCTCAGGGATCAAACGTCTGTGCCGAATGAACTCTCCGACGAGTATCAATTTGCCATCGCCATTGCCGTCGAAATGGATTACGAGGCGATACGTTGCTCGCCTGCCAGTCCATCTTCGGCAGCTACGGGCCTAGGGTACTCTAAAATGGCGTTTATTGCAGGGTTGCTGGCACACCATATCAGGGGGTTGGGGTACAAGGCGATCGCGTGCGGCAATGATACGGCCTGCAGCATTCCCATCGCCATCGACGCCGGGCTGGGGGAGTTGGCGCGCAACGGCCTGCTGATTACTCCAAAATTTGGCCCCAGGGTTCGGTTAGCTAAAGTGTTTACAGACATGCCCCTGTTACCGGATAGACCCATTAAATTTGGTGTCTGGGATTTTTGTTTAAAATGTGAAAAATGCGCAGACAAATGCCCCAGCAAGTCTATTGCATACGGAGAACCAACGGATAAACCCAATAATATATCCAACCGGGGAGGTTTATTGAGGTGGCCGATCAATGCAGAAACATGCCTGGCATTTTGGGCAAAAAACGGTACGGATTGTGCCAACTGTATCCGGACGTGTCCCTTCAATAAACCGGCTGGAAAGCTTCATGATATGGTCCGATGGGGAATAGGCAATGCGCCTTGGTTTAACACGTTGTTTCTCTGGGGAGATGAACTCTTTGGCTATGGCATAAAAGGAAACCCGGATCGGTTCTGGACTGAATAGAAAAACGACCATTTTGAGTTAGTCCGGCACTCTTCAACATTTTAGGGAGAAAGGAGATGCAGGCGATCAAACATACCGAAATAAAACGTACGCTTTGTTTTGGTTGCTGGCTGCAAGCCGGTGTCTTAGCGACGGTAAACGATGGAAAAGTAACCAAGCTGACGGGAGAGCCCGGACATCCGGTAAATCAGGGATGGATTTGCGAGCGTTCAAAAGCATTTATTGAACACCTTTATCACGAAGACCGCCTCAATTATCCTCTTAAAAGGATAGGAGAAAGAGGCGACGGAAATTGGGAACGACTCTCCTGGAACGATGCCTTAAATGAGGTCGCTGAAAAACTTGACCGCATCAAAATCCAGAACGGTGCGGAGGCCGTTGCCTCCATCGGTGGAACCGGCCGTGGGTTTTCGGAGATGTTCAAGGCCAGATTTATGAATCTTTTCGGCAGCCCCAACCATGCCAATGCCGGCCAGTGGTGCTCGGTGGTCAGCCGTCAAATTCATGCCGCTATCTATGGAGCCGGGGCAAGTCGCGCGGTCAAGCCGCCCTGCAAATGTGCGGTCATTTGGGGCGGCAATCCGGCCGAAGCCTTTGCCTGCATTTTTCCCCAGCACATCAAAGCCAAAAGAGCAGGAACCAAATATATCATCATTGATCCGAAATACTCCGAGACGGCAGCCCGGCTTGCCGATCATTGGTTGAGACTCAGACCCGGAACAGATGCCGCCTTGGCACTGGGATGGCTGAATGTGATCATTGACGAAAACCTATATGATAAGGATTTTGTCGCCAAGTGGTGCCACGGTTTTAAGGAACTGCGCGATCGGGTAAAACAGTTTCCCCTGCAAAAGGTCACCGAAATCACCGGGGTACCGGCAGAAGAAATAGCCCAAACAGCACGACTGTATGCCATCAGTAAACCGGCATCGATTATCTGGGGCGTCAAATCCGACATGCAGGGAGTCAATGTGACCAGCATCACGCAGGCCAAATGCATCCTGCGAGCAATCACCGGCAACCTGGATGTCGCCGGTGGAGATATGTTGCCGGGACCTTGTGAAAAAGCAAACTATGGTGCCCTGATGGAAAACATGGACCAATTGCCTGGTGAGCAGCGCAATAAACAATTGGGTGCCAAAGAACATAAGCTGTGGTGCTATCCGGGCTATGAATTGGTCAGCGAAGTGGTTCAACCGTACTGGTATGGTAAAGGGCTGTCCGCCGGCTTTCTTCCCGGGTGCCACGAGCCGGCAATCTGGAAGGCGATCTTGGAAGGCGACCCGTATCAGGTCAGGGGTCTGATCTGTGGAGCCTGCAACCCTATGGTCGCTTATCCCAACACCAAACGCGTTTATAAAGCGCTGAAAAGTAAGAATCTCGAACTTTTTGTGGTTGCCGAGCAATGGATGACGCCGTCGGCCATGCTGGCGGATTATGTATTTCCGATCACAAACTGGCTCGAACATCCGCAGCTCTATACCCAAACGTTTCAGGGTAGCGGTCCTGCCGTATCGATCGGACAACAGGTGATTCAACCGCTTTATGAGCGCCGAACCGATTATGAATTCTACCGCGGCTTGGGTGTGCGGCTGGGACAATCAAGGTACTGGCGTCAACGCCTGGAAGACGAGTGGAATTATTGTCTGGAGCCCATTCTCAATGAACTTAATCTGCAATCGGCAGAGGAATTTGCCGTTAAGCAGCAGTGGTGGGCACCCCCGAGTGTTAAAAAAAGATATGAGCAGATTAATCCGGATACCGGCCAGCCGAAAGGTTTTGCAACCCCCACCGGCAAGGTTGAGCTGTATTCAACCATCCTCGAAAAGCTGGGATATGACCCCTTGCCGAACTATAAAGAACCGCCTGAGACGCCTGTGAGCCAGCCGGAGCTTGCAAAGACATACCCCTTTATTCTGATCACCGGCGCCCGATTTCGTCCCATGCACCACTCCGAACATCGTCAAATTCGTTCACTACGCAGACTGTACCCCTACCCTACTGCTGAAATTCACCCGGACACGGCCCGTCAATTGGGTATCGGTGACGGCGAGTGGGTGGTAATTGAAACTCCGCGGGGAAAAATTAAACAAAAGGCGAAGCTTACATCCAAAATTCCACCCAGAATGGTTGAGGCCCAACACGGTTGGTGGTTTCCTGAAGAAATCGGGGATGATCCTGAACTTTTCGGTGTTTTCAAATCCAACGTCAATGTATTAACTCCGGATAGCGAGGATTTCTGCGACCCTCCCACCGGTGCGGTTACGTTTGGGCCTTTGCTTTGCAGGATTTACCCGCTCAAAAAATTCGGATAGCTTAAACCAGGCGATATCATCCGGATCAGTATCTCTGACAGGCAATGATATCCACTATTTTGGGGAAGGCGATTTATTTCAGATTGGCTAATGCTATATGCAAAAAGTGAGGATTGGAGAAGGATAGCTATCCATCATTCTATGCTTTTGCATATTACATTTGCTAATAACCAACGAATTGAACAACGTTTTGACATTAGAACTGAAATGGCTGAGACATCATCATTTGCACGCCGAAGGTTTCATCGGAGTAAGCCGTGTCAATGCGGGCTGCGATTCCCTTGGCTCAGGCCCGGATGCCAACTCCAGCATACCATTTCATATCTGAATGCAGCCGATTGAAACCCCATTCCGGAGACACCAGAATGATCTCCTTAAACGGTATAAATTGGAACCATTGGATTCCGACATATTTCTGAGTCCATTCCCAGCGGTAAAAAGGCCGCAGCTCCAGGAAAATTTATCGCTATGCTGGGGTTTCCCTTGTGAGGGTCACATCGATAGGCTGTTGCCGAAAACCACGAAAGCCACCCCATCGCCCGAAGCCGTGAGTACTACCCGGCCGGTTTCCTCGGAAATGGCCAAAGTCCATCCAAGGCCGTCCCTTAAATCCACATAGCCGTCCTCGGCGCCCTGCAAAATCAGCTTGCCATCCACCTGCTCGGTGCGTTCGATAGTTGTGTCCGGGATATCCTCCCCGCCACGAGCCGGGCGGATGGTATTCTTGGCAAAATCGATTTTCACGAACTGCGGCAACCCCACGCTGTCGGCGCTGACATCTTTGCAACCCTCCACCGGCGTACATTCCATGATGCGCGCCACTGAAACCAGCAGCGGCTTGGAGCCGTCGAAATCCCCGGCCGTCGCCACAGGCTCCAGGCCTAAATATGCAATTAAAAAAACAATTGCGGCGATTCTTTTCATTGCAACCTCCATATTAAATGTGAAGCAATTATTTCAAATTTCGGGTTTATTTGACAGAGTATCCCCTGCCTTCCATGCAGGCAGCGAAGTTGCGGTTGTAGAGATTGCGCTGCTGCATGTATTGGTTGGCCTGCTCGCGCTCCCACTGCTCCCGTTTCGCATTCGCCTTTTTGTTCTGAGAACTGCTGCGCATGCCTCCTATAGCACCGCCGGACAATCCGCCGATGGCTGCGCCTTTCCTGGCGCCTTTCTTGCCGCTTGCAATGCCGCCGATCACCGCGCCCCCAATGCCGCCGGCCACCCCGCCTTTTACCGCCCCGCCGGCCACGCTTTTGTCCCCCTTGGGTGGCGCCGGGGATGACGCTGTCGGCATCTGCATGGGATCGAATCCGCTTTGCCCTTTGGCCCAGCCGTAGCACTCGAATTTATCTTTCTCCATCTGTTCGTTGCTCTGGCCCCCGGCCGGATAAACCACCAAATCCTGGGCAACCGCTGCACCGGCGAAAAGCGAAAGAGCGAACAGCATTATCACGATGACACGGAAGCTTTTTTCCATATTTGCCCTCCTTGAAAATATTTTGAGTCTTTTTGTTAAATCAAAACTTCCAGATCAGATTGACGGCCAAGAAGTGAATTGCGTTGGTGTCGTAATCACCCTTGAGTGGACCCTGCAAGGGCCCGCCTTCCTGGTCGATTTCGGCGTCCCCGGCATCCAGATACTCGTAAGCGGTCCCCACGGTCATGTCGTTATTCCAGTCATACTGTAACCGGTGCCGATGCGGATCTGGCGGTCCAGAGGCAAATCAGGTGTGCGGGTGTCCTCATCGGTAGGCGAGGTGTCGTAAGCCGCCCCCACCGACAGCCAGTTGTTGACCCGGTAACCTGCACCCGGGTTGACGCCGAAGGTCAGCAACTCGGCTTTGGTGGTATAGTAGCGGCCGGCCCAGTCGTCGCCGTAGTCCACTCCCAGACCGAAGTAGGAGCCTGCACTGATGCCGAGCCTGAAATCGTCCGTGACGCGATGCACGTAATGTAGACCACCGCTGGGCACAAACCCCCCGGCATTGCCGCCGGGGCCTCGGTGCCCGGAGTGTTCTGGAATACCATCTTGACGCCGTCCACAGTCAGCTCCTCGATATACTTTTCAATTATGACGGTGGGCGGAATCAGGCCCAGATTGCCGGCGGCGGTTCCCTTGCCGATGGCCTGGTCCACGTGGCCGAACGGGCTTTTGGGAAGCAGGACCCCGTACTGATAAAACAAACGACGGTTCATGGCGTTGCCGGCGTAGACATTTTCGGCCACCGCATGGTCCATGAAACCGATCGGCGCGATGATCTTGACCTTGCCGCTCTGCACGTCCTTTTCGTCGACAACGCCACGCACCCCGCCAAAATGATCGGCGTGGGAATGGGAATAGACCACCGCCACCACCGGACGCTCGCCCATCTGCTCATTGATGAATTTGAGGGCCGCTGCGGCCGTCTCCTTGGCGGTCAGGGGATCAAAGACGATCCAGCCGGTCTTGCCTTTGATAAAACTGATATTGGCCAGGTCATAGCCGCGCAACTGATAGATGCCGGGAACCACTTCAAACAGGCCGTAGTTCATGTTGAGGATGGCAATGCGCTGCAGCGAGGGGTGAATGCTGTCGAAGTCTTTGCCCTCTTCCAAAAGAAAATCGTATTTGCCGATGTCCCAGGCCACATGCCCGGCCTCGGCCATAATCTGCCTGTAAGGCGGCGCGGCGATGAAGCCCTTCCTGGCCTCATCGAAGTCGCGCTTATCCTCGAACGGCAGCGATTCGCGCAGGCCGTTTTGCAGCTCGACGGTATATTTCGAAGGCATCTTACCCTTCGGGTGAAAGTGCTTATCTGTTGCAAAGACGCTCATTGAGAACGCGATCAAAAGTAACGTCAATGGAACTGTTTTGCTGAATAGGTTCATAGTATTCCTCCTAAATTTGAAATTCTAACAGGGACGGTTATTTTGCCTTAATTTCAAATACTTTTTATCATTATCACAAAAATAAATTTGTCAAATTATGCTTGAATTGAAGACACTATGGATGGTGGGTCATTTTATGAAGTTATTATGGTGGTTAGTTTTTGTGAGGGCTAAGGCTGATGATTGTATCAGGTAAAATATTACTGCTCTATAATGGCTAAACAAATCCTTCTTGCCAAAGTCCACGCATTGAATCTTTTTGTATTTGCTAAGGCTTTCTACAGTATTTTGTATTAGTGCGAATTGTAGGTTGCCTGCTTCGAATCTTTGGAAAAATTCTAAGATGTTGTGTGTTTGAATGAGAAATTTTAAGTTCACCAATTTTCACAAAAGTTCCGCAAATCTGAAAAAAATCGGCTATCCAAATTTTTTAGCAGGATAGCCGTTATCCATCATTCCAGCCATAGTGTGGGTTACGTATACCTAATTTTCAATCTGTAACGAATGCCCAAACTGGAAGTCTCTTACTCCCAGGACCCATCAACTCACCGCCTATGGCGCAAAGTGAATATACGCCCGGAACTGTATGAATGGGATCTCGAAACCGAAAACCCGTGACGCGGGCGCGGAAGTCTTGCTGCCTTAAGTCCCTTCTGGATTCAGCCAGGCACATTATCTGCCGGGAGTTTAACCCGGAAAAAGATGCTGTAAAGTGCCGGCACATAGTTCAGCGTAAATAAACTGCCGATGCCCAGACCGAAAAACATGACACATGCCATGCCATAAAAAAGCGGATCGTGATTGATGATCAGGGGCGAGAATCCCAGCATGGTGGTTGACACCGAAAGCAGGATCGGTCTGAACCGGCTGACGGCCGAATTGACCACCGCATCATAGGGTGTCTGACCGTCGCGCCGGTTCTCCTCAATTTTATCGATCATCACGATACCATTGTTGACAATGGATCCGGCCAGGGCCAAAAGCCCGAGGATGACCATAAAACCGAAATCGGCCTGCATCGCCAGCAGACCGACCACGGACCCGACGAGGACCAGCGGCATGGTCAGGATAATGATGGCGGCCCGCCGGATGGAGTTAAACTGCCAGACCAGTAAAAACACAATGCCGCCGAAACACGGCAGCATCCATTTGGCCAGGTTCCTCTGGGCCCTGGCCGCGTCTTCCAGTTCGCCGCCGACCTCCCAGTAATGGTTTTTGGGAAATTCCAACCCGTCCAGGGTCGGCTTGAGGGCCGCGAAGATCTCGGAGGCCTTCAGTACCTGGTTTTTGGCGCTGACGGTGATGGTGCGTTCCTGATTGTAGCGCATGATACGGTTCAGCTCACCGATGGTGTAGACATCGGCAACCTGGTTGAGCGGCACGTTGCCGCCGGATGTCGATCGGATGCCCAGGGTGGCCAGGCTTTTAGGAGAATCCCGTTCAGCCGGGACGCCGCGGCCGACGACGGGGATCTGAACATTGCCCTGGTGGTAATCGGTGGTCGTCGCACCGTCGATAAAGAAGTCCAGGGTATCGGCCACATCCTTGGACGTCACCCCGACGCGGCGGGCGCGGGCCTGATCGACATCCACCATGGACGTAAACACCCGGTTGTTCCAATCCTGTTTGATATCGATGGTGCCGGGGATCTTGCGGAGCCCAGCCATCAACTGCTCGGCCAGCTCCTGCAACACTGCTATGCCGGGGCCGCTGAGCCGAATTTGAAACAGGCCGGTTTCACTGCCGCCAAGCCACATGGACTTGACTCTGCCGCGCACGTTGGGAAAATTATTCAGCAGGTATTGGCTAGTGCGCGTGACCAGTTCGGGTACCTCTTTGTCTGTCTCGGTGTTGACAATTAAGAATCCGACGAACGGGTCCGGGTCCACCGGCGACAGCGAAAGGAAAAACCGCGGCCCGCCGTTTCCCACATAGGCGATTGTACCGGCGATTTCCGGGTTTTTTTGTTTATCCTGCAGCCAGGTGCTGAGTTTTCTCACAGTTCGGTCGGTCTCCTCGATGCGCGTTCCGGCTGGAAGGTCGAGATAAATCAAATACTGGTTTCTGTCCCCGCTCGGGAAAAAGGCCTGGGGGATAAACGTTGCCGCATAGATTGCAGCAGCAAACGCGCCGCCCGTAAAGGCCAGCACCAGGAAGCGATAGCGCAGGGAGAATTTTAGGATCCAGCGATAAAACCCATAGAATTTTCCCTGGTAGGGATCACTCTGCTGCTTATCACTGCCGGTAGCCGGTTTTGGTTTCAAAAACCAGAAGCACATACTGGTGGAGGAAAACATGGAAAAAAACCACGACCCCATGAGCAAAATAATCATCACCGAACCCAGCGAGGAGGTATAATCACCCGTCGAACCAATTTGAAGCAATATCGGACCGAAGGCCAAAACAGTCGTCAGCGTACTAGTCAGCAGGGGGACCGCTAAAGAGTTGCCGGTTTTTAAAACGGCTTCCTTGCGTGCCATTCCCGATTCCATATTCACTTTAATGTCATCGGATACCACAATGGCGTTATCCACGAACATACCCAGTGCAATAATCATGGTGGCCAGAGACATTCGTTCCATATCAATGCCCAGGGCGTACATGGTCAAAATACCGAAGAGCATAACCAGGGGAATGAACGAGCCGACAATCAGACCGGTTCTAAGCCCCAGCAGCAGCATGACCACCACCAGGACGATGGCCACACTTTCGACCACATTGACCACCATGCCGCTGACGGCTTTTTTAATGAGTTCGGGCTGATAAGTGGCAAATTCGAGCACGTAGCCCCAGGGCAGGGAATTCTCTATCTCCTGGACATTTTTCTGCAACCGCTCGCCGAACTCAACCGCATCGACCCCTCTGAGGATAAAGACACTTAAAACAATGGACTGATGGCCATTGTAGTAAGCCGGGTTGTTGATCGGCTCCTCGTAGGCCTTTCTGATGGTTGCGATGTCACGCAGCGGAATCGTGGCCTGAGTGCCGGTAATCGGGATAAGGACTTCTGCGATCTCCTCGATGGACGTAAACCGGCCCTGGACCTCCACGATGATGTCCACATCGTTGACGTTTATCCTGCCGCCGGGCAAAAGAATGTTTTGCTCGCGCAGACTTTTGCCGATGTCTGCGATATCGATGCCCAGTTGCGCAATTTTGGTGTTGGACACCTCGAGATAGATGCGCTCATCCTGCACCCCGGTCAGATCGACCTTCAGGATCCCTTTCAGCATGTTGAGGCGCTCTCTGATTTCACGGGCGGTTTCATGCATCTCCGCCATGGAAAAACCATCGGCCCAGAGCGCGATGGTGGCCACCGACGTATCGCCGAACGTATCGTCGACCATCGGTCCGACGGTGCCTGCCGGCAGCTCGGGTTTGACGTCACTCATCCGGTTGCGCAGCAGTTTCCAGGTTGCCGGGAGGTCTTCTGAGGGCACTTCATCTTTGATGGTCACATGGATCAGGCATTCGCCGACTTTGGAAGTGGAATCCTTTATCTTATCGATTTCGCCGATGCTCCTGATTTTCTCTTCAATGGGCCGGGTAATCAGGCGTTCGACCTGCTCCACCGGCATGCCGGGATATTTGGCCACCACTAGCGCTTCGCGAATCGTAATGAGGGGGTCTTCCAGTTTCGGAAGGGCCATAAACGCATAGATACCGCCGACAACGATCAAAAAGATGGTCATGATGACGGTGCGCGAATTATTCAGTGCAAATGCGGTAATCCCTTTCATATGCGGTTCCTCTTGTCCCGTGAGTAATCTAGATTGTGCATGAAGTTATGAAAACAAATCACAAAGTAACATTGCTGTGCAAGCGTTCAAAGGTTCTGAGTTCAACGTTCAGGGTTAAGAACAGAAAAGCATCAAATACCCGAAGTACTCGTTAAAATGCACAATTTTTCAATAAATTGCTAATTCGGCTTCAAATTTTAGATTGGGTTCTCCAAAGCTGACGCTAATCTAGTAAATACGCATCCAAAATTCAACCCAGTCCCGAGAATAGAATCCTGAACCACTGAACCTTTGAACCGATGAACCCCTCTTTTACTGTTTCATCAGTTTGACCTTCATCCCGTCGGCTAAAAAACTCACGCCAGCCACGGCAATAATGTCACCGGCCGCCAGACCCTCGGACACGATTGCTTCTTTATCCTCTGTGCCGCGGGATGTAACCGCCGTTTTTTTGACGGTCGACGTCTGGGGGTCATACACAAAGGCAAACCCCCGGTTCGCCTCCGGTGCCGGCAGCAGTGCCTGGAGCGGAACTATGAAACCGGGCTGCTGGTTTTCAGCTTTTACAATAAGATTAGCTTCAGCGGTCATGCCGGGTAAGACTTTTTCATTCGGATCACTCAGCTCCACTTTGACCGGAAAAGCGTTGGCCTTAACAGCGGCGGAACCGATGTAGGAAATACGGCCTTGGGCGGTCTCGCCTGGCAGCGTGGCAAAGGTGATCGTCGCCGGATCGTCGATGTGTATCTGATCGATGGTGGTCTCCGGAACGGCCAGCTGGACCTCCATTTTCCCCGTGGCATTAATTTCGAAAATTTTCTGCCCGATGCCGACCTCCTCGTTGGGCTGCACTGACCGCCAGGCGATGGTGCCGTATTTACCGCGCTGCGGGCGGCCTTGTAATTATATTCTGAGACTTCCACAAACCTTTCTGCCCCCGCACCCTGTTCGAAGATCCGCTTCTGGCGCTCATACTCCGCCTTTGACTTGTTAACATTGTCCTTGGCCTTTAGAAGCTCTGCCTTGATCGCATCCACATCCAACTGGTAGGGCTCCGGATCAAGAGCCGCGAGCTCCTGATCTTTTGTTACGCGATCGCCTATGTCCACTTCCACAGATATCACCTGCCCGCCGACCTGGAAACTGAGTCCAGATGAATCGACCGCGGCGACAACCCCGGAAAATTTATATATCTTCTCGCTAGCCTGCTTACTGACGGTAATGGTCTTGATGGACCGGACCACTTCAACAATTTCAGTTTTTTCTTTGCATGCCGTCAGGGCAACCAATATGCATGGCAGGCAGATCATCCGCTTTAGCGTCTGTTTTATCATATTAAACCTCTCGTAAAAAAGTAAAGGAATCAACGCGTTATTTATGGAATTGAAAAACCAATTGAATTTGAATTAGTTGTCTATATCGAGCACTAATTCTTTAATACCATCGAAGTCAAAATCCTCCGCTAATTGCACTATTCTGTTACAGAAAGGAGCAGCCCCCCGGCCATGGACGAAACGGGACTGAGCACAACCGACTTTAGCAGGGCAACGATCAGGGTAAGTTTGAAACCGTCAATTGCTCTTTGCAGTGCAAACATAATTATCTCCTCCTAATTTATTTTATCAGCCGCAATGACTATGTCATTGAACAGATTCGTGAAGAATTAACTGTACTCGAAATCTCCCGCTTTTCAGGTCATGATGCTACCCACCAGGGAACTAGTCTGCCCTGATGAAACCCGGTGGGGCTTTGACCCATGGATATCCCTTGCGTGCCATCTGGTATCCGAGTTCATAAAGTTTGCCCATGTATACCGGATCGAACGCTTCGCTCGGCTCTTCAGTAAACTCGGCCGGGATGTATGCCAGATCGAAGTCGTTGCCATCACGTTCACACAAGGAAAGCTTCCGAAGGTGATAGATCATACCGCCCAACACTTACTGCTTGAATACAGCTGGCCTGGAAATATTAGGGAACTGGAAAACACCATAAAATACGCCTTGGCCATGGGACGAGGAAAATCAATTACCAAGCATGACATGCCTGTTCAAATTTTGATAGACCAAAAACCAGCCAAAAGCGAAGGATCTCAATCAACCAAGGTGGAAACCCTAACCAACCAAAGCATAAAGGAACGTTGATAGATCTATCGAAGAAATTTACCGAAGCCGAGAAAGAGTCCATCATTTCCGCACTCAGCAATCATAACGGTAACCGGGCACTTGCCGCCAGAGATCTAAATATTTCTCGAACTACGCTTTGGAGAAAAATAACCATGTATCAAGTGAATTTGTAGATTTAGGATAACGACCGGTCAAGGTCAACGACTGAAAATGAGCTCTTGTTATCTTCCGTTCCATTCCAAAATAGATAGTCTCCCACATGAGATGGTCGTTGATGCCAGGAACTATGGTCACTGAGGAATTCTTTCTAATGCTAAAATGTGGTATTGTGTTCCAGTTATATCTTACCATAATTACTGCGCACCCTGAAG
>WOR8_10002821_pt1 | contig 17061 bp, 18 predicted proteins | sample DeeMarSeWOR38_10_FD_19890 | JGI IMG/M metagenome (IMG submission 19890)
CTACAACTTCAAGGCTGATCAGCCACCTATACTGGTAAGGGAAACAGATGGGAACGATATACCTGTTACAGACCCTGAGGATGCGGATCGTTACCTGTTGAAATTTATTGAGGGACAGGCAGGCACTGTTCTTCCAACAGTAGGGATAATAGTAGAATTTTAATCAGGAAAAGACATGAAGAATTTATTAACCATAGTGCTTATATTAATTGTATCTTATTCATGTTCAATTAAACAACAGCAATCAGATGCTCAGGATGAGGAAGATATATACTATTTTACAATGAATGAACAGGCCCAGGGACCATGGATAACTGTGGAGTTTCAACGAGGTGAGTCTTTTTATTATCCCTTAATGGCAGTATGGCTTGAGGATCTTGAGGGTGAATACATACAGGACCTTTATGTTCCTGAGTCAGTAGCAACCTCAGTTTTCCGTTTTGGCAAGGTCATTGATGGCAGATGGGAGGCAGGAATAAAACGCTGGCCCCAGACACTTCCTTACTGGGCACATAAAAGAAATATAGAAGCTTCTGATGGATTATATATGCCTGATCCTGAGTCACCGGTTCCTGACGCATATACCGGGGCCACACCTACTACCGGATTTGTGTTGTCAGCCAGGGCAGATGAGCCTATTGACAGGCCGGTAAAGGTAATGCTGGAAGTCAATCAAAACTGGGACTGGAATGAATACTGGACTAACGAAAAATTCCCGGGTGATGAGTATTATAAAAGATCATGCCAGCCAGCGCTTGTTTACGAGGGAATTATCAATCCTGCAATGGCGGGGATGGATGTGCTCATGCAGCCTGCAGGACACAGCCATCCTTCCGGTTCAACGGGTGAGCTTTTTGAAGATCTGAGCACAATAACTACAGCATTGAGTATTGCCGATTCAATAATTGTTTATATGGGGAAGGTAAAATGATACTATCTGGAATCAATAAGTATCTTTTTAACTGTACGTGTCTTGTCTTCAAACTCTATGGTAACAAGGTATATTCCTTTCTGAACATCTGAAAAACTTATTTCAGCCCTGTTTTGTGGATAATTATATTTTTCCCGGGTAGTTTCCTGACCAATGATATTTGTAAGCCGCACAAATACAAATGCTTTATCACTTGTTATGGTGAATCGGTTATTAGTGACCGGGACTGGAAATATTTTTGTATTGGTATCTTCAGTAATAGAATTTTCAACGACTGCTTTATTCTCCCCGGCAGTATTCTTATTAGTTGTCTGACCCGAAGCGAGTTCAGGTACCAATATCAATGATAATATGCATAGTGCAATTATGCGCATTCAGAAGCCGGATTTTTTTGATTTATACGCAAATATCGTGCTAAAGATACAAAAATTTATTAATGTGAAGCGAAACAGGCTGATATTCTTACGGTCTGAATCAAGTCAAACAATTTAATATCCAGATGATTTACAAGAATGGGATTTTTCAAAGTTTCAAAAAAAGATTAATTTCGCATGAGTGAGGTTCAGCTTATGAAAGATTTGCAGGGCATAAAACAAAGATTTGCGATAATCGGTAATTATGTTGGTTTGAACAGGGCAATAGATATAGCCGTACAGGTTGCGCCAACAGACCTCTCTGTGCTTATTTCGGGGGAAAGCGGAACCGGCAAGGAGATATTCCCTCAGATAATCCATCAATACAGTAAGCGCAAACACGGGCAATATATAGCTGTTAACTGTGGGGCAATACCTGAAGGGACTATAGATTCAGAATTGTTTGGACATGAGAAAGGTTCTTTTACAGGTGCAACCGATAGCCGCAAGGGTTACTTTGAGGTGGCAAACGGAGGTACAATTTTCCTTGATGAAGTTGCTGAACTTCCATTATCAACCCAGGTGAGGTTACTCAGGGTCCTTGAGTCAGGAGAGTTCATAAGGGTAGGATCATCAAAAGTGCAAAAAACAGATGTAAGAGTCATAGCCGCAACAAACATTGAGATACTGCAGGCCGTTAAAGCTGGCAAATTCAGGGAGGATCTGTTTTACCGACTAAATACGGTGCCAATAAAAATACCTCCTCTTAAAGACAGGGGTGATGATATATTATTGTTATTCAGGAAATTTGCAGTTGATTTTGCCGAGAAATACCGTATGCCAGCAGTAAAACTTACTGAAGATGCCAGGGTGATGCTTATATCATATTCCTGGCCTGGTAATGTAAGGCAACTGAAAAATACTACCGAGCAAATATCAATAATTGAAGGAGCAAGGGAAATAGATGCAGAAATGTTAAAAGCTTATCTGCCAGATTATGATGGTATTAAACTCCCGGCGCTTATACGCCGCGAAACAGAAAATACGTTCTCATCAGAAAGAGAAATTTTATACAAGATACTCTTTGATATGAAGAATGATATGAATGATCTCAAAAAACTTGTTCTTGATATGATAAGGGATGGTAGTTCTTCAGCGCACCTGGATGCCAGTAATTCGGGCGTTATTCAGCGCCTATATGATGAATCTGGACTGAGAAACGTACCCGGAAGCGAGCACATTAATAGAGGTGAGGATAAACATAAATTTTCAGCCGGAAAGCAGTCTGATCAAATACAGGATACTGAAGAGATAGTAGAGGAGTCACTGTCACTTGTTGATAAGGAGATAGAGTTAATAACAAAAGCACTGGAAAAGTATAATGGTAAAAGAAAGCTTGCGGCTGAGGAGCTTGGGATTTCCGAAAGAACCCTCTACAGAAAAATAAAGGAGTATGGTATCGATTTGTAAAAAAAATATTTTTAAACAGTTAATATTCAGACCTATAATTATCCCGGTTATTCTTTTCATTGCTTATGCAAACCCGGGTTGTACTGTGAGCTACTCAATGAGTGGAGCCAGTATTTCTCCGGATGTCAAAACAATAAGCGTGGATTATTTTCAAAACAGGGCTAACCTGGTTCAACCCGGGTTGAGCCAGTATATAACTGATGAATTGATGGATAAATGCAGGGCACAGACAAATCTGAACTTCGTTAATGAAGCAGGTGATGTTAGTTTTGAAGGGGAAATAACTGATTACAGGACTGAACCACTTACTGTATCGGGAGATGCAAGAGCTGCCATGAACAGGTTTACTATAGCAGTCAGGGTTAAATTTACAAATGTGATCGAACCTGATTTCAGCTATGAACAATCGTTTACGAGGTATGAGGATTATGATAGTTCCAAAGAACTTAGTCAGGTTGAGCAGGAATTAACTGAAAAGATAATTGAACAAATAGTTGAAGATATTTTTAACAGAGCATTTGTGAACTGGTAATATGAATAAATCCGAGTTTCTAAATATTATAAAGGAACACAAAGTATTGTCTGATAATGAATACAATGATATTTCCAGGATCAGTATGAATTATCCATATTTCCAGTCGGCCTATGTGCTGATGTTGAACTCTCTTTACAGACAGGACGATATTGAATTTAAGGATAAATTAAAGGACGCAGCTATTTATATAGCTGACAGAGAAGTACTGTATCACTTCTTAAATTCTGATAAATGGATGCTCGAACAGAGTGTTGAAAAGGAAACGGAAACGGTATCAGACAATGAATATGCTGAACCTGCAAGTATTACAAACAGTGAAGATGATACATCACAGAGCCTTGGAACAAAGAAAGATGAAGATATAAAATCACAAATACCCTCCAACACGTATGAGCCGGTTTCCGGACGTTCACGTGAAGAATTAATACGTGAAATACAAACAAGGTTGAATGAGATCAGTGGTGAAAAGATATTACAGCTTGACGACTCAGCCGGGGAGGACGATAAGAATATACTGCCAGGTGAACCTGTAAGTGTTGAGTATGAACTGGCTGAAGATGATGATTTGCTTGATCTTGACCTTGAGAGCAATGGTTCAACCGGCAGAGAGTATTATACTGACAGGGATCAGCCTGAATTCATTGATGATGATGAGCTGGTTGACAGGTTTATCAGAGCAAATCCCAAATTAGAACCCAGAATAGAAACCGGGGATTATGAGCATGAAGATATCTCTGCAAGTAGTGGTGAGGAGTCACCACACCTTATCTCGGAAACCCTTGCCAATATATACGTTTCACAGGGTTATTACTCAAAGGCAATCAGTATTTATGAAAGATTAAGTTTGAAATATCCGGAAAAAAGTAGTTACTTTGCGTCGCAAATTGAAAAGATAAAGGAAATTCTTTCGAAAAACTGAAGCAGATGGGAATATATGTTTTTATCTCAGTAATTGTAATCATAGCATGTGTTCTGCAGGTGATGGTAGTTCTTGTGCAAAATTCAAAGGGAGGAGGGCTAGCTGCTAATTTTACCTCAACCGGCCAGTCAATGGGAGTTAGAAAGACAGCTGATTTTCTTGAAAAAGCTACTTGGACACTGGCAGCAGTAATACTTGTACTAAGTATCGCAGCAACAGCAGCAATACCCCATGGTGTTGAGGAAGAATCTTCAAGAATACAGGACCAGATAGAAAACGCAGTCGATCCTACTGCCATACCGAACCTGCCTACAGCTATACCAGACCAGGAATAATGACCGGGTAGGGGAGTAGAAAAAGATAATAAGTATATACATTGAAATGTCAGTTTGTCATCAAACTGACATTTTTTTGCAATTATGACGTGCAGAATCCTGTAAAATGACAAAATAATAATTTGGCACAAATTCTGTAAAATGAGGATGTTGGTAAAAATTATTGTTTAACAAATCAAGTAAAGAAAAATGGCAAAATTAAAAGGTAAAATACTAGCAGGAAAGGTACTTGTTAAGCCTCATGAGGCAGAGGAAAAAACTGCAAGCGGCATCATCATCCCTGACAGTGCCAAGGAAAAACCACAGGAAGGAACAGTAGCACTGGTTGGTGCAGCAAAAAAGGACGAAGAAATGGAACTAAAAACCGGAGACGTTGTACTGTATGGTAAATATGCCGGTCAGGAGCTCAACATTGACGGTGAAGATTACCTTTTGATGTCACAAAGTGATATTTTATACATCGCATAATCGTAATAACTTAAACTAACTGATATGGCAAAGGAAATTAGATTTGATATTGAAGCACGTAACCTTCTTAAAGAAGGTGTTGACAAGCTTGCTGATACTGTAAGAGTAACTCTCGGACCGAAAGGAAGGAATGTAGTTCTTGAAAAAAAGTTTGGGGCACCCCAGATAAGCAAGGATGGCGTTACAGTAGCCAAAGAAATTGAACTCGATGATCCTTTTCAGAATCTGGGAGCACAAATGGTTAAAGAAGTGGCTTCCAAAACAGGAGAAGATGCCGGTGATGGTACCACAACAGCAACGGTACTGGCTCAGGCTATAATCAATGTAGGATTGAAGAATGTTACCGCAGGGGCTAACCCGATGGAACTGAAAAGAGGTATTGATAAAGCTGTCAGCGAGGTAGTAAAACACATCGCCAAGCAGGCTAAGGTTGTTGGGGATGACCTGAATAAAATCGAACAGGTTGCCCGAATATCTGCCAATAATGATGAGGAAATTGGTAAACTTATTGCTGATGCAATGAGTAAGGTTAAGAAGGAAGGAGTAATTACTGTTGAAGAAGCCAAGGGAACCGAGACTACTGTTGAGGTTGTTGAAGGTATGCAGTTTGACAGGGGCTATATATCTGCCTATTTTGTAACCGATGCAGAAAAAATGGAGGCTGATCTCGAAAATCCTTACATTCTTATTCATGATAAGAAAATATCAACCATGAAAGATCTGCTTCCTATCCTTGAAACAACAGCACAGAATGGAAGACCCCTGATGATCATAGCTGAAGATGTTGAAGGCGAAGCTCTTGCAACGCTTGTTGTGAACCGGCTGAGAGGATCATTGAAAGTTTGTGCAGTTAAAGCTCCCGGATTTGGCGACAGGAGGAAAGAAATGCTAGAAGATATAGCTATTCTTACAGGAGGCACAGTGATCTCTGAAGAAAAAGGCCTTAAGCTGGAGCATACTACTCTCGACATGCTGGGACAGGCTGAAAAAATCTCAGTTGATAAGGAAAATACAACCATTGTAAATGGTGCCGGAGAAAAAGATGCAATAGAAGCACGCGTTGGCCAGATTAAAAAACAGATTTCTACAACTACTTCAGATTATGATAAGGAGAAACTCCAGGAAAGACTCGCTAAACTTTCAGGAGGCGTTGCAGTGCTTTATATTGGCGCTGCCTCAGAAGTGGAAATGAAAGAGAAAAAAGATCGCGTTGAAGATGCTCTGAGTGCGACTCGCGCAGCAATAGAGGAAGGTATAGTTCCTGGTGGTGGCGTTACATATATCCGTGCAATTGAAGCCCTGGAAAACCTTACAGGCGAAAATGAAGACCAGAGTACCGGTATAGAGATTGTAAAACGTGCTATTGAGGAACCTTTGAGGCAGATTGTGATCAATTCTGGTAAAGAAGGTGCAGTTATCGCACAAATAGTAAAGGAAGGGAAAGAGGATTTCGGATATAACGCACGTATTGATAAATTTGAAAAACTCTATGATTCCGGAGTAATAGATCCCGCGAAAGTGGCTCGTATAGCTCTTGAAAATGCAGCATCAATAGCAGGCATGTTCCTGACTACGGAAGCAATTGTGGTTGAAGAAAAGGAAAATGAGCCTATGCCAAATCCTGCAATGGGTGGAGGAGGCATGCCAGGCATGATGTAATGCGAGGATTATCTCTAATTTGAACTGATAATTACGAATCTTATATTCAAGCAGGGACGCTGAATGTAGCGTCCCTGATTTTTTTTATTCAGCTTAAGTCATATGTCTTCCGTTTCCTCCTGGCTGAGATTAAAAACAATATTAATACACCTATTCCGCCAATCAATCCTATTATATATCCCAGGCTGACAGGCATTCCCAGACCAGCACTTTTATTAGGAGCGACCAATATATAGGTTATACAGATTATTGTAAGAAACGTTGCAGGAACAGATAATAACCAGTGATTTTTCTTTCTTAAAGCCTGATACATAGCGGCCGACCATAGCACTATGGTTGCCAGTGACTGATTTGATATACCTACAAACTTCCATATCCTTTCAAATTCATCCTTCATTAAGAATGTCAGGATGAATCCAATAATGAATATTGGAATGCTGACAAACAACCTGTTTTTTATCTTAAATTGCTTAATATTGAATACATCAGCTATTATTAACCTTGCTGACCTGAATGCAGTATCTCCCGATGTAATCGGGCATGCAATAACTCCAAATACCGCAAATATAGCTCCTGCTTTGCCCAGCCAGGTATTACAGATCTCATTAACTACCCATGCTGGATCAGGTGTAATACCGGGGTCTGATACAAGTGGATGTGACAAAGTATAGTTTAATCCATGTACATCAGTGAAGTAATTCATTGCAGCCGTTGCCCATATTATGGCAACAACTCCCTCAGCGATCATTGCTCCGTAGAAAATGCGTTTACCCTGATTTTCATTTTTAAGACATCTGGCCATAAGGGGAGATTGTGTGGCATGAAATCCGCTAATAGCTCCACAGGAAATAACTATAAATAGCATAGGGAACAGTATATTGGTCTCCGGATTAATATGAAAATTTTTCAATGAAGACATGCTTAGTTCAGTCATTTGCAGGGAGCCGTTAAAAGATTTAAAAATTATTGATCCTCCTATACCAAAAGCCATAATTAGAAGCGAAACTCCGAATACAGGATATATTCTGCCAATGATTTTGTTTATTGGTAACAGCGTAGCAACCAGGTAATAAGCAAAAATAATATATAACCATACTCTTACATTTAGGCTGGTCATTGTTTGCAGGAGTTTGGCCGGACCGGTAACAAATGCCACCCCGACAAATATCAGTAATAACAGTGTAAATACTCTGAGAAAGTTTTTTATAGTACCACCAAGGTATCTGCCAACCAGCTCAGGTAAACTTTCACCCTTATTCCTGATTGAGAGCATACCGGAAAAATAATCATGCACAGCTCCCATAAATATGCATCCCAGTATTATCCATATATATGCTACCGGTCCATACATTGCTCCCAGTATTGCGCCAAATATAGGTCCCAATCCTGCAATATTGAGGAACTGTATCATAAAAATCTTCCATGCAGGTAAGGGGATAAAATCAACACCATCAGCCTGAGTGATTGCCGGTGTTTTTCGTTCGGGCTGCATACCGAAATAATGGTCAATGAAGCGTCCATATAGAAAATATCCTCCAATCAGCGAGAAAATGCATATAAGAAAAGTTATCATGGATCTTTTTATGAGAATTATCTTAAAAGTAATAAATATTTGATAAAATGTGGTCTATGTTTCCTAACCTCAAACCCACCTCAACTCATTCTCAACTCATTCTCAACTCACTCTCAACTCACTCTCAACTTTTTCAACTATTAATTATATATTTGCGCTTAATCTGAGGTATTAGATCATCAATGAAAGAAATACGCAATTTTTGTATAATAGCTCATATAGATCATGGCAAAAGCACTCTGGCTGACAGATTGCTTGAGAAGACGGGTACACTGAGTGAACGTGACAGGAAGGATCAGGTACTCGATAATATGGACCTTGAAAGGGAGAGGGGTATAACCATCAAAAGTCATGCTGTACAGATGAACTATCTGTACCGGGGAGATTCATATATACTTAACCTGATTGATACACCAGGGCACGTTGATTTCTCGTATGAAGTATCAAGATCAATAGCAGCATGCGAAGGAGCATTACTCGTTGTTGATGCAACCCAGGGAATCCAGGCGCAGACAATATCAAATCTTTATATGGCGATTGATCAGGATCTTGAGGTGATACCCGTTCTGAACAAAATGGATATGGCAAGTGCCATGCCTGATGAAGTTAAGGATCAAATAGTTGATCTCATAGGTTGTGACAGGAATGATATAATAGAAGCAAGCGGAAGAACGGGTATGGGCGTTGATTTGATACTGGAGAGAATAGTAAATTCAATACCTCCTCCCAAAGGTGATCCTGATGCACCATTGCAGGCTCTTATCTTTGATTCGGTATTTAATTCTTTCAGGGGTATAATAGCCTACTTCAAAATTGTGAACGGAACCCTCAGAACTGGAGATAAGGTAAAGTTTTATAATACCGGTAAGAAGTATGACGCAGATGAAATAGGAGTGCTTAAAATCAGGCAGGAACCAAGGGAATGCCTGAGTGCAGGAAACGTAGGTTATATAACATCCGGTATCAAGGAATCCAGGGAAGTTAAGGTTGGAGATACTATAACACATTCTGACAAACCCTGTGATAAAGGTATCGAAGGATTTGAAAATGTCAAGCCAATGGTGTTTGCAGGAATATATCCGGTTGATGCCGATGGTTATGAAGATCTGAGATCGTCAATAGAAAAACTGCAGTTGAATGATGCTTCACTTTCATTCATCCCTGAATCGTCAGCAGCCCTTGGATTTGGTTTCAGATGTGGATTTCTGGGCCTTTTACACATGGAAATCATTCAGGAGAGGCTGGATAGGGAATTTGATATGGACGTAATTACCACTGTTCCCAATGTATCTTACATTGTCTATACTACCTCAGGTGAGATGGTTGAAGTCCATAATCCTTCGGGCTTGCCCCCTGTTACTAATATAGATAGGATTGAAGAGCCATATATTATCGCTCAGATAATAACAAAATCGGAATATGTAGGTAACATAATGACCCTGTGCATTGATAAACGAGGTACTTTTAAGAACCAGGTTTACCTGACGAGCGACAGGGTTGAGATTACATTTGAACTTCCACTCGCAGAAATAGTATTCGATTTTTATGATAAACTGAAAAGCCTTTCAAGAGGGTATGCTTCTTTCGATTATCATTATTCGTCATACAAGAAAGCTGACCTGGTAAGGCTTGATATCCTACTAAACGGCGAGATGGTTGATGCCCTTTCAACTCTCATCTTCAGGGGACATTCGTATGATTTTGGCAGGAGGATGTGTGTGAAGCTAAAGGAATTGATCCCCAGACAGCAGTTTGACATAGCTATACAGGCGGCCATAGGTTCAAAAATAATTGCCCGTGAAACTGTTAAGGCCGTAAGAAAAGATGTTACTGCAAAATGTTACGGTGGGGATATTACCAGAAAAAGAAAGCTTCTTGAGAAACAAAAGAAAGGGAAAAAAAGGATGCGACAGGTCGGTAATGTTGAAGTACCCCAGCAGGCATTCCTTGCAGTATTGAAAATGGACTGAGAAACAATTTTTTTTATCGAGAAAAGTACTATTTTCGAAACATTATAATTTGTAAAATATTTGATAATTTACCTTAACCCTCAAATCTAACCTAGGCAATGCCCCTTTTGTTTTGTACAAAAGGGTTTTTTTAATCACTAAGCAGCTTGTATCCCTTGCCATGGACATTGAGTATGGTAACAGAAGGATCAGTTTTGAGATATTTTCTCAGTTTGGTAATATATACATCCATACTCCGAGCATTAAAATAATTGTCATCAATCCATATAGTACGTAATGCATAATTCCTTTCCAACACTTCGTTCTTGTTCTTGCAGAGTAGCTTGAGTAATTCTGATTCCTTTGTCGTTAGCTTATGTGAACTTTTGTCTGATTCGAGTATCTGAGTAAGGGGGTGGAAGGTAAATTTGCCAAATCTATATTCAGCCGCTTCATCCTCTTTATACGATTTTGTTCTTCGGAGTATTGCTTCTATTCTGTATATCAATTCTTCCATTGAGAATGGTTTGGTAATATAATCATCGGCACCTACAGCAAATCCTTCTAATTTGTCCTTCTCCAATGATTTGGCAGTAAGAAAGATAACCGGGATGTCTTTCTCAATCTTCCTTATCTTCTTTGCAAGACTTATACCATCAATTTCAGGGAGCATAATATCAAGCAGGCATATGTCAAAAGTCTCCGTTCTGAAAGTATCAAGAGCCTTCTGACCATCTGTAAGGTGTATAACCTTATATTCTTTTGCCTCAAGGTAATCAGTAAGCAATGTTCCAAGGTTACTGTCATCTTCAGCCAATAATATTTTTACCATGATCAGTTATTTTTTGGAAGACTAATATCAAAATGTGTTCCTTTATTTATTTGACTTTGAACACTAATGGTACCGTTATGTTCATCCACTATTTTTTTGACATAACTCAGTCCGAGTCCGAATCCCTTAACATTATGGATATTACCTGTGGGAACCCTGTAAAACTTGTCGAAGATTCTCTTTATATCGTCTTTTTTTATACCTATACCTTTATCTGATATTGATACAGTAAGCTGCCTGTCGTTATCAGTTGTCTTTACCGTAATCTGAGGAGCTCCGCCAGAATACTTAATTGCATTATCCAGAAGGTTGGATATCATGTTGAATATATGTGCTTCATCAATTTTAAGTGTCGGATCCTTTGCTTTCAGTTCTTTTATCAGTTTTCCGTCAGTATCCGCTATCTGTAGCCTGAAGTTTTCGATAGCGCTATTTATGATTCGGTGAATATCAGTTCTGACCAGATTCAGATTCATTGTACCTCTGTCAAAAGCAGAAGCCTGGAGTACTTTTTCAACCTGGTATTTCAGTCTTATTGTCTCGTCATATAGTATTTTTGATATTTTATCAAGGTCTTTCCTGCTATTCGAAATGCTGTTATCGCCTATCATCTGTGAGGCAAGTGAAATAGTTGAGATAGGTGTCTTCAATTCATGAGTCATATTGCTAATGAAGTCATTACGAATTTCTGATAACCTTTTTTGCCTCAGTATAATCATGATGTTACTCACGGAAAAAACAATGAGGAAGAGGGTAACAATAATCGAAGAAATTCCCATAAATCCTACCTGTTTGAATAAATATTTTTTCTCCCTGGGAAAGTAAAGGTAGATCATATTCTGCCCCGGAACGGGGTCATTTGGGAATAGTTGCCTGATATATTTATTGGCATCAGATCCCATATTAAAACCATCACTGCTGTATACCGGATTGCCTGCTGAGGTTATGGCAAATTCATAATCAAGTGATATTCCAAGTCTTCTGAGGGTCTGATCGATCTGGTCATTAACCCTATCAGGATCTACTCTTTCAGACAGCTCTGGGGTTTCGGCCATTATTTTTCCCATAATACTCTCCAGCATAACTGTTTTGTTTGTTATCCTGTCCGTTATTCCAGCCCTGATCGACTGGGACGACAACTCGGGCATTTCTTCCTCAGGGAAGAAGAACTCATCATCAGAATAAAAGAGTATTTTCTGTCCTTCACGGCTTATTGTCAGTGATGCAATTACCTCGTTCTGCCCTTTCAGCAGAGGAATACTGGATTCAGACTGGTAACCACGTAATTGTCTCGCAAGAACTGATTGTGACGGGATAATGGCCACAACGGAGTCGGTCATAGGCAAATCAATCTCCTCAACTATTCTTTCTATTGTCTCCTGTTGTTCCATATCAAGCACGACAGCTGTAAGAGCATTGTTAACGTATACCCTGAACTGCTGGTTTTTTGCCTCGATTGCATTATTAATCCAGTAGATCTGTATTATTATCAGCCCTGAAAGGACAATCGAGATAATTACAGCAAGAACTATAATAATCTTCTTCTTCATCTTCTACCTTGCTAACCTGTGGTTATCTTTTGTAATTATCCTAATTATGATACACAAAAATATTTGATAAAATTAACATTAATAGATTTTTAACTTAATTTAACTTAGTTTTAAGATTGTTAGCGACCATTGTTTCTATAAATGGTACTACTTTTGTTCCATAGAAAAGCATGATGCTCTTTGAGGATGGATATTCACCAACAAAATTATAAAATTATAATTTGGCATGGTGTTTGCTGTAAGTGTAATGAGGTTTTTTCATAGGTTAGATTAGTTAGTTTTGGGTTAGCAAGGAAACGGAGGTGAGCCATCACCTCATTACAAAAACCAGAGGTACACTTTTCATAACTTAGGTTTTAGGTTTTAGGGTTAGTTAAGAATGAGCGGATAAACATTTATTCGCTCATTTTTCTTTTTTATTTCCTTGACAGGTGAATGCCTCTCTCTTTTGATGCTGAATATAAATGCTTAAGTATGATCTGTGAGCTGGTCTTCTGAATCCAATTTAGATTTATTGTTACCTGTTTATTATTATTAAGCATAAGAATCGCTTTGCGTTGATTATACTTGATAATGACTTTTTGAATATCCGACCAGTTATGGCTATGGTGTCTTGATGAAATCAGCCCGTAACGATAAGATATTGTTTCATCGTCCACATGAAAGAATTGTTTACTCTTTCTAAACGAAGCAAGAGCAGCAACAAAAAACACAAATGCACTTAATAAAAAGAGAACAACCGGCAGGCCGGGCCGTATGGTAGAGTCATTTCCTGCAGCTATCATGTAAAGAGACCAGATTCCTCCTAATAAGAACATTGATCCGACAATCCATAAGAGTGCTTTCTTCGCGGGTGTGAAGTCGTTACTGGAGAGGTTAAGTCTTAAAGCTTCCATTTCAGGGTAGTATTTTAAGAAAAGAGGATTCTATCTGTTTTTTCTTATCAAGCACAAAAACTCCCGTTATCTCCCTGATAGTTCTTATTTTACGTATTACCTGGTCTATTGTTTCAGTATCGGACACATCTTTTATCCTTAAAATATAGTCAATTGAAGGAATTTTATTCAGTAGCGTTTGTTTTCCTGCTCGATTTCTGATAAGTTCATATGATGACTCACTGAATTTTAGGTCAGATGTAAACCTTGAAAACGGTATTTCCTTCTTGTCCACGGTTTTGTTAACCGGATTATCCGCCTTGAGTTTAATTCCGAGAGCATCATTAATTAGTAATGAAATCTTGTAATCAGCTTCTGGTGATACAAGGCCTATAAACTGATCTGATTTATATATATCAACAGTCAGTTTATGTCTGGTCTTTTTTATAGGAGATTTCATTTTAAGGTTTAAATTGAAAATAAAATTAGTAAAAAGATTTAATCAATAAATCCAATCCTATTAATTTTCCTTACAGCATTGAGTGATGCTTCCTGTTCAGCTTCTTTCTTCGAGCTGCCACTTCCTTCTCCGAATACTTCATTATCTATTCTCAGCACCGATGTAAAAACGTATCTCTTTTCAGTAAAATCATAATCTTCATAATAATTGAAGCTGATGTGCTTTTGCAATTTTTGTGCCCATTGGAACACCTGGCTCTTGTAATCAGTTTCCGTATTTATCAAGCTGATTATATCAACATGGTCGGTTAGTATATGACTGATAACGAATTTCTTTGTTCCTGGGTACCCTTTATCAAGAAAGAGTGCTCCGATAAGTGCTTCCAGGGCATCCCCATAGATATTACTCGATAAAGAATTATTACTGACATGGCTTATTATGAGATTATTAATACCCATGGACATGGCCAGCTTATTCAGAGTGCTTCTGTTTACTATTCTGGATCTGAGCTTTGTCAGTTCTCCTTCGGGTGCCTCCGGGAAGTTTTTATAGAGGTATTCTGAAAGTACTGCATCAAGGATGGCATCACCCAGGTATTCAAGGCGTTCATTATTAATAATACTACCATCAGGAAGTTCAATTTTTGCTGAACGGTGGATAAAGGCCATCTCATAGATGTCTAATCTCAATGGCCTGAAGCCCAGTATTTTTTTTAGTGCAGACCGGAATGCTTTCTTGTTTAGTTTTTCTGTGGTCTTATTATTGTTGTGGTTAGATGACACAACCGTTTTTAGATTTTCTTTATTATAATAGAAGCATTATGTCCTCCAAAACCGAATGTATTGCTTATTGCGGCTTTAATTTCCCTTTCCTGGGCATTATTAACAGTAAGATTCAGTTTCTGGTCAATATTTGGGTCAGGAGTTATTTGATTTATGGTAGGTGGTATAATATTATGCCCCATCGCCAGTATGGTCGCAATGGCTTCAACTGCACCGGCAGCTCCAAGCAGGTGCCCTGTCATAGATTTGGTGGCGCTGATGTTCATTTCATATGCATGATCACCGAATAAATTTACTATGGCCCGTGTTTCGGAAATATCACCCAGCGGTGTAGCAGTACCGTGCACATTGATATAATCAATATCTTCTTTTCTGAGGCCTGATTCTTCAAGGGCTATTTTCATTACTTTGAATGCCCCTATACCATCGGGATGGGGTGCAGTAATATGATATGCATCGGCAGTCATTCCTGTTCCGCATAGCTCACAGTATATTTTTGCACCTCGTGCCCTGGCATGTTCAAAATCTTCGAGTATTAGCGAGCCTGCTCCTTCACCCATCACAAACCCGTCACGAGAAAGATCCATTGGCCTTGATGCGGTTTTATACTCATCATTATTTGTTGACATTGCCTGCATTGCGTTAAAGCCTCCAATGCCAGCTTCATTGATTGATGCCTCTGAACCGCCGGCAATAAAGACATTCGCTTTACCAAGCTTGATAAGGTTAAAGGCGTCAATAATTGCATGGGTTGATGATGCACACGCTGATACAGTACCATAATTAGGGCCTTCAAAACCATATTTGATGGATATATGCCCTGCAGCAATATCAGAAATCATCTTGGGGATAAAGAAAGGGCTGAAACGGGGAATACCATCCCCCGTAACAAACCCTGTAATTTCCTTAAGAAAGGTTTCTATCCCTCCAATACCTGAGGCCCAAATGACTCCGGCCCGATCTTTATCGATATTCTCAAGATCAAGCTCTGAATCTTTGATTGCTTCATCGGCTGCAATCATTGCGTACTGGGCATAAACATCCAGTTTGCGAGCTTCTTTACGGTCAAAATAGTCATCCGGGTTATAGTTCTTTACCTCACAGGCAAAGCGTGTTTTGAATTTTGTAGCATCAAAACGAGTAATCCAATCTGAACCACTGGTACCTGATTTTAACCCATCCCAGTACTGTTGAATATTTTTACCGATAGGAGTTATGGCTCCAATACCAGTAACTACAACCCTTCTCATGTTTTTTGATTTCTCTGGTTATGCAATGTTATTTTGCATTTTCCTCGATGTACTTGATGGCTTCACCAACTGTGCTGATGTTTTCTGCCTGATCATCAGGAATTCCCATATTGAATTCCTTTTCAAATTCCATGATAAGCTCAACAGTGTCAAGAGAATCAGCACCCAGGTCATTAGTGAAACTAGCCTCAGGGGTAACTTCTGATTCGTCAACTCCAAGTTTGTCAACGATGATCTCTTTTACTTTTGCTGCAATATCAGACATAATCTCAAATTTTGGTTAATAATAATTAATTTAGAACCTTGCAAAGAAATATATTTGTACAATATTATTCAAACAAATTTGAAAATATTTATTAAATATAATATTCATACAATTGATATTCAAATAAATGAACATTTTTTTTTATGAAGTAGATGACTGTCCAAATGTTTGCATAAAATATTTATAATGAGGAATATAGCTATTTTTGCTTCCGGCTCAGGGACGAATGCCCAGAAGCTAATGGAATATTTTTCGACCAATAAAACAGCAAATGTCAAAGTTGTAATGTCGAATAAAGCTGATGCATTTGTACTTGAAAGGGCTAAGAAGTTTTCAATTCCAACGATGGTTTTCGACCGCGATGATTTATATGACAGTGGGAAGGTATTGAGAGCACTTCTGGAGAACGATATACATTTTATAGTCCTTGCCGGATTTTTATGGCTTATTCCGGTGGAAATACTGAATCATTACCCGGGGAGGATAGTAAATATTCATCCTGCACTCCTTCCTGACTATGGTGGCAAAGGGATGTACGGAAACAGGGTTCACAAAGCTGTTCTGGATAATAATGAGAAAGAATCGGGGTTAAGCATCCATTATGTTAATGAGCGTTATGACGAAGGTGACATAATTTTCCAGGCAAAATGTGAGGTTAAATCTGATGACACCCCTGAATCGCTTGCAGAAAGAATACACAAGCTGGAGCACAAGTATTATCCAATGATAGTTGAAAAGTTGATAAAGCAGATCAGAACGAATCAATAAGCTGAACAACTACCTTGCATATTTTATCATATTTTTCCTTGTTTTCTTCTGATACCGGTTCTACAGGGGGAGCTTCAACTTTAAGTG
>WOR8_10002898_pt1 | contig 17049 bp, 19 predicted proteins | sample DeeMarSeWOR38_10_FD_19890 | JGI IMG/M metagenome (IMG submission 19890)
GATAGCCGTTAGCATGCAGAAAAAGAAGTTCTTCTCCGGAACCACCGAAATCAAGGGAAGGGATGGGCATTGTAATTTAGCGCGACTTCACATAGATTAATAAATTAGTATTCTCCGTAATTGATTGATTCACTAAGCTTCGGCTGAATTTCCAAGCGTTTATGGGTTTCTTTTCCTAGTTTGTTCCAGTATTCAGTATGATCTTTCACTCCATAAACCCACTCATCCAGCCAGTCCTTGACAGTTTCCTGTGAAGAACTGACCTTATCCCAGCCCAGATAGAATTCGTTGTCGCGGTCATAATAGCCCTGCGCATAGGACGGGTGACAGGCATACGGCACATGGCACACCGCGTGCACGAGATGACGGATTCATCCACGATCTCTTCGGCGGTCAGGATGACCTTTTTGGCCGCAAAAGCAGCTTCTTTTTGCTCTCCGATGATGCCCCACAGATGCGCGTTGCCGTTCGCGTCTGCGCGCTGCACATGTACAATGGCTACATCTGGATTGAGAGCCGGGACCACGATCACATCTTTGCCACCGTAAGGGTCAGGAATGCGCTTGATGAGTGGGTTGGCGTTTTCAAGGTCAGTTGCGCCAGTTTGGTTCATGGGCAAGAAAGGCAAGCCAGATGCGCCCGCTTGCAAGCGTGTGATCATGCCGAAGTGGGAATACTCTTCCCACTCCAGTTCGCCACGCTCAACCGCCCCGCGTACGATACGCAGCGACCCGACTCCCGGATTGCCCATATAAGACCAGATCACCTTGCCGGCGCAGCCCGCTGCAACCATCTGGTCGTAGATCAGGTCTGGGGTGGCGCGAGCAAGCACCAGGTCCCGTTTACGCTGGCGAATGATCTCATGCCCGGCGGCGAAGGGGATCAGGTGAGTAAATCCCGACGCATAAAGCGTGTCGCCGTCCTGTACATAGGTGGATATTGCTTCTGATAGCGAGATAAGTTTGGTCATTATTATTTTGCCTTTTTTGCTTTTTCCTCTTTGCGTTTTTTTGCATCCTCGCGCATTTTTCGAACCATCCCAAAACGACCAGCTGAAGGTGGGGGAGCGGCGCGGCGACGAAAGATAAAACCGATTCCCATGAGCACCATCCCCACGAACAGCCAATCGAATTCGGGCGTATTTGCGAAATCAGATGCCAGGAACAAAATGAACGAAAATATCCCCAAAAGAATCAGGAAAGTGCCTATGCGGGGTACCAGATCTTCTTGAGATGTCGGTCGTTGCTCGCCCATTTTATGCCGCCTTTCTGGCTGAAAAGAATGTGCGTCGAAAAGGGTAGAAAACCGGTTTGCCTGGCATGGCTGCACGCATTATCTGTCGTATTGCCTGTACGAAATTTTCTTTGTGATCCCCCAGACGTTCGAAGTAAGGTAGCAGCGCTGTACCGGAGATCCAATCCACAATGGCATCTGCGTTTTCCAGTACGTGTGGGTAAATCTTTTCGAAGACGAGAATATCCTGCGCCTCTTCCTGGAATAACAGGTCTGCATACGTTTCGATGGGCAATACCGGCGACTCACGAAACCACCCGTTTAACACACTGACGAAGGGCTCCATCCTGGCAACTTCGATAATGATGCGATGCGCCGTTGAATTGTGGTTGGACGGCACCTGCACGGCGATCTGTCCACCTGGGTTCAGACAATTGAACAGATACGGGACAAGCTCCCCATGGTCTATTGACCATTGCAAAGCCGCGTTCGAAATGATCAAATCCCATTGACCCTGCAACTCAGCCAGATCGCCCAATTCAAATCGCAGGCCGGGGCGAGTGTATTCCTGTGCGCGTTCCAGCATTTGTGTGGACGAATCCAATCCCAAAACGTCGTTATCTGGCATGGAATCTGCCAGTCGGCGGGTCAGTTCGCCGGTGCCGCAGCCCAAATCCACGATTCGCAAGTTGGGTCGGATTGCAACCAGCTCAAGCAAATCATAAAATGGGGCGCTGCGCTGAGATTGGAATTGATGGTATTTGTCGGGGTTCCAAGGCATGCGCCTATTTTACCCTTAGCTGATGATTACCACAAAGACACAAAGGCACGAAGACACTAAATCTATTAATGTCTTCGTGCCTTTGTGGTAAACATAAAGTCCCCTCCCGAATTTGGAAAGGGACTTTCTTGCATTATCTCTACTTGATCGTCGTATGAATTTGCTCATGCATGTACAAATGCAGGTAATAGTACCCGCCTGCATTCTTTCCGCTTGAGCCAGAACCTTTCCAGCCGCCAAAGGGTTGGAAGCCGGGCCACGCGCCGGTGGTCGCGCCCTGCGGACGGTTGGCATAGGTCACACCGGCCTCGATGTTATCGAAGAACCAGTTTACTTCTTCATCGGAGCCGTAGAAGCCAGCCGTCAGGCCATAATTGACATCGTTGGCAATGCGCATGGCCTCGTCCAAATCCTTGACCTTGCCAATGGTGGTGATAGGCAGGAACATCTCATGCTGCCACACCCGATGATCGAAAGGCAGGTCAGTGACGAAGGTGGGTTCGCAATAGTAGCCTTTGTCGAAGCTGCCGCCGGTCTTGACGCTGCCGCCGGTCAGGAATTTTCCGCCCGCCCCGTTGATCTCTTCGGTGAAGTTCTTGAAATCATTGTAGGATGACTGGTTGATGACCGGCCCGAGATACACTTCCTTCTCGGTTGGATCGCCGATGACCAGCTTGTCGGTGGCTTCTTTCAGGCGGGAAACTAGTTCGTCATAAATCGGCTCCTCAACGAGAACACGTGAAGCTGCCGAACATTTTTGCCCCTGCAATCCAAATGCCGAGCGGATGATGCCAGTTGTGGCGCGATCCAGGTCTGCGTTCTTTGAAACGATGGCAGGGTTCTTGCCGCCCAACTCCAAAATGACTGGACGCACATACTTCCCGTTTGCGAAGGAGCGATAGAGATTCATGCCAACGTCAAATGAGCCGGTGAAAGTGGCGCCATCTAAACCGGGATTGTCGACCAACGCTTGTCCGAGCGTGCGGCCAGGGCCGGTGACGAAGTTGAAGACGCCATCGGGCAAGCCCGCATCGCGCAGGCATTCGGCGAACAGGCGTACGATCCAGGCCGTGTCGGTGGCGGGTTTGATGACCACGGTGTTGCCAGCTACCAGGGCTGCGCCCACCGGGCCACCTGTCAGCGCGAAGGGGAAGTTGAACGGGGAAACTACCAGCCAGACGCCGTACGGTTTCAGGCTTGAGATGTTGGTGGCATCGTAGCCGACCAGCGGGTCTTTGCCCATCTCTTTGATGAAGCCATTGTTTTCTTCCATAATCTGCGCGGAGTAAGCCATCAGGTCGGCGGTTTCCTGCACGTCGCCAAGGGCTTCCATGCGGTTCTTACCGACTTCGAGTGTCATGGCGGCGCCCAGGGCGAAGATGCGTTCTTCGATAAGGGAAGCAGCCTTACGGACGAGTCTAACGCGTTCCTGCCAGGGTGTGCGACTCCACTTTGGGAAGGCAGCCCGCGCCGCAGCGACGGCCTGCTCTGCGTGCGAGGCGTCCCCTTTTTGGATGACGGCCAGTACCCAGTCCGTGTTGACCGGGGAGTGGTCTTCATACTTTTCGTCTGCGAATACGTCTTTACCGTTAATGAGCATGCCGTATTCTTTTCCCAGGTTTTTCTTGAGCGTTTCCACGGCTTTGTCGAAGCCAGTGTGCAGCTCGTCCGGGGGATTGAACATGGTTGCGTAAGTGAGTTTGAAGTCTGCCATAGGGTCTCCTGATTTTGGTTTGGGGTTCGGTAATTGGATGGAGTAGCCGTCGTTTTTCTTTCGATAAACATGCCACGGCTTTGCAGATTCAGTATAGCGCATCCAGGCGGGCGAGTCAAAAATTCAGGCGTAATAATTTCTTAATATGTTTCGTCCAGATAATTGAGTAGAATGCAGATAGAGAAATATAGAAAGGAGAATTATGAAGATACGTTCACTCGTGACCCTTAGCCTGCTGGCCGTTATTTTATTGGTTAGCTGTACCCCGGCCGCTGCGCCCGCCCCTGTAGAGCCTGAAGCGCCTGTGGAACCAGCCCCACCGGAAAACGAGCCGACAGTGCCACCCCCGGCTGAGCCGACTGTGGCCCAGCCCGAAGCAGCCCCGACTGAAGTGCCACCCACAGAAGCACCACCCGCAGATGCAGCGCCTGTGTTTGTCTCACGCGGCCCTGACCTGGAAGCCACAGACCCGGCCACCGTCAGCCTGGCAGCGGGAGATTTGCAGCTAGTCGAATTCTTCCGCTTCACCTGAGGTACCTGCCGTTCCATGGCGCCCATGGTTCATGGGCTCGAAGCAAAGTACTACGGCAAGGTCAAGTTTTCCTACCTGGATGCCAGTGACCCGAACACGCAAGAATTCCAGCGCGCGCTGGGCTTCCGTTACCAACCAGAATTTTATCTGTTAGACGGGCAGGGCAACCTGCTGCAAAAGTGGGTGGGATTTGTCTCGCAAGATCAATTTGAAGCAGTGTTTACGCAGTATGTGCAGTGAGGAATGTGAGAGTAGGAAGTAGAAAATAATGAGCAGGGCGGCCCTAAATAGGCCGCCCTGATGTTATCTTATTCACAAGCTTGACTGTTCTATTGTTGCTCTGTATTTGAGAGTAAGCAGTTTTTACACTGCGGATTTCCCAACAATAAAACTTTGCAACTTGCTAAAACATTGAAAAACAGTAAATTGAAACCAATAAAAAGTAAATAATTACAGTCACGGTGTGAAAATTATTGTATTTGTTACGCATGTACCGCTCTGACCGATATCTGAACACAAAATGATCGTAGCGCGGAGCTTGTGTCCGCTTGGGTCATAATTAAAAGCGGGGGAGCTAATAACATGTGTTTTGCTAATGCTAAGTGTGTCCCTGGTGGTCGTAGATAGGCAACCATCAATGTTAGTAAAACCATCTACAAAGTTGGCGAGCACAATATCAGTGACGGTATCTTTTATCGTAATTCCCATAGATTTGAAGGGGATCGAACCGTTATTTTTCAACTTGATTTCGACCCACCAACCCACACAGGTATCCAAACTACTATAAGAAGCTTCAAAATCAGGCGAAGGCGTTAGCGTAAAAGTGGGTTTAGGTGTAAATGTAGGCGTTGGTGTGGGTGGAGGCGTGTAAACTGGTAAAAAGGCGGAATTTCCATTTAGAGTAGCATATTCTCCCCATACCCAACAGAATTCGCCACTCCTATCTGGATTGGGGATGTACCAATACCTGCTTGTTGGATCGCGGCCATAAACTTGAGCAGTCTCACCAACCAACAAGGCTCCAACTCGCGGATAAACTTTTCCGGGACCAACACGACAGTTTGTGGGTACAGAAAGGCTGATCTGCGGAACGATAGGCGTGATGGTAAATATCGGGGTTGCGGTCAGTGTCTGGGTCGGTATTTCAGTGACTGTAGGCGTCAAGGTTGGTGGTTCAAGCGTAAAAGTGAGCGTTGGCTCCTGTGATGAGGGGAAAGCGGTGACCGAAGCCGCTACCTGGGTAAATCCAGCAATCACGGTCTGCGCAGCCACAGTGCTGATAGCCCCCGAATCTTGTAGTGTTATTGCGGGCGCCACACAGGCTAGAACAACGATCGACAGAATGATCATTGTCAGAGAAAGTCGACTAGTGTACGACATTGTTCCTCCAAAAAGGGTTTTGCCAAGCTTTTTAAGAGTGGCCGGTAGCGTTCAGATGACAAGTAGGTTCATCGTTTCTTGTTACATCAAATTCGTATTTATTAAGACCGCCAAAATCGTAAAATTGTTCCATTATCCTGCGAAGTTGTTTCCCGAATTTTGCGTACTAAACCAACCATCCCAATAACCAAAACGAAGGCTCCTGCATGCAAGGTTGTTGATTCGAAGCCACGACCGGAGATCGCATAAAATCCGACAGTTATTGCGGGGTGATTCAATATTGAAGCTAAAAATCCAGGAGGAGCGAAAAAAAACTTGAAGCCCTAGAATAATGGAACCGGTAAGCAAACAGAAAATAAGCGTCACCCAGGATGGCTGAGAATAGATGAGTAACAACCAGGCCAGAAAGATAACTATAATAGCAAATAAGATGAGGAGCGCTATATTGAAATAGAAAAAAGGCTTTATGTTGAACGTTTGGAATGCTTGCCTGTGCCAGGAGATAAGGATGATGTCCAACCAGTACAGCAGGCCAAGCATGATAAACACAATTATGGGTCCGATTAGTTTTGAATTTCGGATATCAAATGTTTTCATCATTCACACCTTTGTAGCCAGGGATGAAAAGGAACCGTATGTCATAGAAATTCAGGGGTCGGCAGGATGTTATGATCATCTCAAGCTTTGTTCAGGTTTTTCACAAAATTATTCAACAGGGCAAGTCCGATAATCGCTACAATCAACATCGCGAACCACCCATCCCATGTAGGAGAATTTCCGTTTGTCGTTTCTAAAATTGCAAGGAAAAGTGGAACAATAAGTATTAGCCCAAGAATGCCTGAAAGGATCAGGTAAATAGGGTTTCTGATCCTTAGCTGCCCGGAAAAAAGTTTCTGGATAAAGGTACCGGTCGTATGAGCAGCCTCGGTGCGGGTATCGATCGGGTCATAGCCTGAACGGCCATCTCGGGTCCGGTATCCTGGCCAACCCGGCAAAATGCTCGAGTCGTCTCGATTGTCTTTGTTATCCGGCATGCTCAACGATTTGGGAAGATAATTCTTTTTGCTCATAGTTTTTCCTTATCCAGGATTATCGAGTGATCGGATCTTATCCATGTACTCAGGGTTCCACTGCAGGAACAGTCACAAAATCCCAGTTAATATTGAGTGAGTACATAACCTGGTCAAAATACCGCAACGACTCTGGGCTTTGATTGGGCATAGCCTGAATGAAATAGTCTCCCGTCTGAACAATAATGACGCATTCATCCTGGAGACTTTCTTTGTTCGTTCCCGATATTCTCAATGCGGATACATTTCCAAGCCAGATCACTTCTGCCTTGTAATTGTCAAAGAAGCGTGCATCCCATTTCGGGGTGGGATCTTCTTGAGTGATCCATAGGCCGATATCTGGTCTTGCATCTGTTTGTGCAGGTGGAAAACCCGAACTGGCAAACCAGACCTGGTCGATCTCAGCCGGATAATCAGAGTTAGGCACTTCCATAACGTTCCAGCTTGGGTAGTCGACCGAAAAATAATATTTTTGATTTGTATAGGAGCTCCATATCCATTGGAGAGTGCTGTCGCCACATTGTCCGAAGGAGCAGTCGCCCCAACATTTTACGGTGCCATCCATCATCAGGGCACATACATGCCCGGAACCTGATGCGATTCTCAATACGCTGTCCGTTGCCCCGATAGCGTTCACTGGCTCCCAACTACCAAGATCTGTTCCATTCCCTAACTGACCGAAATAATTGTCTCCCCAACACTTGACTCCATCATCAGTGGTCAGAACACAGGTATAGCCGCTGCCGGCCGCCATCTGTACCACTGTTCCGGTCAATTCCTTCACTACAAGCGGGGCACTGCTGGAAAAATCCTGGTCGCTCGAAAGGGCACCCCAACAGAGTATTTCTCCAGAAGTCGCCCTTGCGCACAAATGATAATCGCCTGCGACGATCATATTGAGCTCCTGATCCAAACCATCTACCAGAATAGGAGCCCGATAGACTTCCGCTAAACCGTCACCGAATCGACCGTTCGAACCGTTGCCCCAACAGTAAAGCTTTCCATCCCCGGATAGAGCACAGGTGAATACAGCGCCCGCGGCTAATTGCACAATCTTATCTGTCAGTCCTTGGACATCAACCGGATTGTTGCTGTTCTGATTCGTGCCATTCCCTAACTGACCGTCTTCATTATCTCCCCAACAGCGGACACCGCCAGTCTCCAGCAGTGCACAGGAGTGGACAGCACCAAGAGCTATGGCAGTCACCGGGGCATCCAGTCCCTGAACGTAAACCGCTGTATCGCTATCAACGGTTGCGCCATTGCCAAGCTGCCCAGAAGCATTCCAGCCCCAGCATTGGACTCCCCCAACTCCAACCAGCGCACAGGTATGATAGAAACCTGAATTGATAGCCGTCGCTTTCCTGCTCAGCCCACGCACATTTACTTTCACCCAATCGCTTGGTATGCGGCCTATGTTTGCAGGCCCATCTTCGAGCGGGGTGAATGGCCCCTCCCCGCCACCGAGTTGACCGTACTGGTTTGCTCCCCAACATTCAATCCGACCTGTAGTTGTCAACAGACAGGCGTGTCCCGCCCCAGCGGCTACATCCGGAAAAGCCTGCGGTTCCCCCTTCTCGGAAGCCAGCCCTATATCCGGTTTATTTACTGTTTCAGTTTCTGAGCTATCTGTAAATCGAGGCAGTGTTTGACAACTTGCTAATATTACAATCAGGAGAAAGTTCGAAACAAGATATCTAAACCCTTGCATAACATTACTCCTGGAATCAATCACGTAAGGAATATTCTCAAGAAGGAAAGAGAGCCACATCCTGGAAGCACAAGATATGAAATGTTCGAAGGTTTTCCATAATTTGAATAAGTCCTACAGCAGTTTTGATGGATTCAGACTGCATGCTTACATCACCTTACTTTGATGCGCCAAACTCATTCAAATTCATTGAAAAAGCATCTTTATCCGTAATCACGCGTTCATTCATATTATTGATTTGATATTGTACATTTTCAAGAATGACTTCTTTGGGGATTACCATGATGATATTGATGGCATCTGCCAGTGAAATTATACGGGTTCGAATATCTTCTCGACGCACAATCTCATTCGTGAAATCATCATGTACAAACGCATGCCCGCGAACCCTTATGGCTGTATCTGATGCTGCCTGAACCTCACCGACAAACAAACGAATTCTGTCTCCTTCAAACAGTCTTCGTGTGATTACAAATACCTTTTCCGCTTTTTCCAGCATAGGGCACCTCTTTATTTTTATTCTTTTCCTACCCAGTTAAAAGCAGGGTTTACACAATTCCATGATTATCCAAGATCCAATATTTCTGGTCCACAAAGCATTGAATGTATTTATGGTATTGGGGTTTCTGTTGGCGTCTCGGTCGCAGTAGGCGTACCCGTTGCCGGAACGGGAGCACTGGTTGTTGTAGATGTGGCAGTCGTTGATGCACTTCCACTGACAACGATAACAACATAGACCTCGTCTCCAAAGTTCGTTCCGGTTGCATTGGCCATTCTCCAGTTACCACGGTGGTTGCCGGTTGTGTTTGGCGCAGTCATACCAACGGATAATTCCGTTTCCGTCCCGGGACTGATTGCTTTGTCAAGCGTCAGGGTTGCGCCTCCCATTGCTTCGCCTCCGATGAAATTTAACTTAAACCCGGAATCCCAGGCACAGGTACCGTTATTCCTGACTCGCCAGGTTTTGGTAAACGACTGCCCCGGTTTCATATTGCTGTTATCTGGAATAGTGACATCCGCTACAAAGGCCATGCTGTAACAAGATGAAGTCGGTTGAATTCCCACGCCAGATCCAATCGGTGCGCCCGATGTTTTGGTTACCGCAAGAGTAATTGTTGGACTCGGCGAAGGTGTCACCGTGGATGTAGATGTATTGGTGGGCACCGCTAATGCCGTTTGCGTCTGGCCTGAAGAGAAAGTAGCTACAGCCAGAGTTTGAGCTAATTCAACACTGAATGTAGGGGTTGCATCAGCGTCACTAGAGCCACATGCACTCAGTATTAAGCTGGCAAGCAGACTCAGCCTGATAACAAGATATAGAAGTTTTGTTTTCTTCAATTTAGTTTTCCTATTGGCAATAACCGAATTTTTCTGGTTATTCCTTACCAGAGATCAATTGGAGAAGTTCGCGGATATGAACTTCTTGTTGGTCGTTGCGGCGAAGGGGGAGGTCTTTATTAACTGTGTAACGGTTTTCTCTGCCTTCCTTTCGCTTAGCAATGTATCTAGCTGATTCGAGATCTTTGATGATTCGATGTACAGACCTTTCTGTAATATCCAGAGTTAGGGCGATTTCGCGAGCAGTCAAATTGTTCTCGCGATCTAGCAGAGTAAGAACAGCGGCGTGATTAGTGATGAATGTCCATTTGGTTTTTGTCATAGTTTCCGTTCACGTGATACATGCTATATTAATCATGATATATATATCATGATATTTTATACACATTTTCCTGTGTGTCAAGACCACTTGTATGTTGCTTGGAAGGAATTTCTACTTTATTCGGAAATTGAAATCGATATCTGCTTTAAATTAATTTCTATTCTCGCGCTCACTCACATCTGCTTGTACCTGGTTCGGACATTCCAAAAGCTGGTGATGCTGCTGGCCATGTGCCCGCCTGGAAACGCGACACATAGTCGCTTAAATCATCGAAGTCGCTTTTCCAGATGAAGACATCCTGTTTTACGATGGGGTCGTAAACCGTATCGTTTTTGAACAACTCACGCGGGAAAGATGCAAAGACGATATTGCTACGCGGCATGGTTGTGCCCAGGCAAGCCAGTTGACTGATCTGCGCGGGTGTCAGATCAGTCTGAACATTATCTTTAAAAGAAGAAATAATTTCTGGAATTTTGACGAGTGTTTCAGGGCTTTTTATTTTTTCCTCCAGCGCGCAAACCACTATGTTTTGATGATTGGTTCTGGCGAAGGTGCTTACGTTGCGAGTACGAGCTAACGTCAGCGCTTGCTCACCGGTAAGATGCTGCTGACCTGCCGGGAAGACCAGGCGCTGGCTGCGGTCACTGGCAGTGCGGCCATCTACGCCATCCGGGAGGTAAATGTCAAGGCCACCGAGTGCATCTACCACATCCGCGAAGACATTCATGTTGGCAGCGATGTAATGTTCCGCTTGTAGGCCGAAGTTTAGGTCGAGCGTGTGCGCCAACAAGCCCGGCCCCTGGCTAGGGTGATCCCAGAAATGCAGGCCGGGGTTTCCGTACGTGTAGGCCGTGTTGAGCTTTTGGCGATCTGTCCCCAGGTCATCTTTAACTTCAGGAATTTTTACCCACAGGTCGCGGGGAAAGGCTAGCACTGTCACACGCTGCGCCCTGAAATCCACACGGATGGCGCGGATCAAGTCAGCCCGCCCATAGCGATACTCGTCAGAGCGTGCATCAGCTCCGATGCCTAAAATGGTCATGGTTGGCAGGTTGGTACAAGGTAGGAAGGGAGAGGCTGGGGTTTCGGTCTCGTAACTTAACGTGGGGACAAGCGTAAGGGTCGGTTTAGATGCGCCCGGCGAAGCCGTCCAGGTGGCGGGGAGTTTCCAGGGAGTCGGATAGCCAAGGGCAGGCCCCAGCGGTTGTTGTGTCCAGCCCCGATAGGTCTGGGCGACCGTATAAAGGATTGCCAGTACTAAGCTGCAGGCAATTGTGGACAAAATCCCCAAGGTGATTTTTTGTGGCCGTGTCATTGTGGTTGATTATACTTCCGCCAGCCTTTCACTAATTGCTGGTTACTGCACACTGTTATAATCCTGCCAAAATGGACATGATCCTTCGCATCCTCGTTTTCATCCTTGGCATGACAATCGTCATTAATACACTCTTCTCGGCGCTGTCCACCTTTGTGTTACCGCGCAGTGCCCGCAGCCAGTTGAACCGAATCCTTTTCGGCCTTTTGCGGCGCATCTTCGAGCGGTTGATGCGCTTTGCAAAAACCTTCGAGCGGAAGGACGCTATCTTTGCTTATTATGCGCCCATCGGGTTGATGCTTTTAGTGCCGACCTGGTATGTGTTGACGACGATTGGTTACGCGGCCATGTACTGGGCTTTGGGCGTTGGCAACTTTTACACGGATTTGCGGTTGAGCGGTTCGTCCTTGCTGACACTTGGATTCGTTACGTCCGAAAGTTTCCCGGTTAGCTTGTTGATCTTCTCCGAAGCAACGCTGGGCCTTATCCTGGTTGCGCTCCTGATCGCCTACCTGCCGACTATGTATTCCGCTTTCTCGCGCCGCGAAGAATTCGTCAACCTGTTAGAAGTACGCGCGGGTAGCCCGCCCTCTTCGGTTGAAATGTTACTCCGCTTTAACCGCATCCACGGCCTGGAAAAGCTGGCGGAATACTGGAGTTCCTGGGAAGTATGGTTTGCAGACCTGGAAGAAAGTCACACCACCCTGCCTACCCTGGTCTTCTTCCGTTCGCCGCGAGGCGCACAGTCCTGGGTTACTGCCGCAGGCACGGTGTTGGATGCTGCCGCACTGACTCTCTCCGCACTGGAAGTGCCCTTTGAGGCCTCCGCTGCTCTATGTCTCCGTGCTGGATTCATTTCTCTTCGGCGCATTGCGGATTATTTTGATATTCCTTATCCCCCCGACCCGCACTTCCCGGAGACGCCAATTAGCATCAGCCAGGAAGAGTTCGAGTCCGTCTTGGATCAATTGGCAGAAGCAGGTTTGCCCCTAAAAGCGGATCGCGAGCAAGCCTGGCAGGATTTTGCCGGTTGGCGCGTCAACTATGATCACACCTTGCTGGCACTGTGCAGCATGGTTATGGCGCCGCCAGCATTTTGGTCCAGTGATCGCGCGCCAGGGTTGAAGGTTTCGCCATTGTTCCAGCGGACATAAAATAACGAAAACAAATCTTTGGGGTTGTTTCTCTAGGAGAGTGTAATGACAGTTCTATCCATCACAACCGATTTTGGAATCACCAATGGGTTCGTGGGCGTCATGAAAGGTGTGATTTATGGCATCGCCCCGGATGCAAAAATTGTAGATATCAGCCACCTGATCTCGGCACAAGATGTGTTGGAAGGTGCTTACGCCATGTGGCGGGCTGTACCGTTCTTCCCATCCGACTCTGTGCATGTGGGCGTGGTCGATCCCGGCGTAGGTACAAAACGCCGTCCGATTGGAGCTCGCCTGGGCGATCAGTATTTCATTGTTCCCGATAATGGCCTGCTAACGCCTTTGATCTTGGATGCGGAGCAGAATGGGGAACCAGTCGAATTCATCCATCTGGATAATCCTAAATACTGGCTGCCGAAAGTCAGTAACACCTTTCACGGACGCGACATCTTCGCCCCAACTGGGGCGCATCTGGCCGCAGGTGTGCCTTTGAGTGAATTAGGCACACCCATTACAGATCCGATCCGGTTGGATTTGCCCCGTCCCGAGAAGACCGAGAATGGTTGGCGAGCCCACGTCACCATTATCGACATCTTCGGGAATCTGACCACCGATCTGCCTGCTGAGGCGCTCGATGGGCGTCGTGATGTACTGATAAAGATTCGTGGGCACGAGATCGATGGCATCATCGAATCCTATGGCCATCGTGAAGTTGGTGATCTTGTGGCAGTAGTGGATAGTGAATACTACATCGAAATCGCCGTAGTCAATGGCAGCGCCGCCAAGACTTTGGGCGCACAAGTTGGCGATTTGGTGGAAATCATTCTCAAAAACTGATAGTTTTTCTTCGCTTCTTTTATATAAAGGGATTAAAGTAGCGGCTTTGGTTGATGAAAGCAGATACGCCGATGATGCCAAGGAAGATAAACACCGAAGTGCAAATGGCGATATAGTCTCGCCACGTCATTTTCTTGGATGTATACCAGGTACGCTTCTTGCTCTTTGCGAAGCCACGCAAATCCATGGCGTTACTGATCAGGTCAACCCGATCCAGGGTGGAGAAGATTAGCGGGATGACGATCATCAATGCGTTTCGAGCGCGGTCGCTGAATCTGGCTTTATGCGACAAATCTAGCCCCCTGGCCTGCTGTGCCAGACCAATATCCTGATAATCTCTTTGGATATCGGGAAAATAGCGCAGGGTTAGGGCTACGGCAAAAGCAACCTTGTAATTGACCCCTACCCGGTTTAGGGAGGATGCAAATTCACTGGGGTTGGTGGTCAAAAGGAAGATTATGCCCAAGGGAATGACCGAAGCATATTTTATAAACTTAGTTACCTGATAAAAGAGCTGCTCCCAGGTAAGTGTGTAGCGGCCATACAATGCTACAATTTCATGCCGTGTGCCATAGATGTCGACCCCCAGCTCCGGGTCGAATAAATAGGAAATGATGGCGTTGGTGACCAGGAAGATCAATACGTAAATGATCATCAACCGGATTTGTGAATACTTAATTTGCGAAAGCTTTAGAATGTAGATAGAAAAAAATAAGACAAACAATAGGCTGCGGATATCATAGGAAAACATAACTGCAGAAGTCAGGAATAAAAAACAAATCAGCTTTGTCAAGCCGGAAAGCCTGTGGATGGGCGTATCGATTAGGTTGTACGAAAAAAGCCGCATCTTTATGCTCATCGATTTTTTACCCCCCTTTCATAATCGATAAATCCCTGCACGAAATGTGTGCCGTCTTCAATGCCTGCCAATTGAGCCAGGTTGAATAGTGAGGTTTCCTTCAAGTTTGCCTCTTGAATGACCTGTGCATCTGTCAGAACAATGGAGGCCGCAGTGTCGGCTACCTTTCTACCTCCGGCCAGAACAATGGCGCGCGGTGTGTATTCCAACATCAAGTGCATATCATGGGTGATCATAATCACGGTCACGCCAAGCTTGTTGATCTCGACTAAGAATTCCATGATCTCGGTATAATGACGGAAATCCTGTCCGGCTGTGGGTTCGTCAAGAATGATGATCTTTGGATCCAAGATCAGGATGGAAGCGATGGTGACACGTTTTTTCTGACCATAACTGAGGGCCGAGATTGGCCAGGACTTGAAGGGTGCCAGACCGCAGATCTTGAGCACTTTGTTCATTTTGACGGCGATTTCTTCCTCCGGCACATCTCTCAGGCGAAGCCCGAGTGCGATCTCATCATAGATCATCGGCTTAGAGATCATTTGATTGGGATTTTGCATGACTAACCCAATGATTTCTGCCCGTTCTTTTATGGTCTTATCCTTTATGTCTTGCCCTTTATAACGAATTATGCCTTTATCCGGTTTGATAAAGCCGCATAGCAACTTGGATAAGGTTGACTTCCCTGCGCCATTTTTGCCCACGATGGAGATCATCTCTCCTGCGCGGATATCGAAACTGATATCGCTCAAAATGGGCCGGACCCCGTCATAAGAGAAGGAGATATCTTCCATCTCTAAAATGGAAGGATTTTTGCTATGTCGTTGATCGGCCTTGATCTTCGTGAGCCAGACCTTGAGGGCATCTCGAGAAAACTCGGTTTTCAAGGTGGTGATATGTCCGGGGCACATCTCTTCGTTTACTTTGACCCCGGCATATTTAAGGGCAATAACATAGAGTGGTTCGCGGATGCCATTTTCCGTCAGGATAGAAGATGAGACCAGTTTATGCGCATCCATATCTCCGATGATCCGGCCATCGTTGAGTACAATCACCCGGTCAATACCCCTGTGCAAAACATCTTCCAGACGGTGTTCAATAATAATGACGGTTTTTTTTGATTGCTTATGAATGTCGTCAATGATTTCGATTGCCACTTTGCCTGTGGCAGGATCCAGGTTGGCCAGTGGCTCGTCAAAAAGAAGGATTTCCACGTCGTCGATCATAACCCCGGCTAGCGATGTACGTTGTTTCTGGCCGCCGGAGAGTTCAAAAGGCGACGAAATCAGTTCGTTTTGCATATCCACCATCTGAGCTACCTTTTTGACTCTTTTGTGCATCAAATCACGGGGAATATTGTCATTCTCTTGCGCAAATGCAATATCTTCACCAACGGTCAACCCCACAAACTGCCCATCGGCGTCCTGCAGAACCGTTCCAATCATCTTTGAAAGCTTGAAAATGTTTTGTTCTTTGGTTTCCAATCCCTTAACAGTTAAGCTTCCCTTGATTTCCCCTTTATAGGAAAATGGAATTAATCCGTTCAGGCAGTGCCCTAGGGTACTTTTACCACTGCCGCTGGGACCGACAATCAATATCTTTTCGCCAGGGTAAATTTTCAGGTTAATGTCATGCAGAGTAGGCTCAGCCTGGCTGATGTAGTGAAAAGAAAAGTTCTGAAAATTTATGATCGCCTGTTTGTTCATAAAAACGTATCCGTTCAGTCGGCTGGGTGATGTGTAACATAATTAATCCATACGCTTCAATATCACATTTACACTGAGAGCCTGAATCACATGTGGTGATATTGAAAAGGTTGGCAGTTTCTCTCAATACTACTCGCAACAAGATGAGTTGGGTGGTAATTTATCACTGCCTTCCTCATTTGCGTAATCCCGACTTCTCTAGGATGATACTGTCGAGTCTGAACATTGTACCTGAACGGATACGTTTTACAGCTTTACTCTTCTTTTGCCAGACTGCCTTTCTTTGGTCGGGTGGCAGCATAGGCAACCAACAATAAAGTACCGAAAACGCCGGCGCTTATGGAGTTCATAATGGCAGCAGTAACGCCCTGGGTGAAGGACAGGCTGGCCGGCTCGGCATAAATGAGAATATCCAGCACCGGGGCTACGATTATCCAGGCAATAACATTGCCGAAAACCTGGATGACATTAAAGGTGACGATATCCTTAGTTTTAAACTCGCCTTCTTCCACCTTGGTTCTCTTGAAGCTGAAGCCGAAAATCAATCCGGCAACGCCGCTGGCAATAACCCAACTCCACCAGGGTGAGCCATACTGTACCGCATCACTTAGGGCATGGCCGATGAATGCGATTAATGCGCCTGCAATTGGACCAAATAGAGCGGCAAAGAATGCGCCTAAACCATAAGCTGTCTGAAAACTCGTTTCAGGAATTGGTGAAGGTACTTTTACATACATGAATAACAGCATGAAAAGTGCCGCCCCAAGACCAGTAGCAACAATTGTTCTGGTGCTGACTTTGAAATATTCCTTCATTTTTTATTCTCCTTTTTCAATTGCGAATCAGACTAATATTGAGAGTTCATATTTATGAAACTTTTTGTGGCGTTCCCAAGTTCCTGTATGGCTGACCGGTAAAATCCATTAGTACAGCGTATCAGTGTATTTTTCCGCTTCCAAAATTAGGAACACATCATTATCTAAAAAGTTGCTCTACGATCATTCCTGTCACGATGCAAGCGACAGTCACGGGCGAAGATGTGATCGATGCCATGGATTTACGCGCCTTTGATACCAACAAGCGTACATGGATCAAAT
>WOR8_10003000_pt1 | contig 17046 bp, 14 predicted proteins | sample DeeMarSeWOR38_10_FD_19890 | JGI IMG/M metagenome (IMG submission 19890)
CCAGCCGAGATCGGCAAGCTTTGCTATCAACAGCAGGGCAACCACCGTCCCCAGGCCAAATGACAGCATGAGTCCCACACCAATGAGGAAGCCCTCCAGGGTGCTCTGGGCTTCCATGCCAGCCCGCGCCGCAGCAAGAAGGGCCGTATACACTGGCCCGCATGGCAGCAGGCCCAGCAGCATTCCTAACGGATAGTATGTCACTGCTGATCTCGCTTCAGACAGCTTACGAAACCCTCGTGACAATACACCTTGGGGATTGCAATAATCCCCGAAAATTTCACCCAAGGGTATCCAACCGGCCATGGCAAGGCCCATCACCACAATAAGGACGCCGGCAAGGATCATCACACCTTTCTGAAGGCTGGCAATGCCTGCGACTACCCGGGTATAGGAACCGGTAGCTCCCATAACACCTCCGAGTAGGCCATAGGTGGTGATCCGTCCACCATTGTAGAGCAAGTGAGGGACAATCACAGACCGCCCTTTCAAGCTCAGTGAAAGGGAGACGACGATGGGCCCGCACATGCCGATGCAGTGACCGAACCCAACAGCAAGGCCAGTGGTAAAGATGACGAAATATATCGCTTCAGTAGATAACATCAAAGATAAACTCCACCGAACCCACACCGGGAACCGTAACCTTAGCCTATCAATGTACGGGGTGGCCACAGGCTTCTCACCCGCGAAAGTGACGGCGAAAGTAAGGTCGTGCATTGCTTTCACCGGCTTGGGCTCAATATCCAGGCTCACCCTGGTGCCAGATATTTGAGCGCGGCAGGGTCCGGCATGGACATCGCACTCCACCCTTGGTGGTTCACTCCTACCGCTGCTGCTGGTGGGGCAAACAGCTAACATGAGCAGGGCAAGAATTGCGGCGAACAGGTGAACTTTGACATTTGATTTCATGGGGAATCCTTCTTGGTAAATGCCTAAAATGAGCAAAAATGCCAAAAATTAGTGGAACTGCATCAGCTAGGCGAAGAATATAGTAAAACCACTTTTATTTCTCAACCAATAACGTGTGGGGCTCGACCCGAGACGCTATCTTCATTTTGACATTTTGGGCAATTTAGGTATTTTAGCTCACTTTAACTTGCGTGAGCCAGATTAGTACCTATATTTTGAGGAACTATTTACAGATTGAATTGTTTCATTGCAGGTATTTTTACTCGCAACCACCAAAACAGGAGGGCTTAGATGGCACATTTGCTCTATATAGAAGCTTCGCCACGTAAGGAAAGGTCTGCTTCGATTGAAACTGCTAAAACCTTTATAAGCGAATATGAACGCACTCACCCAGAAGACGTCGTTGAAACCTTGGACCTCTGGGCAACTCCTCTTCCTGAGTTCGACGGGCATGTTATTGATTCGAAATATGTCATCCTTCATGGTCTAGAGCACACAGAGGAACAGAGGCAGGCCTGGAAAGTTGTAGAGGATGTGATCGCCCAGTTTACCAGGGCGGATAAATATCTTGTGTCACTGCCCATGTGGAATTTCGGCATCCCCTACAAATTAAAGCATTACCTCGATGTGATCGTCCAGCCTGGATATACCTTTAGCTTCAGTCCTGAAGAGGGGTACAAAGGTCTTGTGACCGGCAAGCCCATTGCCACCATTTACGCTCGGGGTGGCGCTTACGGTTCCGGCACCGGAGCTGAGAGCTACGACCTGCAAAAAGTTTATCTGGAGCATATCCTGGCATTCATTGGCTTTAGTGACTTTCAGACCATACTTGTCGAGCCAACCCTGGTATCTCCTGGAGATAAGGAAAAGATTATGGAAGCGGCCAGAGAGCAGGCCAAGGCTGTTGCGGCGAGTTTCTAATATTTTTCAGCAATGGCCATTAGGCACTAGGCACCCACAAGTCATTACACTTGGCGCCTGTGCGCTTCGTTGTCATTCGTGGTCATTTGTAATTATTTGTCCTATTCATTATCACCAGATCATAATGCCTTAGTGACAACAAGTGACAGCGAAGCTTACTCACGGCCACGGTAGTTGCCGAATGGCTTGATGACAAAGGATCGACGCTATGCGCTGGGCACGTCTGGACAATATTGGGGGAGTGGAGTATTATGCCTGCGGTGAAGAGTCTGAAGATCCTTAGGACCAATTCGAATGTGAGAGTGCGAACGAGGAGGGCTTGATGTCAGTTATTACAATAAGCAGGGAATGTGGTGTGGATAGCGAGGCAGTGGCATCTCTTTTGGCGAAAAAACTGGGTTGGGAATACATCGGTAAACAATTGGTGGCGAGGATTGCCAAAGAACTCCGCATTTCTGAGGGCGAAGCTGAGGCTTTTCTTCAGGACGCGCAAAGCCGTCTTCTTCGTTTCGTGGATCGGTATACGTGTTCGCTGATACAAAGGGTGGTTGATCGGGAGCGTGGTTGCCTGGACGACGAGAGCTACTTTACTACTGTCAAAAAATTGGTAGAAGATGTGTATGAGGATAAGAATGCTATTATTCTGGGCTGGGGTGGGATGTGTATTTTGCGGGATAAACCCAATGTGCTTCATGTTCGGCTGATCAAAGATATGGAAGGGAAGATTGACACCATCATGAAGCGTTTCAAAATAGACCGGAAAGCAGCCGAATACCACATCAACAGAGAAGAAAAGGATTCAAAGAGCCTGATCAAGCACTATTTCAAGGTAGACTGGAATGACGCTTCTCTCTACGACCTGGTTATCAACATGGGAAAGGCTACCGTTGAGGATGCCGCAGACACTATCATTGAAAATCTTAAACTCAAGACGTCCTAAGTCTGAGGTAGTTTTCCTCAACGCTGCGTCTGCGCCATCGGTCTTATTATTTTACATGGTTAAACCCTACCGTAGACTTGGGCCTGACTAAAATAGTGCAATCTCCGCTTTATTTGAAGAATGTTCAACAACTACAAATCATTACCGACCTCTCTTGTGGCGGACTATATTGTCCGGCCTGCCGAATCCTTTTTCAAGAAAGAGGCTTCTAGCAGTGTGCTATTGCTCTTGGCCAGTTTTATTGCAGTGGCCTGGGCCAACTCCTCATTTTCCCCTGCTTACCACCACCTTTTGCACACAAATCTCACCTTAGCGCTTGGTCAACTCCGCATCACCAAGTCACTCGTCCACTGGATCAATGACGGTCTTATGACCTTTTTCATTTTTGTCGTGGGATTGGAGATCAAACGGGAAATTCTCGTGGGCGAACTTTCGTCCCCCAAAAGTGCTCTTCTACCTGTTGTTGCTGCCCTGGGCGGAATGCTCCTCCCCGGCGCCATCTATTTTGTCTTCAATCGCGGCACTGCCACCGCACATGGCTGGGGAATACCCATGGCCACAGATATCGCCTTTGCTTTGGGGGCCATTGCCGTGTTTGGTAGGAGGTTGCCTGTTGGCCTCAGGGTCTTTCTTTCCGCTTTTGCCATTGCAGACGACCTGGGGGCAGTAATCATCATCGCTTTTTTCTACACCAAAGAGATTGCCTGGAGCTACCTCATTATCTGCATTTTTTTTGTTTTGGGACTTGTTGTCGCCAACCTCCTCTGGATCAGGTGGACACTCCTTTACGCGCTTCTAGGTCTTGGCATTTGGATTGCCGTGCTCGGCTCCGGAGTTCATCCCACTGTGGCAGGATTTGTGGTTGCCATGTTCATTCCGGCTCGGGGCAAATATGACACTGATCGATTCGTCAAGAAGGTCAGGGAAATCCTGGATGAGTTCCAGTGTGAGCAACAGAGCTGCGGCTATTCAATCCTCTTGAACCAAGGTCATCTCAGTGCGGTACACGCACTGGAACTAGCCTGTCATGACGTAGAAACTCCTTTGCAGAGGATGGAGCATTCCTTACATCCGTGGATTGCTTTCGGGCTCTTGCCAGTCTTTGCCTTTGCCAACGCTGGACTGTCTCTCGAGGGAATAAATGTCGCCAGTGTCGTCGCTCAGCCCCTCACCATTGGTATCGCCCTGGGGCTGCTGGTTGGAAAACCGGTGGGCGTTACCTTATTTTCCTTTCTTGCTGTCAAAAAAAACATAGCGGTACTTCCAGCCGGGGTCAGGTGGTCGCACATCATCGGAGCCGGCATGCTCGGGGGCATCGGGTTTACCATGTCGTTGTTCGTCTCCAACCTCTCCTTCGTCTCACCAGATCTACTCAACTACTCCAAGCTGGGAATCCTTTTGGGTTCTACTCTCGCTGCCGTAGCGGGACTTCTGTTTTTAACGTACGACTGCTCTTTGCAAAGCAGACGGGAAGCAGCCTCGTCCACGTAATCCGCCCAAGTTTTTAACCCGGGGCAGATTCACTTTAATCTATCTCCGTGAACTTGGCCCTAAGCGCTGGACATTCTAGAAATAGATATAGACGCTTCTCCAGGTCCGCCTTCCGGTATTCCTCCACAATGCTCTCAGTGCTTCTCATTTTTCAGCTCCATTTTTCCTGAAGTGGTTTACGATGGAATCCACAACGGATTCATCAGTTAAGATTCGCTTGTGCCCCAAACCCTCGGTTGTATGCAGGGAGATATTTTGAAATTCATTTGAGAGTTCTTTTGAGTCACTATATGGAATAGTTGGGTCATGTATGTCGTGAACAAGAAGAATCTCCGAGTTGATTTCTTTGAACAGATTTGCTGGGTTGTCTCGTCGCATATCGTAGCCAAACTGGTTTTCATATTCCTGTATCAGTCTGTTATAGAGGTGTGTGGGGACACCAACGTGATCAAAGAAACATTTTAGGATTTCCGCTAATCTTAGAGCCGGGGCTACGAGGACAGCTTCCAGTGGCTGCTTTTCCTTGGCAATGCTATTGACCGTAGCAGAGCCTCCTAAGGAGTGAGCAATAACGCCCTGGATCTTATGGCCATTTGAGGATGCCAAGAGTGTCCTTATGGTGTCGGTAAACTCAAAGTAACTGGATGTTTTCCCCTGAGACACCCCGTGACCGGGAGCGTCATAGGCGATTACCGAATATCCTCTCTGCATGAGTGGTTCAATAAAATGATGCAACTGGATGCCCCTTCCATTCCAGCCATGAGCCAAAAGAATGCTGGGACCCCTACCCCATTTCCAACACTGTACGGTTTTGTCATGTACTGATAGTTGAAATGATTCGCCGTTCTCAAGATATTGTTGTTCCAAAGGAGTTATTTTATACGCGGAGGGAGTAAAGAACATTTTCTTGACAAGCAGTTTAGTAAGTGTGGGTGTAACGTTCCACAGCAAGTCCAGAGCACCGTGAACAGCCTTCTGCCTCATCTGGGAAAGACGAACGTTCGTGCTTATACATTTTTCATGAAGCATCCTGGTTGTCATCTTTTTTCTCCTTCTATCGATCTGTGAATGGAAATGAATAAGGATGGACTATTGAGTCATGGAAAACCTGGTCCCCCGAGCCAGTCGAAGATCCCGCATTGCGGGGGTCAGACCACATAGCGTTAGATTCTAGAAGCTAGGAGATAGGAGACAGTAGATCTGGATAATTGTTCTTGTTCTTGTTCTTCTCTCCTGGATTCTGACTCCTGACTCCTCTGTTTTCAAAGTTAGGTCCTCTGGGCCTGGATTCTTTACTTATAATTAGCCAGAAGCCTCTCCAAGGCTATTTCCCGACGCTTCCTGGTTTCAGAGTCGTCAAGCAATTTATCATACAGGTGAAACCCGAGCAAAAGTGAATACAGGTCAAAGGCAAATTGCTCACATTCAATACCTTCTCTAAAATCACCAACTTTTATCGCTGATTCAGCTATTCGGCACAGGCAATCGATCCAATCTTCTTGTTGTCTTATAAGGCATTCCCTTACTTTTCCGGGCCTATCGCTATAGTCCGTGCTGGCAGTAACGAAAATACAGCCTCCGGTCAAGTTGTCGCTCCACTTTATCCAGTTACTGATCAGCGCTTTGATTCTAGGGATACCACCCTCTGTTGCCAGGGCCGGAACAATGACATCTTCTGAGAAAATACGAGCGGCGTAAGCCAATATTTCAATCTGCAGATTCTCCTTCGATTTAAAATGAGCGAACAGCCCACTCTTTGACATGTTGGTCTCTTTGGCAAGAGCGCCAATGCTTACGCCTTCGAGACCTAACTGACTCGCCATATTGAGTCCGGATTCCAGAATCACCATTTTTGTTTCTTTTCCCTTTGTCATGACGAACAATATAGCACGAACGTTCGTTTTGTCAAGTCTTTTTTTGTGTCCCCGTCAACCTCATTGACACCAGTGAGTGCGGCGGGTTAACGTCTAAGACCGAATTGATAGGTTCTGAACAGACTCATAGAGACTCTGACATTGTGGAGGAACATCATGGCCCCAACAGTTAACGACTGGTCTCGGAGAGATTTCCTCAAAGCCGCCGGAGCTGCTGGCGTGGGATCGGTTATTAGGCCAATTGAAAGTCTGGCTGAATCTTCCGATGAATCGCTGGTGATGCCTACCCGGATTTTCGGAAAAACTGGAGTAACGGTGCCCATTCTCGCTCTTGGCGGCAGTATGGACATACAACAGCTGATTCTGCGTCAGGCCATGAAATGGGGAGTGACCTATTGGGATACAGCCAATTCCTACTATGGCGGCAATAGCGAAAGGCAAATCGGCAAATACCTGGGCAAATATCCTGAAGACCGCAAGAAGATCTTTCTCGTTACAAAGTCCCACGCCTGGACTGTCGACGGCATGACCAGAGATCTCAATACATCGCTGGAAAGAATGAAAACAGATTATGTGGACCTTTTCTTTGTGCATTCTGTCAGGAACATCGACGAATTGAATGACGATATTAAGGATTGGAGTCAAAAGACCAAAGCCGGGGGAAAGATCAGGTTTTTCGGTTTCAGTACTCACAGCAACATGGAAAAATGCATGCGAAAGGGTGCGACCTTAGGATGGATTGACGGTATCATGATGTCGTATAATTATCGACTGATGCAAACCGACCACATGAAAAAGGCGGTGGACGCATGCGCAAAGGCTGGCATTGGCCTCACCGCCATGAAAACTCAAGGTGGCGGCTCGGTAAGAACCACCTCTGAAACCGAGCTAGAGCTAGCCGGGCGGTTTTTAAAAAAAGGTTTTACCGACGTTCAAGCCAAACTCAAGGCAGTTTGGGAAGACCCGAATATTGCCACCATTTGCTCGGAGATGCCGAACATGACCATTCTCATGGCCAACGTGGCCGCAGCGAATAACCGTACCAAACTTTCCAGCCAAGATCATAGTTTGTTGCGTCATTATGCACAGGAAACCGGCTCAGGTTATTGCGCCGGTTGTACTGACCTTTGTGAGTCGACACTCAAGAGAGATGTTCCCGTTGGCGATGTGATGCGCTATCTGATGTACTGTCGCAGTTACGGCGACCGCCATCGTGCTACAATGCACTTTAACGAAATTCCAGTAGCGATTCGGAGGGAGATGGCTCGCTTGGATTATTCTTTAGCGGAGCAAAAATGTCCTCAGAAAATGGCCATTGGCAAACTCATGCGTGAGGCAGTAGATGAGATGACCAACGCAAAATCCTAAATTAGAAATGCCAAATGAGAAATGCTAAATGGATCAAATCGTAGTTCTCGGTGCCCGACAGCACAACCTCAAAAACATCAATGTCCAGATTCCCCGGGATAACCTGGTGGTAATCACCGGAATCAGTGGCTCGGGTAAATCCTCCCTCGCTTTTGACACCCTTTATGCTGAAGGTCAAAGGCGCTATGTGGAATCTCTCTCTTCCTACGCCCGCCAGTTTCTGGAAAGGATGGACCGGCCTGAGGTGGATTCAATCGAAGGTTTGAGTCCGGCTATTGCCATTGAACAAAAAACTGCCGGTAGAAACCCCCGCTCCACCGTAGGGACTATCACCGAAATCTACGACTACCTCAGGGTTCTTTTCGCCAGGGTGGGCCAGCCGCACTGTCTTGGCTGCGGTGCAAAGATTCAGGCCATGACCATTCAGCAAATGGTGGACTCCGTTCTTAACCTTCCCCAGGGTAGCAGGATTCTTATCCTGGCCCCATTGGAGGAGCACCACGATCGTGGTCGGCCGAAGCGTCTTTTCAGCCGACTCCGCCGTGAAGGATTTGTCAGGGTGCGCGTTAATGGTACTGTTCTAAATCTCGACCAGCAGATTCAGCTACCCAGTGATGTGACCTCTCGCATTGAGGTGGTGGTGGACAGGCTTGTCGTGAGGGCTGACACCATGCGGCGGGTGACAGATTCCATGGAACTTGCCCTTCGAACCGGGGAGGGCAGGACACGAGTGGCAATCGTTGACGGCGAGGAACGGGATTTCAGCGACCAGCCTCTTTGCCATTCCTGTAATGCGAGAATGCCGGGGCTCTCCCCCCAACTTTTCAGTTTCAACAACGCCCTCGGTGCCTGCCCTGAGTGCTCGGGGCTGGGAATCATGGAAAGATTTGATCCCGAACTTGTGGTACCTGATCCCGGTCTCAGCCTTCGAGATGGCGCTATTGCTCCCTGGTTCCAAAAAGGCTGGGTTCTGTTTCTTGGCCAATTGAAAGTACTCGGCCGAAAATACCATTTTGACATCCACACCCCCTTTATGAATCTACCCCCTGAAGCACGTCAGATACTGCTTTATGGTTCCGGAGAAAAAAAACCTCCTGCCGCTGCCAAGAGCAAAGGTCGCCGCCGTTTCCAAGAGGAACCTTTTGAAGGCGTTATTCCCTCCCTGCAGCGTCGTTGGCGTCAACACGGTAGAGAAGAACGAGAGCAACTATTCCCTTATCTTACCAAGGGGGTCTGCCGCACCTGCCAGGGAGCAAGGCTGAGGCCGGAATCTCTGGCCGTCACCATTGACGACATGAACATCCACCAGGCGAGTAGCCTGGATATCGCCCAATTGAATGGGTGGATAGATAACCTTGGTTTTCCACCCCAACAAAAACCTGTGGCCGACCAGTTATTGAGCCAGGTAAGTCAACGATTGGAGTTTTTGAGCCAGGTAGGGCTTTCCTACCTTAGTCTGGACCGGGCTTCCACCACCCTGTCAGGGGGAGAGGCCCAGCGTCTCCGTCTTGCCACCCAGATAGGCTCCAGACTTGTGGGAGTGCTCTATATTCTGGATGAGCCCAGCATTGGACTACATCAACGTGACAACCAACGGCTGCTGGACACTCTCAAAACACTTCGCGATCAGGGAAACACCGTACTGGTTGTTGAGCACGACGCCGAAACCATTCTGAGCGCGGATCATGTAGTTGATGTTGGCCCAGGTGCGGGTGATCAGGGTGGGCATCTCGTTTTCAGTGGCAAGCCGGCCTTACTTCTCCAGAATATGGACTCCCTAACAGGGCAATACCTCTCTGGCACTTTGAACATCTCTGTGCCTGCAGTCAGGCGTAGTCCCGAACGCGGATTTCTTACCATTGAAGAAGCCGGCGCCAACAACCTGCAAAATATCACCGCATCAATCCCAATCGGTTTGTTCACCTGTGTAACCGGTGTGTCCGGCTCGGGAAAGAGCACGCTCATTTTGGACACCCTCTATCGCGCCGCTGCGAAGCTGCTGCACCGTGCCCGCGAATTTCCTGAAACTCACCGCCGTCTTCGGGGACTTGAGGCACTAGACAAGGTTGTTCATATTGACCAGTCCGCTATCGGTCGGACCCCCAGGTCTAACCCGGCCACCTACACCGGGGTCTTCACCCAGGTCCGAAACCTGTTGGCGCAGGTGCCAGAGGCTCGGACACGGGGATACAGGGCCGGCCGTTTCAGTTTTAATGTAAAGGGTGGCCGCTGCGAAGCATGTGCTGGTCAAGGTATTCTCAAAGTCGAAATGCACTTTTTGCCTGACGTGTATGTGACCTGCGATGATTGCAAAGGTCTCCGTTTCAACCGAGACACCCTGGAAATAATCTATAAGGGGAAAAATATCGCCCAAATATTAGACATGACCATGAGCGAGGCCCACCGTTTTTTCGGCAACATACCTCTCATCAAAGATAAGCTCTCTACCTTGGATGAAGTTGGGCTCGGCTATCTTAGACTAGGACAACCGGCCACAACACTATCAGGTGGTGAAGCGCAGAGAATCAAACTGGCTCGGGAGCTGAGCAAGCGCAGCACTGGTAAAACCTTGTATCTCCTGGACGAACCCACCACTGGCCTGCATTTCGACGACATCAAGAAACTGCTCTATGTTCTCAATCGCTTGGTGGAAGCCGGCAATACGGTCGTGGTCATTGAACATCACTTGGATGTTATCAAGACCGCAGACTTTGTGATCGACCTCGGACCTGAAGGAGGGACAGGGGGAGGCAAGATTGTGGGTACCGGAACACCTGAGGAGATCACCCAAATTCCTGAATCGCATACAGGACGGTATCTTAAGAAACTACTGGAATGAGCGTGCCTTGCCAGAGGATCTTTCATAGCTAGCCCAGATATTTCATGAATCTCTTGCCGCGACCACGAAACTGGGAACCCGCTTGCGGGACTGAGCGGAGCGCAGCGAGGGCGAAAAAATGACCCATTAGCTGCAGATTGGAGTACAGCGGTCTTCGCGCTACCTCCAGACATGTCCGATATGAGCGTGAGTAGGACAATCAGGTGGTTGTCGAAGAAATATGGTAGGCGAGATTGTCTAGCTTGATGGAGAAGTCCACGTTCTCCACTCGGCAGCAGTCAGGGACCTGAATCTGAACCGGCGAAAAGTTCAAGATTCCGTTGATTCCCGCAAGGATAAGCTGGTTCGCTACACTCTGGGCGCTCGCAGGCGGCACAGCGATAATGCCCATTTCCACATTTCTTTCTTTGACCACTTCCTCGAAGCGGTCCACGTGCTCGATGACGAGGCCGTTGGGTAGCGTCTTGTCGATTTTTTCAGGATCCACATCAAAAGCAGCTACAAACCGGTAACCGTGCTTGAGAAAGTTGGCGTGCCGGATAAGCGCTGAACCCAAGTTACCAACTCCGAAAAGCGCCATATTCCACGGGCGATTGAGACCAAGTATCTCTTGAATTTGAGAGTAGAGATCTTTGACTCGGTAGCCAACTCCTCTTACACCGAATTCACCAAAGTAAGCGAGATCTTTACGGATTTGTGCTGGATTTACCCCACACTGTTTGGCCAACCGTTCTGAGGAAATTACCTCAACATCGTTAACCATCAACTCGTCGAGATTCCTCAGATATATAGAGAGCCGGTTGATGGTGGCCATGGGGATCTTGGCGAACTTCATAACCTCTCAACCCTGTTATTATCTCGGCAGCCACGCCGAGCTTAGTTTAAGGCGACCGGGGAATTGACCGGAATTTATGGCCAATCCCCCGATCGTCTGTTCGGAGTCCAATCGCTAGTGGGCAACTAATCCCACAAAGCCTTGAATGAGTTTGGCCACCGGGTTGGCATAGATCAGAATCAGACAGATGAGCAGGGTATAAATACAGAGCGATTCGATCAGCGCCAGACCAATAATCATGGTCACGGTGATTTTACCGGAAGCCTCGGGATTGCGGGCAACTCCCTCCACCGAACTCTTAATGGAGATTCCCTGGGCCAGCCCACAGCCAATGGATGAGATGGCAATAGAGAAACCCGCTGCCACGGCGGAGTAGACGAAGAACCTAAGACCCATAACTCTCTCGGCCTCTGTCGCTTCAGCCGCAAATGCCAACGCGGCAAACCCCAGAACCAGCACCAGTGTCAGAAACAGCACTTTCCTCTTCATGCAAAAAGCCCTCCTTGTTGGTAATTATTTTCTGGCCTTCTTCCTACTACGACCTTCTTCCCAGCCTTATTGGTTTTAATTCTCTTGTTTAGCAACCGTTTCAGAGTCGGACAACTGACAGCACCATCAGCCTTTAGTGAGCATGCTCGATGGCACCCGCAAAATACATCATGGAAAGCAGGCAGAAGATCAAGGTCTGGACACCCCCGACAAACAGCCCCAGAAACAGAATAGGCAGCGGCGCCAGGAACCAACCTGCCAGAAACACAAAAATGCCCAATACCATCTCCTTCCCAAAAATGTTACCGAATAGACGGATGGAGAGGCTGAGTGCGCGGGCAAGGTGACCGATGACCTCGATTATAAACATCAGAGGGGCAATGAAGATAACCGGCCCCAGGAAGTGTTTGATGTACTTGGCCCCGTGGAACTTAACGCCGATCACGTGTGTGTAAAACACGACAACAATGGCGCAGGCAAGGGTGGTGTTCAGGTTGGCGGTAGGAGAGAACATACCTGGGGCTAAACCCATGTAGTTGCAGAGTAAGATATAGAATGCCAAGGTACCGATGAGTGGGAAGACGAAGCGACCTTCGTCACCGGTGACGTCCACCATGAATTCCTCCATTCCGCCGATTACCACCTCAAAGAAATTCTGGGCCCCCCGTGGTACCAGCTCTATCCTTCTAAGCAGCAGCTTTATTACAACCACCAGAAAGATCATGACCAGCCAGGTGTAGGTTATGTGAGGTAAGAGCACCTTCTCCAGGATGGTGTGCGCCTCACCAAAATCGTGGACTATGGGCAGGCCGAGCTTTTCCAGTAACAGACTGATAAAGAAGATTGGATGTTCCATGATTTAGACTACTCCCCTGAGAATGAGTTTCCGTGCCTCATTGAGACCCACCAATACAATACCAATGACGATAATCGATAGACCCAATAGCATGCCAAAGGGACTCACCCACCCCTTGATCAGCAAGATAGCGATGATCACCCCCAAAGCCACCAAGCGCAGGCAGTATTTGAGCAAATAGAAAATGCGTGAACCTCCTCCTGTCCGCGTATCAAGGGCCCTGCCAAGATTCCGTTTCATCAAGAAGAAATTGGCGATTGCCAGCATCCCACCTACGCATATTCCGAGGGCCACTTTACGGGAAAAGAAGGCGAAACCGCCGCTGGTTAGCAGTACAAGCAGGACCCAGTTGAAACGCTCGATCCTCTTTAAAAGGGCTTCATCCTGTAGAATCATGGTAGCCGGACCAGGGAGGCCTATAGTTCCTTGCCGCGTTTTACGATGAAATGGTAGAAATTGCGAAATCCTGCAACAATACCGAGTATGAGAAAGATAAGGGTGAGCCACGGGCTGGTATCAAACACCCTATCTAGCCAGTATCCAAGAGCCAACCCTATGGCGGTAGCCAGGACAATGGCGATTCCCAAGGCACTGGCGTGCCCCATCAGCCTGAGAGCTTTTTTGGTCTCTTCCTTCATTGAGACCATCCCTCTCTGCCTGGCTGGACACACCTGCCCGAGAAAAGTGGCTGCTCGGGGGCAGCTTTTGACTTCGTGTAAAACTTCACGTACCTTGCTACCATAGCACCTGGGGAAAGTCAACGCTTTTTTGTGAAAAGAATTTCGTTCGCGAACAGGGAGGTCTTGAGGTCATGACGCTGCGCTGTCAATATGCGTACGGCGCCATTCATGGCCATTTATTATAGACGACATAATGACACGGGCGCAGCCCTAATGACAACGAAGCGCGCAGACGCGAAGTGTAATGACGTGTGGGTGCCCAGTTCCTACTGCCAGCTGCTAGCTGCCGTCCGCCCGCTAGACTAAATCTCCTTCAACACTTCGTCCGCTGCCGCCAGGGTCTTATCGATATCCTCCTTATCATGGGCCAGACTGACAAAAGCAGCCTCGAATTGGGAAGGAGCCAGATACACACCCCGTTCTAGCATCGCGCAAAACATGTGGGCGAATCTTTGGGTATCAGTGGTTTGGGCAGTGTCAAAATCCACTACGGTCTGGTCAGTAAAAAAGAGACAGCCCATGGAACCGACCCTATTCATGGTCGAGGTCACATTGTGCTTGGCTGCCAACCGACTCATCTCATCAAATAGGTAGCTGGACCGCTCCTCGAGCTGATCATACACACTTGGCTCGCTCAGCAGCTTCAGAGTTGTCAGTCCAGCGCTCATAGCCAGTGGGTTGCCTGAGAGGGTACCGGCTTGATAAACCTCCCCCAGAGGAGCAACTTTGCTCATAACGTCCCTACGTCCTCCATAAGCTCCCACAGGTAAGCCACCGCCAATAACTTTTCCAAGACAGGTAAGGTCCGGTGGCACTGAGTATAGAGCCTGCGCTCCCCCCAGCGCCACTCGGAAACCGGTCATGACCTCGTCGAAAATGAGCAAGGCCCCGGTTTCGTCGCACCAGTGTCTGAGTCCCTCGAGAAATCCCGGCTTGGGAGGTACGACCCCCATATTTCCTGCTACCGGCTCGATTATGATGGCGGCCACATCGTCTCCCTGCTCCTGCATCACTGTTGCCACCTGCTCAAGATCGTTGAACCTCAGAGACAGCGTGTACCGGACAAAATCTGGCGGAACTCCGGCACTGCCTGGAATACCGAGGGTCGCGGCACCTGAACCCGCTTTTATTAAGAGCGTGTCCGCATGCCCGTGGTAGCAACCGTCAAACTTGATGATTTTGTTTCTCCCCGTGTAGCCGCGGGCTAACCGGATTCCGCTCATAGTGGCCTCGGTACCTGAATTAACCATGCGAACCATTTCCATGGAGGGAACAAGCTGGGTAATCATCTGGGCCAGCTCAACTTCCCGGGTAGTGGGGATGCCAAAGCTGGTACCCTGCTCCGCTGCTTCCTTCACAGCCGCCACCACCTCTGGATGAGCATGTCCTAGGATAAGAGGGCCCCAGGAGCCCACGTAATCGATGTAACCATTTCCGTCCACATCGTAAATCTTCGAGCCCTGCCCGCTCCTGATGAACAAGGGGTGTGTACCCACCGCCCGGCAGGAGCGTACTGGGCTATTTACCCCGCCAGGAATTATTTCTTCAGCCTCTCTATACAATTTCTCACTGCTAGCTTGAGTCATCCCCATCCTCCTCGCATTATTGTGTTCGTCCGTCAATAAAGTCATTACGCTTCGATGTCATTCATAGTCATTCGGCCACTAACGTGGCCGCCAGTACGCTTCGCTGTCAATATGCCATCGGCGTCATTTCTGGTCACCAGCCCTATTGACGGCGAAGCCTTATGACCTAACTATACCCTAACGTTGCATGCCCACGCCGAGGAAAAACGCGTCAGAGTGCGTCCGCCTGAGGCGGAGCGCGCGCAGGCTGGGACAGGATGAACAGCACCTCTGACCGTAGGTGAGATCCTGTTCCGAGTACGCTCGCAAATGGCTCGCTATCACGCGACCGCAGCGATTTTTACCGGTTAGGATATGCAACGTTAGGGTATACTTGTGTTTACCGCTTACACCTCTTGATTGCCGGATTAGTCTTCCGAGTCGCCAAAATAGGCCATAGTGGTTTTCTTCAGTTCCTCCTGGGTAAAGAGAAGCTCGTACTTTTCGACACCCGCAGCATCAGCCATCCTTTGAGCGATCCGGTGGCATACCTCAGGGGAGGATCCGTGAATCATGGTAAACAACCGGTAAGGCCAATCAGGCATTGCAGGTCGCTGGTAACAGTGGGAGACTTCACGGAACGAGGCAAAGATGTTACCCACCTCCTCAGCCCTCTCAGGCTCTACCTCCCACACTACCATGGCATTGGCGTCAAATCCAGAACGTTGGTGCCTTAGGGTGGCGCCAAAACGCCGGACAATATCGTCGGCAATAAACTCGCGCACTTTATCCAAGAGCTCAGTCTCGCTGATTCCAACTCTTTCAGCCACGGCAGCAAAGGGTCGTCTGACTACAGGCAGATCCTGCTGCAACTCATGGATGATTTTTTTCTCCAGTGGTGTAAACTGCCGCTTCCCGCTCATCTGTACTACGTCCTCCTTCTGCATCGGGTTCTGGTCACCACGAAGAGCTCAGAGTCTACAAAGGCACTACTAGATTAGCCCTCATCCTCTTTGTGTTGTTCGTGTACCTCGTGGTAAATTTTTCCGTTTGATGTTCGTTGGCGCTTTATTATCCTTGTTCTAACCGGACCATTTCCTGATGATAGGCCCGCATTAGCTCTTCAAGGCTCATAAGCCCGGTTAAACGGCCCGGGCGCTCTTCGCTCAGAATAGGGATTTGCCCATAGCCACTGCGGATAAACTTGATCAACGCCTCGTAAAGGGTTTCGTTGAGACCGATGGCGACAGGCTTTTCTGCCAGATCTCCTACCACTATAAGGTCCGAAAGGGCATCCTCAAAGAGGATGGCACGCAGGTCGGGAAACGACAGGATACCCACAAGTCGTATTTCTTCATCCACAACCGGGAAAAAGGACTCCCTGGTGCGCTTCATCAGGCGTCTCATCTCTCTGAGCCGCATGTCCATGGGCAGCATGGTTACCGCTTTGTCAGGCTTGTAGACGTCTCGAACCTGCATGGTTTGCAAAACGTTAATCGTTAATTCCGTCAGGTGCGCTGGCGAAGCAAATTTGTTTTTAACCTGCTTTTCATAAATGCCCCAACGACCGGATAGCAGCACTGGGATTGCGGAGACAAACATGAGTGGAACCACGAGCCCGTAGCCTTGGGTCATTTCGGAAACCATCAACAGGGCACCGATGGGTGCCTTGGCCACTCCGGCGAAAAATGCGGCCATGCCCACCAGGGCAAAAGCTGCCGGATTGGCAATCACTTCTGGAAAATAGGTATGACCCAATTGACCCACTACGCCTCCCAACATAGCTCCGATGAAAAGCGATGGGCCGAAGACGCCACCACTGCCTCCAGAACCTATGGTAAAAGAGGTGGCAAAAATCTTGGTCAGGACCATGATCGCCATCAATCCCACCGACAGTTTTCCCAGCAAAGCGAGCTGAATGGTCCCATAGCCGCCGCTCAGGACCTTTGGAGTCATCAGGCCGATGCATCCCACCAAGAGACCGCCTATGGCCGGGACAAAGTGAGGCTTGATGGGTATCTTTCTAAAAACATGGTCCCTGAGGCCATAGAGCGATTTGGAATAAAGCCAGCCCACTGGCACGCATACCAGCCCGAGGCCCGCATAGATCAATAGCTCCCGAGGGTCGGTAAAGACCAAGGTAGGTGTGGCAAAGATGGGCTTATATCCAAAAATAAAGGTAAAGAACGAGTAGGCCACCACTGAACTCATGACACAGGGGATGATGGCCTCTGTTTCGAAGTCCTCGGTATAGAGCACCTCGATGCTGGTGATGGCTC
>WOR8_10002830_pt1 | contig 17036 bp, 13 predicted proteins | sample DeeMarSeWOR38_10_FD_19890 | JGI IMG/M metagenome (IMG submission 19890)
TTATGAATTTGCAGTGAAATGTGTTGCTCACCAGGCCCGGCTAATAGAATGATCTTTGCGTTGAACTTCTCAATAAGCTTGTCGGCCAAAGTGGCGTAGTTATTAGGGTCCCACCTGCGGTTTTCTCTGTCACCTCCTGCATTAATACCGATGTCGATTTTGTGTGGCGACGGATTCTCAGCCGAAAACAAATACTTCCATTTTTCTTCACTATTACTATCCCAAAAGATCTCGATACCATTAGCATCGGGCCTGCCTCCGGCTGATCGCGCTAATAGCAACATGGCGTCGGCAATATGTAAGTCGCTGAAAGTTGCTTTGGGTACTTTATTGGTTACAACCCCCCCAAACCCCTTGGAGTCGTGTCCTACCTTCACTTTTGCATTGAGTAAGAGGAAAATAATTCCCATTTTAAGAGCGCCGATCCAAGAACTAACCCTGTAGAGGTTTACAGCTAAATTGAACCTTTTTTTCCTGAGGTGGAACAGAAGCCTTATTACATCGAATAGATGATATTTACTTTTACGCATCTCTCTAATCGGGAAACCCCAGACATGATCTACATAAGGGTAATTTTGGGCAATAGAAGATGCATCCGTGCTAGTTAGGAGGTGAATATCAGCATTTGGAAACCCATTTCGTAGAGCTCTGATACTTCTCGATGCCAGAATCAAATCTCCTATACCTGCAATCAATACGACTAGAATGTTGTCTCTGACAACTCTCATGCGTGCCAACAGACCTTTTGCTTCCGAGTAATTAGCGCAATAAGGGGGAAGATGATCGGCTGATATACTCCTCAAATGATAGTGAGTGGCATGTATATACCAATGGAACTTTTTGCCTGTTAATTGACGACAGAACACCCACTTCCGATTCATGGTAGGGTAACTTACGGGTTAGAACCTTCACCGTGTGCCTTTGCAGAGCCAGACGAGTGCTTTCTTCATACAACACGCGCTCGGCTCCACCGATAACATTAGCGATTAAGACGTCTGCAACGAAGAGGATGCTCAATACAGTGCCTGTTGAATTGGTATTTTGCATTAGATTGCTGAAGAATTAAGGAAATATCTTATGTTCCTTGAGTAGATACAAATATAGCTTCTCAGTCTCTGAAACCATATTTTCGATTGAAAATTTTTCCTCTACAATATGTCTAGCCGCCAAACCAATATTCTCAGTGGCCCGATTAGCAGCGAGAATTTTAAGTATGGCAGCTGCCAGAGCGTTTGAGTCTTTAGCTGGCACTAGTAAGCCCGTTTTCCCATCTTCAATTTGCTCTCTAATACCAGGAATATCTGAGGCAATAATGGGCTTAGCCATGGCCATCGCCTCAAGAATAATCATAGGGAATCCTTCAAGGAGTGAGGGTAATATCAAAATGTCTAAGCAAGAAAGAATTTTTCTAATATCGCTCCGAAATCCAGTGAAGATTACCTTCTCTTTCAATCCCAAACTAATAACTTGCCTTTCTAGATGCGTCTTTAGAGGACCATCGCCAACGAGCAACACTTTTGCTTGCGGAAACCGCCTCAAAACCTCTGGTATTCCTTCAAGCAAGTACTCTAAGCCTTTTTCAGCAACTAATCGACCGATCGCTCCTATTAATATTTGTTCTCCTTTTCCGAGAAATTCGTTTCTTGTTGGAGGAGATTCCAGTGCTGCCATAAAATAAGCGAGGTCTACTCCGTTATAAATAGTCTTGACTTTCGTTCTATCTAAACCACGTCGCTGGATTAAGTGGTCTGCAAGATAATCTGATACACAAATGAACTGGTCGAATATTTTTTCCGTTTTTTTCTGTAATCTCTTATAAACATAAAGTTGAAGCGGATTGATTTCGAACCATCGTTCCAACAGGTTGGCAACTGTGGTAATCTTTACTGGGATATTGACTAACTTTGAAGTTAAATAGACAAAAAAGTCGGCCCTACCTCCTCCATGACTATGAAGAATACTCACTGAATTTTCTCTCACTATCCGGGCCAGATGATATGGTATACGTAGATCGAATCTGTTGTTCGAAGTTAAAGGAAAAAGCTGAACTCCCACTGAGTGCAACAACTCTATGTATTTACCGCCTGGAACTGACGCAACGAGTGGATTGAACCGTCTCCGATCCAACCGGCTAATCAGATTGTAAAAAGCCTGCTTTCCCCCTCCAAAAACATGTCCTGGGCTCGCTGTGACGAAGAGGATATTGATTGCCATTTTAAGATCAGCCTACCTGAGGTCCAAAAGACGGAGATGACCAGAATACAAACAAGCAGTCGCTAACAAATCCTCACTGAACTGGAATTTTTATAACTGCCGCTTATTGAACTATCCGAGATCGGTTTATAAGATATTCTTTCCAGAGGTAGCCAACGATTTCGTTAAGTGAGGAAGTAACAGTATCATCGGTTTCAATAATCTGGTGATTAGGAAAATATTCTTGTAAAGAGCGGTAACCCTGCTTCATAGACTCTAATATATCCAAAGAATGTTCTCCCTTCCGTTGATGCATTGTTTGTGTCGACGTTTCAAGGAAGAGAAGTAAATCTGGCTTTGGAAGTAATCTCAGAATGATTTTTTCTATGACCGGATGACGACCAAACCTTTCCCTGTCCAATAGTAGATCGTAAATATAGCGATCATTTATGACGAGATGTCCTTTCCTGTAGAATCTATACGACAGGAAAAGGTATCTGGTCAGGAACTCAGCCATATCATGGCAAAGCTTCGCGGTCTCTTTCAGGTATCTCAAAAGCCTTTCGAGGATATGGATCTTTTCCTCTCTCATCTTCGAATCGTTATGTTTTTTTCTTAGTCCCCTGCTTATTCTCTCAATGAGATGACTTGTTGGCAGAATATAGTTGCCTGAACCCATATAGACGTAATGTGTTGGAAAGATATGTGCCGCGGCCAACCTCCGCGCTAAAGTTGTTTTCCCACTTCCATCGGGTCCCAAAAATGCGACAAGTAGACCCTTGCGCCCAATGACTCTATGGACCACTCTTGTTCCTAATGTGCTGATGACTTGGTATATCGCTAACGGACTTGCATTTTTGATGACATTCTGCAGCAGTTTCTTTTTTTCTTTCTCTAATGCTTCAAATTCTTGATTTTTGAGTAAGGTAATGACATGATCACCGCGACTGCTCCCCCATAAATTATCCAGGCTGCTCTTGAGATGAGTTAGGTTGATATCGTTTTGAAACAGGTCATTAATTTTATTTTGGTAGTCAATTTTGAAAAATCCTTTGTCTAGGAGACTATGTAGGAGAAGGTGGATAATTTCATCCTCAGGAGAAGGCTTGAAAAATCCTCTAAAAAGTTGTCGGCGATAGAGAAGGTTTTCTCGCAATTGACCATTGACTCGAAATCTAAGTCTACGGCCGCAATAAACATCGGTGACGAGATCTAGCTTCAGCCACACGCCATCATGTTTCTGAAAATATATGGCAAAATAGTGCGGATAAATTTCCGCTGAGACGACAAAGTCCATGTCTCGCAAAATACTGGCTACTCGGGTCATTTCATGGGCATCAACCAAGATATCAATATCGCCATCAATCATTCTATCTGGAAGATAATCGTAGTTTCGCAAGACCACATAACGGATTCCCGCAACATTCATAGAAGAAAATACTTTCTCAAGAAGTTCTCTCATTAAATGGAATCCGTAAGCATGCGATTCTTCAAAATTGCACTGAAAAAAGTATTCCACTTTGCAATTTCATCTTGTGATTCCCGACCTGAAAAAGGTGCGTTCTGGAAAATGCGCAAAGAGGAGGAGATTTTTTCTATCAGAAATATTCCTAATTGGAGCTTTACAAAGGAACGATCACATCTTAAAGAAAACTGCTCCTCGTATTTTCGAAGAATATCTTTCAATGGCAAACAATTGGTGCCCAAGGCGAGAACACTTTTTATGAGTTCTAAGTTCCTTTGTTCCATTGAGTGAATAGAAAGAAGTGTAAATAGATCGTACATCAAAGAATATTGAGCAGACCTCTCCCAGTCGACTATCAAAAGACTTTTATCGTTTTCCTTGCGCAGGATATTTCCCAACCAGAAGTCACCGTGTCCCTGCACAAGAATAATTTCTGCCTTCGGATCCTGTATCCAGCTTTCATTCAACCTGGAAACAAACTCTGATAGCGTTTTTTGGGTTACAAGAGGAAGTGAACTGGTTTTCTCTTTTATTTCTTTTAAAAGCAAATTTTGATATTCATGCACTGATATTGAGACAATTTTATTTTGTCGATAATAGCCAAATAGCTTCTCAAAAAGATCGTGCAACAACGGCCAGGTCTGCATATTCAGCTCTCGTAGAGGAGTTGCGGGTATGTATTCCTCTTCAAATAGTTTGGCTTCCCAGTTGCTATCAAAAAGCTTGGGGATCGGCAACACGTCCTGAAAGTTTCTACGTACCGTAATTTCTTTTGAGAGAAAACAATCATCGTATCCTCTCTTCAGAAGGTTCACCACCTTCCCCTCATCGAATTTGAAAATCTTTACTTTGCTCCCTGAACCCCCAAACACCATACCGCCGAGAGTTTCAACTATCTTTTTTCTATCTCCAGCCTTGGGTCTGATTAAGACATGCGCTGGTATTAAAATCTCCTTTAACCATCCTTTTTTCAAAAAAGCAAAATAGGCAACCTGGAGTTTGGCCTTTGCTGTGCTGATACCTTGATAATGACTCTGCAGAATACGATATGGACGCGGATCGTCGGCTTTAAATATCACTGCAAGGGGAGGATACCAGCCGAAATCTGAGGGTTGAGTCTTACTTCTTATGCCACTGGGTGTTTTTCCATCAAGAGCATTAGTGCAAAGCATTCGAAAAAGAGCTTTCAGAGGAAATAAACGATTTTTCTGTATGGTAAAATCCACCAAAAGCTCTTCAGTTGTCTCCAAATATCTTTCTAGTGTCTGAAAAACAATTATGTTATTTTGTATTGCCCGCACTTAATTCGTCAGTCTCTTTGTTCCAACCTACGGCTGTATATCTCCCTGCCCCGAAAGACGCATACAAAATTTGATAAAAAAACGATCTTCTCAGTGACAAATTAGATTATTTTCAGCGTTTTCATAACCTTTTTATTCACGCTAAAATGTCGTTTCTCCCAAGAATCTTGCCATCCTTATAAATTATTCGATACTTGGGATGGTACAGTTCTTCCTTTAGAATTTCAGGGTGCTCTCCAAATTTTCTGTCATCATAGGGAACAAGTCTTTTGCATGCTTCAGTCACAAAATGAAGTTCGGCTTCTTGAACAGACTTAAACTGATTCTCATTTCTCACGCGGTAGTCAACATAGCTACTAAGAGTTGGAAATCTCAAATAATCCTTTAATTCCATCCAATCAAACCAATACGTTCTAGCTAAAATTCTATCTGCAGATTTAACGTCGATGTGAAAAGAGTAATGGCCAGCGAGCTTTTTGACGGTGTAGTATTTTGGCGACTTAAGAGACTCGCATGTTCCTGGATGGACAAAAGTCAAGCGATCAGAATTTGTATAGATGTATTCCTCTTTATGGGTCAATTCGTTAGGATTTTGGTGGTAAAGGTCACCAGAAAGGCAAATATGAGAAAGTTCCATTAGATAATATCGGTCTCTATCCATGTTCAACAATTTTTGTCTTAAAGTGGAAATTGAATATTCACCTGTAGTCCTAGCAACAAAATCAGCATCCCACTTCATAACCCACCTGTAACTAGCTTTTTTTAAAAGGAAGTTCGTGAGTTCATTGATTCTCATTTCAGGACATTCATAAAGCTTTATGTTTAGTCCTTTATCGATCAAATCTTTAACAATTTGAACCGATTTGTCCTGCGAACCATTATCCCCTACAATGATTTCATCAGCAAAATCGCTAATTGAAAGAATGCTGTATTTTATCCAGTCCTCTTCGTTTTTGGCCCTCATAAAAACACTAATTCCATTTGGTTTAGATATTGGTTTTTCGGTGAGTCCTATCACAGGAGAGAAACTGAGGAAAAATCTCACTAGGCGTTTTATTTTAAGTGGGAGATTCTGATACATCAGGTAAATTTTTCGGTGAGCTTGCAGTCTCAGTCAATATAAGCATGATGCTTCAACCATTTTCCGGTGATCCCAATACCATCTTGAAAAGAATATTTTGGTTCATAACCGAGTACTGCTTTGGCTTTCTTAATGCTGAACTTCGTTTTTTGTGCAAAAAAGTCAAATTCTTCTAACTTAATTGATCCCCTGAAAAGGCTATCCATTTTCTGAGCAAGAACTGGGTATCTCATATTCATGTTTTGATAAATTTCAAACAAACGTTTTTCAAAGTATCTCCTGGCTAACTGCAAAATCAATCTCAAAGGGATATTAATAATGCTTTTAAAATAAACGCGGGACTTGGTACTGATTTTTATCTCAGGCAAACTTGCCAAGCGATTGTAGGCTTGGAAATACTCATTCCATGTAAGGGGTTCATTGCCGGATAAAATAAAGACATGTCCTTTTGCAGACTCGACCTCTGCACACAAAAGAAGACCACTAATAAGATCGTCTATATAAATAGGATTACACCAGCCATCGAGCCCCTTTACGTTTTCCCAGCCTCTATACTGCACTCTTTTCAGTGCATTTATGGTCCAGTTTTGAGAAAATGGACCATATACAATAGTAGGTCTTGCGATAACTACTTCTAGACCTTTAGCGTTATATTCCTGGCATATCTTTTCAGCATTTAATTTGCTGTCTCCGTAGGACCAGCCACTATAAACAGTAGGTGTTTCTTCATCAACTTCCTGAGGAGGATGATGCCCATAGACAGCTATAGAGCTTATATGAACTACTCGATTCACCTGATTTTTCATTGCCGCAGAAAGAATGTTGCGTGTTCCTTCTTCGTTGATTTGACTATCAAGTTGCTCATTTCCGGTGTTACCAAACGCACAATTAAAGACAATTCTGCATCCGGCCATGGCTTTTTGAAGCAACTGATAGTCAAGAATATCGCCATGTAACATCTTAACTGGCATACGAGCCAATCTTGCTGCATTGGAGAAGTTATGCACTAAACAGATTGGTGCGGTAGATTTCTCTAAATACAGTATTTCTGCAAGCCTGCATCCTATAAATCCAGTGCTTCCAGTAATAAATACTTTATTATTTTCTATAGTCATAAATCACACAATTATTTAAAGCCAAGGCATTCTTATTTGTTGCCTATTTTCATAACATTCTTGAATAAATCCTATTACCCTTGTTGCTTCCTCGCCAGTAACCATAGGTTCAGTATCGTCAAAAACAGCAGCAGAAAAATTTCGGAGCATAGCTTCAACCGCGTCAATGAAGCTAGATTTTCTTCTTGTTGCCTCGTACATTCTTGGCCGGCCTTGAAGAAAACTATCGTCTGCATAAATGTAAAAGCGTTCCAGATTTACAGGGTTGTATTCTATTAGTCCTTTCTCGCATTGAATGCGATAGTTGTTTCTCAACTGGCTTAGTCTGCTTATCTGAACAGATCCTTCTATTTTATTCTCAAATGTGAGGGTTACTTTGGAGAAAGCCTCAACACCCCCGAGATTGTCGTCTTCATATCTTAGGAGAGTTGGCTTCGAATCGAACCACCACATTAGTAAGTCGAGTAAGTGAACGCCGATGTCCATAAAAACGCCGCCACCGGCTTTTTCTCTGTCAAAAAAGAAACCGGAACCGGTGGGCCAGGTAAAAACGTGCCCTTCCTGGCAATCAAAACTAATTACTCTGCCTAATTGTCTATCCTTAATTATTTTTCTGATGGCTTGGGAACTGGGATATAATCGTCTGACGTGCGCCACACCAAGTTTAACGTTATTACTTCTGGCACAATTAACCATTTGGGCAGCGTCTTTGAAGTCACAACTCAATGGTTTTTCGCACAAAACATGCTTGCCCAGTTCCATGCAATGAATTGCGATTGGGGCATGTAAAAAAGTTGGGGTAGCCACCAGAACAACATCAACATAGTTCAAGCATTGGTCTATATCTGGGCCAATATAATGCAGTTGGTATTTTTTTTCTAAGTTTGCAGTCAATTCCAAATCTGTATCAACAATGGAAGTAAGAACGAGATTAGAGATTCTTCGTAAAGCAGGCAAATAAGCAGACTGTACTATAGCTCCAGCGCCGATTAGACCAATTCTCATAAACTAAAATTCCAGGCAAGCCAAGTATGTTTTCGTATTATCCAAAAACAAACAAAATAACAGTTAATTTTTAAGAGTGTCATAAACGTTATCAAGAATTTGCGAAAGATTTTTGGTTGCTCTTTCCCTTGAGAATTTTTCAATTTCGGACTGAACGCCGTGATAGGTGACTTTTCCTTCGTGCATAAATTCTTGATACCATGCATATAACTGCTGCTTGAGCTCTGAACGATCTGTAATGATAACTCCTGCTTTAGTGTCATGAAGTATCTGAGAAACACCAGCGTTGTGACAAGGGATAGCAAGAATTGGTTTTCTGGCTCCAAGATATTCAAATATTTTGCCAGTTAAAATTCCTTCATAATCAGAGTCTGGCCAGGTTAGTAATAATAGGATAGTGGAATTTTGTTGCAATATAAAAGATTCTTTAAAAGGAACTGGGTCCAAACATTTGACCGACCCTTGCAGTTGAAATTTTGATATCATTTCTCTGAGTTGGAGAGGATATTCACCATATATGGCAAATCTAACTTTTGTGGGATCAAGTTTAGCCTCTTTGAATAATTCTTCCAAAACTTCAAAAAGTAGACGGGGATTACGGTGGTTCTGTTTAAAATCAATATCGTACATTCTACCTGTAAAAACGATGTTAAAAAAGTGTGTTTTATTTTGATGTTGATGTAGATAATCTTCAGAATCATATCCATTGTGTACTACATAGCTTTTATTAACAAATTGTTTATGGATGTTTAAAAGATTTTGTCTTAAAGGTTCAGAAACAGTAATAAGTGCATTGGCTCTCTTAAGGGTTCTGAGCTGGAGCATCTTGTCAGCTTGGGTTCGCAGTTTGCTTGTAGTTCTATAATGAGGTTGAGACCATGGATCTCTGAAATCGGCGACCCATGGAATACCTGTTTTCTTACTTATTTTACTCGCTATTATATGGGCTGTTGCTGGAAGTGATGTGCTAAAAATTAGATCAATATTGTTGGTTTTTATGTAATCAATAGCTTTTTTTACTGCAAAAGGATACCAACCAATAACACCATCTGGAAAAAGTACCCATTGATTCCACATATATGAAAGAAATTTTCTGAGAATCTTATATGATGAAGTGTTATTTATTCCAGGAGAGGAGCGAGTTTGCTGATGTGATGATGGAGGCGTGGTGAAGAAATATCTGCCCAGAGAATTTATTGGTAAAAAATCTGATCGTATTATTTCGACCCCTGGTAAATCACCCTCAGCCTCGTCACAAAGCCAGTATTGGGAGTGGATTCGTTTTACTGCAGACGTAGAGACTGTCAGGATGGTAGGCTTCCAACCAAAATGTGGGAGGTATTTAGCAAATTTGAGGCTTCGCAACATTCCCATTCCTGAAAGGGGAGGGTAGTTGTATGCAATGATTAAAACGTTTTTCATTCGAAAGCCTTTAAAAAAACTCTGCTTTCAGGGGTGATAGAATTTTGCTTCTTAGTGAAAGGCTCAGGCAGATAAATAGGCCTATGCATTGAGAACAAGGGGGCAAAGAATACATCTTATGCTATGGACGTTTCTTGCGTTAGTCAAGGACCTTTCCAAATTGATAAGCATCTCTATTAACTATAAGATTACCAATATCACCAAAAAATAATCTACGTTTTACACAAAAATCTCAGCGCGCCACATCTATGTAGCACCTTCTCAACCTAACGGTGATGGGAACGTGTAAGATGGGGAAGCTAGAGGTCTTTTGCCGTTTTTTCATTGAGTTGACATTTGCACAGGAGATGCTCCGCTGGCCCTTCGACTAACAGTCAGATAGAAACCGATAGCCGCAAAGAACATCGCTGTGTAAGCTAAGGTGGAGGCCAATGCGGCACCTCGCACTCCATAGCGTGGAATGAGCACTAAGTCCAATACAACTGTCAGGACTAGCGCCACACCGGAGTTCACGGAGTTGTAATGCGGGTAGCCACGTCCTGCTATTTCATTGGTAAGTACCTTCGCACCACCTAAGAGGACAACTCCCGGGAGCAGCACCAGCATAGGGACATAAGCGTCAACGAAGGCAGAGGAAAAGACAAACTCGATGATAGGCCGACCCACAAGGGTTAAACACAATGCCCCTAGCGCCGTCAAAACTAATGTAATTAGAAAGACGCGCGGTGTAAAGACGTTCATCTCTTCGGGTCTGGAGGCTGCCGCCTTAGGGAAGATGACAAAGGCGACTGCATTTGGTAGGTGCCACAGCAACTCTGCGAGTGCTACCGCTACACTGTAAATTCCAACCCCTGCCGCTCCAATAAAATAGTTAACGATGAATGTATCCAGACGGTAATTGAAAAACTGCAATACGTTGCCGATATGACCTTTAAGGCCGAACGAGAGTGTGGAGCGCATCACAGGATATGACCAGCGGGGTGAAAAAACGCCACCCTGCCTGTTCAGAATGGTCCCAAATACAATGAGGCCGAAGACTCCTGACCCTAAAGAAGCCAATAAAGCGCCTAATAAGCCAAGTTGGAATTCGATGACAAATAGTATAGTGAGTAACAAAGTCAGCGTACTCTGGAACAGATTTATCAAATTAAGGGTAACGATTCGTTGGAGCCCTTGCAAGATAGTACTAAAGAATCCGTTGAGTAGGCCGGTTGGAAACCCGAGCATCGCAATCAGCACGATCCAGGTGGGAACTCCTCGAACTACCACTTCGAGCCAGCCTGCGGCGGCTGAGGCAAGCACTACTCCAAAACCCACGAATGCCGCCAGTAAAGCGAATCCTATGGAGTTCGCTGTAAGGGTGGACACGTCGAGACGCCGTGAGCCGACATAATAGACATTGGCTGTACCGATTCCGCCGCTCAGGAAGAGCCCTAGCATTCCCGGTACTAAAAGTGCTAGTGCCAGCATGCCTTTACCCTCTGGGCCCAGCCAACGAGCGATGATGGCTGCTTTGGCAACGCTGAGAGCTACTCTCAGAACCTGGGTGAAGAACGTACTACCTACGTTCTGGCTAAACTCTCTTTGTAGAGACTTTGTCATGGTGTCAAGATTTCTGAGCGAATAGTATTTTAAGACTGGGGCCAGTTCTTACAGTTCGACAGAGCGCAGTATCAAGGACGTATAACGTGGAGCCAATAATATGATTAATCCATTCGGTGCTCTGGCGGGAAGATAACTTACTAACAAGGCTAAGCATAGCCCTGGTAAAGCTTCCAAGAAGACGTACATATCCAAGGTTCGGATCACAAAGAGTTGTAGTCATTGTGATAAATATCGGTTCAATATGAGCAATATTTAGCTCAAAGGCTTCAAGTGTATTGTAATAATCTTCATAAGTTCGATGGTATTCATGATAATAAGGTCCCCATGATGTACTACAAAAACTATCACAAATAATTACCCAACCAGACTTTTTTGTAAATTTTGATATGTTTTCGATAGCATTCAAGAATTGTTTATTATCAACTATGTGAAAGAGGATATCGAAACCAGTAACAATGTCGAAATAATGATCTTTAGCATAAGGTAATGGGCCGCATATATTTGCTTGAACGAAGTCAAATTGAGGATAATGATTGCTCAATGTAAGAATGCTGCTGGAAGTAATATCTATACCCACTATCTTAGACACACTACATTCAAGCCAAAAAGGAATCCATGTTCCGCTACCCACTCCTATATCTAAAAGTGATTTTCCAGATACGTCTAAGTTCAGCTTTCTAATCGCTCTGTGCATAGCATGGAAGCGTGCCCTATATAACCAATGGTTATAAACAAAACCTAGGCCCGAATGTCCTACTGTTGTGAGATCTAAGTTCTTAGAAAAGCGATGCTCCCAGTATTCTTTTGGATCGTATTTCACATCCATTACAATGCTTTTTGTTAGTTTGAAGACTTCAAAGATTGATAAGTCTTGTGCAGTTTCGCGCCCACAACTGTTGGAGAAAAAAGGCCCTTAGCGTAGTGGTGAATATGTTTGCGTGAGGCCAACGGGAAATTATCTAAGATGAAATCCAGACCCTCACACAAAGCTTTCGCGTCTCCTGGGGACACTAGGAGACCTACATCATCTGTTATAAATTCTTCTGGTCCTCCAGAGCGCGTGGCTAGGACTGAAAGGCCCGTTGCTAAAGCTTCAGCGGTCACTACTGAAAAGGTTTCGAAAAGACTTGGAAGCACAAAGATGTCTGCCTTCCTCATAAAACCTGCAACTTCCTCCTTGGTCTTTAGACCATGGAAAGTAACCCTATCACTTAGCGCCAAGTCCTCAACCATGTGTTCATATTCTTCCCTCGCGGGTCCATCCCCCACGATATCTAGGAACCAGTCGTCCCGATGCTCTCGCAACAGGGCTACAGCATGGAGCAGGTAATGAACTCCTTTATTGTAAGAAAGATCAAGCGAACCCACGAAGAGAACATACTTCAATCGTTCTTTTGCCTCAGAGGATGAACCCGGGTTGAATAAATCCGGATCCACTACATTTGGAACAACTTGAAACCGAGCGCGTATTCCATAGCCCTCAATGGCCTTCTGCAAAAAATTACTTACTGGCAAAACAATATCTGCCCCCTCAAAAGCAAACTTCGCTTTGCATTTCTCAATGCCTCCAATTATCTTCCTTGGAAATTGAGAGAAGTGCTCCGTTATAACCACAGGGATTCGATATAACTTGCCTATTAAGACAGCTGGCACCCCCACTTCGTAGATATGAGCATGAATGATATGCGGTCGGAAGCCTTGGGAGACGATTCGCCGGAAAGCCTTGAAGACGGTACAAAGGTAGATCAAATAGCGAATTTTAGGGATCGGGAAGGGACGATAACAGGACCGATAAGTCGGGATACCCTCGGTAAGGCTTTTATCAGTCTCTTGCTGCATACGCCAGGATTGTCTAAGATTTGAGTAAGATTCGGAGCAGTGAAGCACGACCACATCGTCATAAAGTTGCACAGCCTTCGCATGCTCCTGCACAAATAAGCCTTCCACTTGTTGTTCTTTGGTAGGATACCAAGGGGTAATAAACAGGACTTTCAAGCGTTCCATGACACGGGGTCTCAGAGAATATGTCGCGTAATTTGGGAAAAGAGACTAATGAAATAACAGATATGAGATATTATGATACACTCTTGAACCCATTCAATCTTGGATTAAGGCTCAGTGGTTGCAGCAGGTGTTTCTTAGGTAATGGGGGTTAGACACAGCTCCGCCAACTCGGTTACAATTGTACCGATGTCTTGGCATCAGATCAAAGACACTCGCTTTCAATGTAGCCTGGCAAGTACCAGTATTCTAGTTATGCATAGCAGCGAAACGACAATGGCTGCCTCTATCGAAGTCTTACGCCTTATATATTTTCTGCAATTATTATTCCTATTAGTCATTTAGATCGCTTTAGGTAGTTTCTTAGATCTAAGCTCGTAAATAGAAGCAGAATTACGATCCAATTGGGGAAATAGGCTTTGACGAAAATGATCAAATGGAAGGAGCATGAATACTTTCATCGTTCATTTGAGAAAGAGCGATGACGATTCCGGTAAGAAACCAGAATGGTTCCATGATTCGCACTATAATAAAGGTATTGGCGCCGATGGCGTGCACCAGCAGCCCAACCAATCCGGCGATCAGTCCCGTCGATAATGCGCGTAGCAGGTCGTCGTCCTGTGCATCTCGCCAGGTGCTGAGACCCACCTGGAAGAGTGCATAAATGAGCCAAGCGAAGGCAAGCATTCCTATAATGCCCGTTTCCGCCAAGATCCTGGGATATTGGGCATCCATGAATCTGTATCCGGTTACCCCGTAGCCCAGAACAGGTTGTTTCCGCCAATCCGACAGTGCTTCTTTATAACTAATAATGCGTTCTGATGCGGAGGTGTCTAACCGAAATCTTCCAAACCGGATCTGACCTTTCTGTTCCGGTTGCGTGAAAGTCTCTCCAATTCTCTCTTTGGCTACACGAGGTAAGATCAATGGACTCAACGCAAGAATCACAATTAAACCGGCCATAAGATAAAACCTGCGCTGGCTAAAAAGAGAGAGAGCAAGATAGGTTGGGATGACAGCGATGTAAGAGGCCCGGGACTGGGTGTAAAGGAGACTTGTAAGGAGGACAACCAAAAGCACAGCCAATCCCAGTCGAACTCGCATATCCTTCAAGCGGTCTATTAATGCGACTGCCACTGCCCCCATGAATACCAGGTATCCACCAAAGGTATTGGGTTCTCCTACCTCTCCTTCGAAAGGGGCGCTTACCCTGCCGCCGCCTGGAATTTGGATGAGTCCATAGATGGAAACAATGAAACAGGTAAGGAAAAGACAGAATAGTAAACGCTTGGCTTGGTCAGGAGTCTTCACGAAATTGACGACCATGAAAAATACAATCATGTATTCGAAGTATTTTAATATGAAAAAAAAGCCAGCTTTTCCCTCAACATCACCTATGATTTTTCCCCAAAGAGTAGCTAGAAAACAAGCAAGAATGTAGGCGGCTATAGGTTGATTAAGAGGAGTCTTTCGAAAAAGACCTGTGCTTTTATCCACGGCGGTCCTGGCAAACCAACTGAGCCCGATGAAGAGCAATAGAAAATCTTCAAGTCTTAGGGTAAAACCACGCCCTAGGGTGGCCTTGCCGCCTATATCTGTGGCGATTATTTCGGGGGAAAGAAGCATGGAAAAGATAACTAGGTAAAGACCAGCCTCAGGCCAGATAAATGTGCAGATGAAAATCAAAAGCAGTATGATGAGAAGGAAGCCATGGATTGCGTTAATCATCGTCAGGATGTAGCCCACCAGAAGAGCGCCAAACAAGATAATTAAAACCGCTGCGGGGGGAGCGCCCATTTTAAAAGTGGTCTTAGAAGACAATCTTGGCATATCAAGTATCTATCCTTAACCGGAAAGGGGCTGCCAGTTTTCTTTAAAAATGGTCCAGTTGTCTTGATGGAGACGCAGGTGGAGAGTCTTTAAGCCTAGATCTTCGTGTTTCGCAGTCTGGTATCTTTGTTTAAAAGTAACCACCGCACTAGATCCATTATCTTGAACATGTACATCACTGATCTGGACATTCCTTTTTGCGGAAAGTTTGAAGAGGTCTCGTTTGTAGCTCTGCCATTGATTATGGTCCATGTCACCTGTCTCGAACTGAGGGTGGTAACAAGCGAGATAAGTGGTCAGGATTCCTTCTTCCCAGGCACGGCGCCACTTTTCTACAAAACGCTGTATTTCGACCTCAACCGGTTCCACCACAGCCGGAAGGGACTCGTAGGCCTCCTCCAAAATCGCCCAATTACCCTCGTAATTAGTGAGCTGAAACGTTTTCAAGCCGACGCCCTTGTAGTTCTTAGTCTGATAGCACTGTTTAAAGGTCACCACCGCGCGCAAACCGCTCAGTTCAACGTTAATGTCACTGATTTTTACGTCCCTCTCCGGGGTCCGACTAAACAGGTCCTGTTTGTAGTCTCTTCAGGCCTGGATATTCATGCCCCGTGCTTTGAAGTCCGGGTGGTAACAACCTATATAAGTCTGCAAGTCGCCCTCTTCCCAGGCACGGCGCCATTTTTCCACCAAAAGTTCGATGGATGATTCTGGAGACGCGACTTTCGGCTCAGGCAAATTTTTCTCAACGACGATCCGATCCTCTGCAACCGTACTACGGGCAACTACTATTGCCTCCCCGGTCAGTTGCTTATCACTGGCCTCTCCTGATGGCTCAATCTTATCTTATCCCTGACGGTGGGATGCAATCTGTTGGTCGGGTTTTATCTCCTTCTATTCTGGGATTTGCCCTCGTGGAGAAGTCGCTATCGATCCGGTTTTCTGCAATGTTTTTCCAGAAGCAACAACAGAGCTAGCCGGTCCTTTTTGATTTGATGTGGCAGCAGGAACAATTGGCTTTTTCTGCGCACTGAACTCTTTCTGCTCTGGCTGGCGTTGGAAAACGGACATGATTCTTGGATAATTATGCCAAACAAGACCAGCAAGAGCGAGAGTGACAAGGAATAGAAACAGGCTAATTGCAGTTCGTTTGCCCTTGACTTGAGGCGCAAGCCGCGTTTTATTGATGATGCTTTGAAAAGTACTGAGAGGCTGGCGAACGAATTCACGCCAACGGGAATGAGGGCTCGATTTTTTGTCGCTATCTTCATCACTATAGTAGTAGTCTGTGCGGTAACGATAGAAATCCGGGGCCACATCGGGTTTAACATTGTTGAGGATTACACCCAGCACGTTAGAGTTCACATTTTCAAGCTGCACCTTGGCTCTCTTTAGAATTCCCCGCCCTATTCGGCCCACTTCGTACACCAGGATGACGCCATCCACTTCAGGAGCCACCTCGAAGGCATCGGCCACGGGCAGAACCGGCGGTGTATCTACAATTATGATATCGTAGTGTTCCCTCACCCCGTGGAGAAACTCCTTGAACCTGGGTGATCTAAGGATTTCAGCCGGGTTGAGCAGACCTTGCCCGGCATTGATAATGTGCAAATTATCAAGTCCCGGGGTTTTCAGGATTTCATCAATGCCAAACTCGCCCAGCATTAAATCAATGATGTTGTTAGTCACGTTTTGCCAGCGGTCATCAGTCTGCACGGCGTTGAAAGTCAAAGAGGTATCGAGTTCAACAGTGTACTCCGGTCTTGATTCCAGTTCACCTGTTCCCACGATGTAGTCTGTGAGCCCTGGTTGTCTCTCGAGGCCGAAAATATGGTGGACGGTGGGCCTGCGCAAATCAGCGTCTATTAAGAGGACTTTTTCCCCAGCCTGGGCCAAACTGAGGCTCAGGTTAACCACATTGTAAGTTTTCCCTTCCTGCAGGGAAGAACTGGTAATCAGGTAGGCTTTTGCCTTTTTATCCGTGCGGATAAATTGGAGATTCGCCCTCAATGAGCGGT
>WOR8_10002832_pt1 | contig 17035 bp, 11 predicted proteins | sample DeeMarSeWOR38_10_FD_19890 | JGI IMG/M metagenome (IMG submission 19890)
CATCTTCGAAGACGATGTCAACACCATTTTCAAGCTGCCTGTACATTGAAACATCCATCCTCGAGTGTGCCCTAAGCGGTGTCTGTCCATTTCGAACTGCCTGTAAATCTTCCAGTAGCTCTGCAACATCTTTGTAGCGGTTCCTTTTTTTCTTTGCCATCATAATTTCAATAACTTCAGAGGTTCCCGCGGTAAGGGTTGTGTTTATATGGTCGGGCGGAACGAGCTTTTCCCTGAGGTGTTTTCTCATAACATCCGAAGGATCGTCGGCCATAAACGGCACGCGTCCTGTAACCATGTGATAGAAAGTGGCTCCGAGTCCATAGATGTCGGCCCTGCCGTCGATATCTATTTCTCCTCGAATTTGTTCGGGTGCAATATAGTATGGCGTACCGTAAGCCTTTCCAGCCTCGGATTCGGCGGCCTCGATATCCGTGGTTTCACGGGCCAGCCCCATATCGGCCAGTTTGACCTGACCGTTGGCGGTAGTCATTATGTTCTTCGGTTTGATATCCCGGTGAATAAGGCCTTTGGCGTGTGCATGTTCAAGAGCGTAAGCGACCTGTATGACTATATCGAGTGCCTCCTTTTCCTGGAAAACCTTGCCTGTCGAGAGGTCATCATAGATGGTCTTTCCCTCAACATATTCCATGACAAAATAGCTGTAGCCTCCTGCCTGGCCGACATCATAGGCCTGCACGATATTTGTATGATTTAGCTTGGCGGCGGCCTGTCCTTCCTTAAAAAATCGCTCGACATATTCGGGATTTTCACTGAACCGCTTTGGCAAAACCTTTATGGCAACCATTCGATTTAGACTCAATTGCTTTGCCTGATATACGATTGCCATCGCTCCGGAGCCGAGCTTTCCAAGGATTTTATAACCGGGGATGCGATGGGCAGCGGCCTTTTGCGCTTTTAGGCTTTTCTTTAACCTCTCAGACTGGGATTCAGTGATGTAGCCGTACTCGACCATGACGTCCCTGAGCATTGTGGGACTGAGTTTTAGGCGCTCCTTGAGCTCTTTCAATGAAGTACGCAACTCTTCATCCGTGCAAAGTCCCTGCTCTACGGCCATCCTGCCGAATAAAGTGTCATAACTTGTTTCCTGCTGGGCCATTCACCACCTCGCGGTTCCCGATTTTTGTTGCGTAACCGCAATTGCCTTCAAACTAACACAATACATTATATCAAAAAAAAGTATTGTCAAAGAAAATCTGCCGAATTTGACTATAAAGATATTAGCTGCCGGCAAAATCGGCTTTTCCGGTCTTTGAGTTTAATGATTTGTGATTAATTGGCCGCTCATCCCGGCGGGCTGATACAATATTCCTTCCATGGCATTTGGGCTTATATCTTCAATCCGTCGGCTGGTAAATCTAAACCCAGCACTTGATATGCGCTCTGCACTTTATATGCACAAGCTCATACAGCAAAACTACAGAGGTCGCTAATTTTATACGATACATCCTTCAGGAAAAAAGAGTAACGAGTTTCTTATCATTCGTCGTCGCCTTCATCCTCCTCATCATCATCTTCATCTTCGTCGTCGTCTTCATCATCGTCATCATCGCCGTCTTCGTCGTCTTCATCTTCGTCATCGGCGTCTTCATCGCCGTCTTCGTCGTCGTCATCTTCGTCATCGGCGTCTTCATCGCCGTCTTCGTCGTCGTCTTCATCCTCATCATCGCCATCGTCGTCATCGTCGTCTTCATCTCGTTCGACCCGTGCCTTTATCATGCGACGTTCCCGGCGTTCTGCGCGGTCCATTTCTCGTTCCTCGATTTCCTCGCGTTCGGCGCGGTCCCTTTCACGTTCAGCGCGGACCCTCTCGCGTTCGTTGCGCATTCTTTCTAGGTCGCGGTCTCTTTCGCGTTCAGCGCGTTGGTCCGGGTCTCTTCTCCTGCGTTCTTCCAGTTCCCTGCGCTCACGGTCCGGGCGGATTCCGGGCCTCCTTCTATCATCAAGCTGTCTTCGTTCTGCGGGCATTCTTCTTTGCTGCCGGATTTCTCTCAATTCTCTCCTCAATTGCTCGTTCTGGGCGCGGAGTTCGTGGATTTCTTTCTCCAATCGCTCGATGTGCATGGAAAGCTCCTGAAAGCCTCCCTGAACTTGCTGAAATCGTTCGGCGAGCGCCTCTTTAATTCTTATCCCCGCCTGCTGGAGACGATGCTCTAATGCCTCCTTGAGTTGTGCCTTGAGATGGTGAATGTGTTCTTCAATTTCACCCGGCCGATGCGGAGATGGTGGTTGATGCGGCCGATGTGGAGGCTGCGGAGGAACAGGTGGCGGTGGAGGAGCTATTGGGGGCTTGTGCATTTCCGGGTGGCCTTTAGGCGGTCGCTTTTCGGGGAGACCTTCTGGTCGGGGCTTTTTCTTTTTGGGCTGCGCAAACTCACGTTTGAGAATTTGCTCAAGCTCTTCAGCATGCGCCCAAAGCTCCTTAGCCTTTTCCATTTGGCCCTGTCGCTTGGCCTCGCCGGCCATCTCTTTTAGGTGAACGATTTTTTGCTTGAGCTGCATGGCCTCTCTTTCTTTACCCTCTGCGGCATGGACCTTCATCTTTTCGGCCAAGATCTTCGCCTTTTCGTGCAGTTGGTGAGCCTTGTCATGTTGGCCTTCTCTTTCGGCGTGCTCGGCAGCTTCTTTTAGCTCTGCGATTTGGGCGTGCAGTTTTTCCATTTTCGCCGCCATCTCGGGATGCTCGCCTTCACGCTCCAGCTTTATCCTTATTTCTTTTCGCTCGATTCTTCGCTCTTCGCGCTCTGGGCCTTTAAGCTGTCGCTCGATATTTCGAAGCTCCTGATTAATCTCGTTTAAGTGGGCTTGAAGCTGGCGGGCTTCGGCATCCTGGTCATCTCTGAGGCGCTGAATCTCGCGTTTGATGTCACGCGCCTGGTTTTGGAGCACATTTCGATGTTCGATAAGCTCGCGGCGGTGGGCATCTTCTTCAGATGGCCGGGGCTTTTCGGAGCGGCGCTCAATCTTAATGCGTTTCAACCACTTTTGGCCCTCTTCGACGACACAGGCCATTTCCACCCTGTCGCCCTCTTTCAACTGGCGAGCGGCGTGCATAAAATCTTCGTTTCGAGGTACGAGTACGATGACATGGTCATCGCGTTCAAAGGGCTTTACAACGATAGCCAGATACTGACGCTCGCCCATTTGTCGCTCGGCCCGCGCGACAAATATCCCTCGCACCTCAACGTTTCTGTCTCTTTCCTCCGCGTTCAACAGGCCGGTGAACAAAACGGCCGCAATGAGGACCAGCACCAATGTTTTGGATTTGTTCTCCATGATATTCCTCCTTAACAGAGATTTAACAAATATTGGCAACCCACGCCGGCCGTGGGCACTAAGGGATTTTTTACCAAATAAAACCGTGAAATTCAATAAAAATTGTCGGTCTTTTGTAAGAATTTCGGTCCCTGCATGACCAAGGGCCTTGATTAGGCGTTTTTCAGCCGATTTTATCTATAAACCTAATCGTTTCCATGACCTCAAACCATGTTTTTGATACAAAAACCCTTTCTAAAACGTTGACAAATCTCTTTAATCGTGGTATTGGAATTGTTTAGAAGCTTTGTGGGTTTTTCTTTGCAGATTTGTGACTGTTTACGGGATTTTGGTGTTGATAACAGTTAACATATAACAATTAAACCATATACAAAAAGCAAGAGAAAAACATGGAGATTGCGTGTCCACATTGCCAGACGAGGATGAAGTGGCGTGATGAATACTATGGCAAAAAGCTCAGATGTCCAAAGTGTGAGCAAATATTCTCTATTCAGAAACCGCCTGAAGAAAAAGTTACTCCGATATCTACCGAGCCAGAATTTTCTCATTCATTGGACGTAGAGAAGAAAACAGGAAAGGCCCAAAAAGACATAGCTTCCCAACCTCCTGGATTTGACAACGAGGGTGATATTTGTGCCAGTTGCGGTCGAGCAATTGCCGAGTATGAACGTGCTTATCAAACCGATGGTCGTCTGTTTTGCGTCGCGTGCGAGGAAAAAGTTCCAGAGCAGGCAACTTCCAAGAGTCAGGAAAAAGTTAAGGGCGCTGACGAGATTCAAGTTAAGTGCAAGAGATGTCAGAACATATATTCTCCGAATCTCAAATCGAACATAGCCTACAAAGCCTGGATTTGTCCCAACTGCCAGTGTAAGAGTCCGAACTTAAAAATACACTATCGATCTGTAGCCGATTTGTGTATTTTGGGATTGATCGCCCAAATCCTTTTTCTGTATGTAGATCTAGTTCGAGGACGTACAGGTCTTGTCTGGATTTTAGTTCTGGCACTTGCAGCTTTATTACTCGTTACAATCATAAGGATTTACAAATCAAGAGCACCATGGATGGACCAGTCTGTAAAGATTATGATAGTGGTTGTGTTCAGTGTGGCTACAGTAGGGAACATCGGGTTCTTAATGGTTGTCACACCACTGGATTTTGCCGTACCAGTGTCAGGAGTATACGTCATCATATGGACTTATCTTTTTTGGCTGTGGATTCAGACAAAGCAGTGTACTGTTTAGACCTGAGCTTTGTAGGCAGCATAACAGTAAGTCAGAACTGGAGCAGATAGTTTAAGTTTTGAAACAAACCGATGGTAAGGGTATACGTTGCATGAAGATAGGCAATCGTTACAAGAGTGGGGCGAAATAAATAGTTTTGAAGGGATAAGCTATGAGGAAATTTAGAGAATGGATTATGGCACTTGCCTTTTTGTGGAATATTTTACTATCGGGTGGTTGTACTCGAAGTATCAAAATGTATCCCGGACCAGAATTAGACTCAAGTGAAATAGCAACATTGGAATTTAATCCTTATCATGATACTAAGGTCGAGGTTGATGGGAAACCTGTGGATGCTGATACTTCCTTTCGAGTACAAGTGAAACTTCTTCCTGGTTTACATGAACTCAAATGGGAATTGAAGATAACTCCTTGGCTTGGTAATGTTGTCTATCGTGGTCATGGCATGCTGGACACAAAGGCTGGTAAAAAGTACATGATTCTTTGTGCTTACCTTGTTGACGAAACAGAAACCCTAGAATATCCATACGGTTATCATCCTGTAAAAGATTACGCCACTTGGGTTCAAGAAGCTGAAACTGGCAAAATATTAATAGGCCAAAAGCCATCCTGGGCAAGGGAAATTAACTCAACGGATATATTGGGGCAAGTAATCAAATAATTTGTGGTTAAGTAAAAAACAATAAATAAATCAGAACGGCCCAACAGCAATCTGAAATTCTCGCCTCGCCAACTCTATATCAGATATAAAATAAGTATATCTGATTAAGAAAGGCAAATCAAGGGAATTCTTATGGGACTTTTGGCTTTTACAGGTCTCGATGCCTGATTTTCGCAGGATTTTATTATTTTGCCTTTCCACCCCAGATTTCTGTCAACAAATCGCAGGTGTTCGGGTCACACTGGCGTAATTCGAATTGAATGAATGGATAGTGGTCGCTTAGGCCGTAATAAGATTCGGTCATTGAGGCGAAATATTCTTTTGGGCTTTTCAAGGCGGGGTGTCTGACTTTTTTGCCGTCAAAGCGCAGTACGGAATTATATTTGCCTGAATTCAATATATTGGTATATTCAGAATGAATCTGCTTCTTCTGGCCCTTGAGATACTTATCGTAATAAGCGTAAGCGAGGTAGCGGAGAAGAATGAATTTCTGGAATTCCTGCCATCTTTGAAAATTACGTGAAGAGCCAATCTCGACAGCGTTTAGCTTATCAGGATTAAGACCTTTGGCTTTCAGCGTATTTTTGCAGCAATGATACGCGATGTAGGGGACAGCATTATTTTCAAGCTCAAGCCAAATGGGTGTGGTTTTTAATTTATCCAGTGAATCAGCGGGCATATAAATATCGATTAGATAAAGCTTGTATTCCAACAAGTCGAGCATCTGTTTTGAATACGCCCTGCGCCGACGCAGGAGCGGACTAACGTAAACGGTCCAGCCTTTGATATCGGTTTTGTGATATTTTTCTGCGGGAATGAATGACTGATTGGGGGGTGGATCGGTCTTATCGCCATCGAGGAAGTCGGCTAATTCTTTTGTTCGCTTTCGCTGGTCCTCGACGTCCACGCCCCAGAGGTTCTGGAGGAGAGAGTACATATCCGGATCATATTCTTTTAACTCGGCCCTTACGAAGGGGTAAAAATCGTTTGCGCCGAAATAGGCTTCGGAGCTTTCGGCGAAGTATTCGCCCCTGTTATTGGCCCCGTAATGCTTTGTACTGAGAGAATAACGACATAAGACGGCATCGTATATTCCTTTTTCCATGGCGTTTTTGTAGACTTCGTCGAGCCTGTACTTGTCATAACTTTTATCGCTTCGAAGGAACCTGTGGTCATAACAATGTGAAAGCTCGTGAAAGACGACCCAGGGCTGGTGATAAGACTTTCGAATAAAAGTCTTCGCACTGGTTAAACCGATGACCGTCCTTACGTCCGGCGGCTTGTATTTATTTGCGATTAACCAGCGCCTTCCATGATAGGCTATGCCGGCTATTGTGTCGTACTCGAACCAGAGTGGGCCTCTCTGTCGGGTCTGGGTGACAGCGGTTTGGGGGACGTTAAGGGTCACCTGATATAACTGGGCATGTAAATACTCGAGGGCGGCGTCCATTTCGTCGGGGTGATCGAGCAGGTCCTGCTTGTTTATATAGACGGTCCATCCTCGAATATTCCTGATTTCAAACAAATGATTGTAGGAATTCGGTTCTGATTTCGCCGGTGCATTGAGGGAGATAACAAACAATATCAAGGGAACAAACAGGACGTTCAGATAGAATCTACATAAATTCATCACACCTCCTCCGAAGGTTTATAGCAGCCGGCACCAGGTGCTTATGGATAGAGGCTGAATTACTTTCTGCCTCCATCCTGAACTCTGACTAAAGCCGAGCCTTCAAATGCAGTACCATTCATAAACAGGCCGGTAATTGTCAGTTCGACTTCACCAACGCTTAGAAGGCCCTGAACATCCTGACGGGGAAACCTTGCCATAACAAGTCCACTTTCTTCGTCGAACCATATCCACTGCTGTTTAATATCACCCTCAAGATGAATACTGGCGGAATTTACATCAGCAACATCATAGCCTTCAGGAAAATACAGGAAGGCGGTAATCCACTTGCCCTGACTTTTGAGATTAATGACAGAGGGATTTATTTCAACTTCGATATGTACGCTCATACTTTGCTCGTAAGCACCCATATCGACTCGTCCGCCAAGAACACGTGGCTGGCCGTCCAGGTCCGTCTCGTCGGGTCCGGGGACGTAAGCTGGGTCGCCTGAATCAACACATGGCGAACCGGCAAGCAAATGATAATCACCATCAACCCAATGGCCAGCAGCATCCCAATAACCCGGTTCGACAAACAAGGGATCATCACTGATGTTGCCGGAGCCGATCCAGCCACCGAGAACGCAGGAGTATGTGACGTCTATGGTACCATCAGGCCAGATTTGTGCATCCTGATCAATGCCGTCCTCGTCCCTGTTGTTCCACAAGATTGAGTTTGTCATAACCAATATGTTTCCGTCATTTAGAATCCCGCCGGTGGTCTTTGCGGTTCCGTTACCAACGACGGTGCAATTGGTCAGCGTCACTCCTCCTCCGTCGGCGAGTACCGCTCCTCCTCCACTAAAGCCGCCCTCAGCCCAGTTACCGGTAAACAGGCAGCTAAATAGCTTTGCGGATCCACCAAAACTGACCAATGCACCACCACCGGCACTGGCTAAATTATTCCTGAATGTACAAGTTGTGAAATTTGCGTCTGTACTGCTATTTAATATCGCACCTCCCTCACTGCCTGAATTGGCAGTGAAGGTGCAGTTTGTAAGCATTACGGTGCTTTGTGAGTTACCCATCGCTCCGGCATCATCGGCAGCCGAGTTGCCGGTAAAAATGCAACCATTGAGCACAGCATTACTCCTGAAGTTTCGAATGGCTCCGCTATGGGAACTTGCGAAATTCTCAGTGAAAGTGCAGTTTGTAAACACCGCGCTGCTGTTGAAGTCGTATATGGCACCGCCCATACCGGCTGAGTTGGCGATGAAGTCGCAGTCTGTTAGTATGGGATTTGCTTCTTCGTTGTACATCCCGCCGCCATTTCCGGTAGAGGAATTCTGAGTGAATGTGCAGCCGGTCAGTGTCGGATTGCTGTAATAGCTGTACATCCCGCGGTTGTTATTACTAAATTCGCAGCCGGTAAACAACGGGCTGCTGTTGTCGTTGTGCATTGCTTTAAAGTTATCGCTGAAAGCACAGCCGGTAAGTCGCGGACTGCTGTCGTAGTTATCCATACCATCGGGCCAGTTTTCGATAAAGGCGCATTCAGCCAGCGAGGGGCTGCTATCGGTGTTATACATTCCGCCGCCGCCGCCGGAGCTGGCCCAGTTTTGCCGGAGGGTACAATTTGCCAGTGCAGGAGCACCCTGATCGTTATACAAGCCTGAACCGTACCTATAGATTCCCGTTCCATTGGCGTTGCCGGCAGTAATTGTGAAGCCATCCAGGACAGCAGTAGCATCGGTGCCGCTGCCGGTAACAACCTGATAGCTGTTCTCGGTATTGTTGGCAAAGTTCGCACCGTCGTTACCAGCTAAATCACCGCTGAGGATAGTTTGGTAAAGTTCAATATTTCTGGTATCGGGATTTGGCTGGCCGAATCCGGCATAACCACCTTTGACAGCCACGCCATTTACGAGTTGGAACGTTGCAAACCTGTCGCCGGCGGTGATGCCGGCTCCCTGGTCGGGCCTGTATGTACCCTGAGCAACCCGGATTTCATCAGCAGCCACAGCAGCATTGAGGGCATCCTGAAGATAGTTGTAGGCATCGTTCCATGATGAGCCATTGTCGGCACCGGGAGCATCGGTATCAACGTAGATTATTTTGGCATTAACAGCAGTGCAGACGATCAATAGAATAGTAAATGTGAAAATGACGCGCGTGGTTTTAAGATACGTTTTAGCCACTTTTGAACTTCCTTTTTCTTGATTGGGGCTTTACAAGCCTTATTCCTATGTTAAAACCTGCCCATATAAGAGGAAGGCCTGCCAAACAACATCCTGGCGGAATTTACAATGCTAACCAGCCACCAGAGGGCTGTCAAGCATTTTTTATAGGACTTTTTTCAATTATTGGGCACAAAGCAGGCAAGATTTGGCCTTGACTTGGCCTAAAATCCGGTTAAAATTCGCATCTCGTGAACCGTGAACCGTATCTCAGAGAAGATAACGGCCAATGAATCATTGCTAAAAAATAATAAAATGGAGGCCACAGGTGGCTTATAATTGTGTTGTATTGATAAAGCAAGTTCCTGATACCAAAAGGATTACGGGTCAGGCAATGAACGATGACGGCACGGTCAATCGTTCGGCCCTTCCAGCTATTTTTAATCCGGAAGACCTTAATGCACTGGAACTGGCCCTGCAGATCAAGGAAAAATACGGGGGTAATATCACGGTCATCACAATGGGTCTGCCGGCCGCGAGCAGGATTCTCCGCGATTCGCTTTTTCGCGGGGCCGATGATGCTATCCTGATAACCGATAAGCGATGTGCGGCCAGCGATACGTTAGCGACGAGTTATATCCTTAGCTGCGCGGTCAAAAAGATTGATTACGATATTGTAATCTGCGGCAGGCAGGCAATTGACGGTGACACGGCACAGGTGGGACCACAATTAGCTGAGAAACTGGGCGTTCCTCAGATCACTTACGTTGAAAAGCTTCCAGAGCTTGACGGCAAAAGTATAACTGCACGACGAAATATCGGTGCCGGGTGGCAACAGGTACAAACCAGCCTGCCTGTGCTCTTGACCGTAACCGGCGACGCGAATGAGCCGAGGGTGGCGGCAGCGAAGAAAACGATGAAATATAAAAACGCACGCACGCCTTTTGAAATCGAACAAGAAGTTAAAGCCGATAATCCCGATGCCGACGATGCTACAACAAAAGCCCTCATCGAGAGGAAGCACAACCTGTTAGAAGAAAAAAAGCAGCTGATTAAACAATGGGATTTGGATTTCCTCAAGGCGGATTTGACCTGGTGCGGACGAAGCGGCTCGCCGACTAAAGTCCATCGTATTCAAAGTGTAGTTCTGGCCGCGAAGGAAAGTAAAGACGTTGAACCAAGCGAGGATGGAATCTCAGGTATGATACATGAACTGATAGATGACAAGATAATCTCATGATATGCAAAAGAATGGATGATTTATGATAAATGTGAACAGAGAAGGTGAAGTCTGGGTATTCGGCGAACAGCATGGCGGGCAACTGGAAGATACGCCAATTGAATTGATGAGCAAGGCCCGACATTTGGCCGACACATTAGGCGTTAAACTGGCGGCGGTCCTTTTAGGGGACAGTGTCAGGGAATTAGCAGGCAAGCTCATACACTACGGGGCCGACAAGGTATATCTGGTTGAGAACCCCCTGTTGCGAAATTATCAGGCCAACAGCTATGCAAAGGTCATCTACGACTTGATACACAAGCATGAACCACAGATTGTACTTTACGGTGCGACCGTGACGGGACGCGGACTTGCCCCACGTATTGCAAGTGCGGCAAAGGCAGGTCTTACGGCCGATTGTACGGATTTGCAAATCGGCGACCATACGACGGCAGGCGATAAAAAGCTCCATAAGAACCTGATGTTCCAGGTCCGGCCGGCCTTCGGCGGAAACATAATCGCTACTATTATCAATTACGACCGCTGGCCTCAAATGGCGACGGTGCGTGAAGGCGTGATGCCTATGCCGGAGGCGGACACATCCCGGACCGGGGAAATCATCGAAGAGAAGGCAGAACTTTCAAAAGAAGACCTGCCATTAGAGATTCTGGACGAACACAAACGTGCCAGGAAGGTCAACCTTAAAGCCGCAAGAATCATTGTGGCAGGCGGAGCAGGAGTTGGTAGTAAAGACAATTTCAAACTCATCTGGGACCTTGCCAACTGCCTTGGCGGGGCACCGGCGGCGAGCAGAGCGGCGGTAGACCTTGGATTTATCGACCACGACCATCAGGTCGGACAAACTGGGACGACCGTCAGACCCAGCCTGTATATAGCAGTCGGAATAAGCGGCGCGATTCAGCATCAGGCGGGGATGTCCCAGAGCCAGAAAATCGTCGCTATCAATAACGATCCAGATGCACCGATATTCCAGACGGCACATCATAAGATAGTCGGCGACCTGAACGAAGTTGTACCCAAGATGATTAAAGCGATAAAAGAAAAAAGTTGAGATGCTATATATCGGTTAGGATAAGTAACTATGGCAAAAAAAATTGCTGTCATTCTTTTGGTTGTCTTGATTTCCGGTGTAGCGGCTGCATACTTTTTGTATCCGCGCTCGGAAAGGTACACTTTCTACGGCACGGAGATTATTACCACAAACGCATCGTCGAACAAACTTGGAACTATCCTGCACCAAACCGCATGGGAATTAGGTGATTCTATTGCTCAAGAAGGCGGTGGTAAACACTTACCCTCATTTCACCAGGGAGGTAAAAACTGGAAAGATGACGAAAGCAAAATCATCGCTACTCGGGGCATAACCGAGTTCGATGATAAGGAGGGCAATCATTGTGTCATCGAAACCATATCCATCACCGGCAGGCAGAAGGTCATTCTATTGAAATCAGACACCGATGAGGCGACCATGAAGCTTGTAAATGAGCTAATGAGTCAGTTCCGCTTACATAAAATTAAACACAAAGAATAACGAGAAAGAAGTTTATGGCGAATTTTTATAGAGATAACGATGATATACAGTTTTTGTTAAGGCATATAGACACAGGTAAATTAGCTGAGCTTGCCGAGGACGGTTTTAAGTTTGCCGGCGAGTTCGACTATGCACCGGCCAACGCCGAAGAGGCGACACAGAATTATGAGATGGTTCTGGACTCGCTGGGCCAGTTGAGCGGTGATTTCATCGCTGAGCGAGCTGAAGATGTCGATAGACAAGGCAATACCCTTAACGAAGACGGAACGGTATCCTATGCCAAGGGGACGGTTGAAAATCTTGAGAAGCTCGCGCAGGCGGAAGTCATGGGTTTTACTCTACCGCACCGGTTCGGCGGACTGAATTTTCCAAACGTTATATACTCGACAGCGATAGAGATAGTATCGCGGGCAGATGCGGCGCTTATGAATATATTCGGCCTCCAGGGAATAGCGGAAACCATCAACGCTTTTGCTTCGGAGGAAATCAAGCAGAAATACTTACACGAATTTTCCGCTGGCAAGGTGACTGGCGCGATGGTTCTGACGGAACCCGATGCAGGCTCGGACTTGCAGGCGGTGAAGCTGCGGGCGTTTCAAGATGAAGAGGGCAAGTGGTTTCTGCACGGCGTCAAGCGGTTTATCACGAACGGGTGCGGAGAGGTGCTGCTGGTACTGGCTCGCAGCGAGCCGGAGATAAGCGACGGACGGGGGCTGAGCCTTTACGTCTGTGACCGAGGGTCAACCGTACATATCCGCAGGCTGGAAGATAAACTCGGCATCCACGGCTCGCCGACGTGTGAGATTTTCTTTGATAAAACACCCTGTGAGATAATCGGCGACCGCCAGCGCGGTCTTATAACATACGTTATGAGCCTGATGAACGGAGCGAGAATCGGGATTGCGGCACAATCAGTCGGCATTGCGGAGGCGGCGTTCCGAGTCGCGCGTGATTACGCATCGACGAGGAAGCAATTCAACGTGATAATTGAAAAGCTGCCCGCCGTTAGGGACATGCTCATCGATATGAAGATTGTAATCGAGGCCGGCCGGGCACTTTTGTATGAGACCTCGCGAGTAGTGGATTTGGAAATCGGATACGCCAGACGGCTGCAAGAAAATCCGCCGGAAGATAAGGCGGAGGCCAAGCAGTTGAAGACCGATTCGCGAAAATATAAAAGATGCGCGGGTATGCTGACGCCGATGAGTAAATATTACTGCAGCGAGATGTGTAACAGGATTGCGTACGATTCGATCCAGGTGCTCGGCGGCAGCGGGTATATGCGGGATTATGCCTGCGAAAGGCACGCCCGGGACGCGAGAATTACCACTATTTATGAAGGGACAAGCCAGTTGCAGATTGTAGCTGCGGTTCGCGGCGTGTGCAGCGGGATGGCCGAAAACTTCCTTACCGAGCTTGCTCAACAACATTATGAGCCAGTATTGAACGATTTATTAGATAAACTGGCTGAAGGTAGGGAGCAGTTGAAAAACGCGGTGATCTTCGTTAAGGAAAACGGCAACGAATATATGGACCTTTACGGCAGAGCGCTGGTGGATATCGCGATAGATTTGATTATCGGTTATCTTTTCTGCGGCCAGGCGAGCACGGAAGTTGATATGGAGGTCGGTGCCGCGGCTAACGGCGAGGGTGAGAACGGCGAAACCATCAGTATGAAAGAACGAAAGGCGATGATTGCCCGAAGATTTATTACCAGGAATGCACCGAAGATTACATCTCTTACAGAATCGATTTGTGCCGGTGATAAGTCAACGTTTACGGATTATGCAACATTCGTCGGACCTGTTCCGACAGAGTAAGGAAGATATTATGCTTCGAGCGGTTATATTCGATTTCGACGGTGTAATAACGGATTCGGAGGTTCTGCACCTTCGGGCTTTCAATAAGGTATTGGCCCGGTATAACATCGAGATAAAAGAGGAGGTCTATTACAAAGAGTATCTGGGCTTCACCGACCTTGACTGCTTTAAGTCGGTTGTCGAGAAAAGCGAACTCGGGCTTAATTCCGAGCAAATCAGAAACCTTATAAAGCAAAAAAACCAGATATTCGAAGAACTGGCGGCAACCGAAGCTACGATATTCGAGGGCGTGCCTCAGTTTCTTCAGATGCTCAGGGAAAATGGAGTTCCGATAGCAATTTGCTCGGGGGCGGTACTGGAAGAAATTTCACTGATACTGGAACAATCCGGATTAGGCCATTTCTTTGATGAAATAGTTGCCGGCGACCAGATAACAAAAGGCAAGCCGGACCCGGAAGGATTCCTCCTGGCATTAGACAGACTCAATAAAGGAAAGCAAAATCCTATCGCCGCCGTCGAATGTGTTGTTATAGAAGATTCTCACTGGGGGCTGGAAGCCGGGAATGCCGCTGGGATGCACACCGTCGGGATAACAAACACCTACAATCCCGGACAACTATCCATGGCTGAAAAAATCGTCGCAAGCCTGAGCGAATTAACAATAGACGATTTGCGACAGATCTGCATCTGACTTCTCTATCTACTCAACGAACTGCGTTGTCTCTTTCGCGGTCCGGTTATCCAGACGGCAAATCTTGCAATCAGAAAGAGGCCAACGAAAACGGCCATGTGCATCATAACGAACCAAAAATTCACATCTTCCAGATTAAGCCACGAGTACAAAATAAAATGTCCAGAAAGATTTGGAAACCCTGTTGTCTGGCTAATATACGCCGCAGGTATCGCCAAGGCAGCATAGATTAACCACCAAATATACCAGCGCCGCCGGAGACCTAATTGGAAGCAAAATATGATAAAACCCATTCCCATTGAAAATACAGCAAATACTACTACAGGAACAGGCTTCAGATTCACATAAAACATATTAAAAGATATTATAGGAATAGATTCCCGAGAGAAGTAATGCAATGAAGGTACACCAATCTTTGTATACACGATGAAAAAAGCCAATGCAAAGCCAAGAGGTATGCCTGACATAATTCCTAAGAGCAACCTCAATCCCCAACGAGGTCTTTGGCTCTTTGCAGCTAAACTCAAAGCCCATAAAGAGCCAAAACCAAAAATCATACCCCCGATCGCCCCGCCTATGATGCCCGAGTTGAAATCCCAACGCCTCCATCTTTCGTATCGCTCGCGGCTGATACCAATATGCTCTGTTGTAGGTCCTGCTGTAATATTGCCGCGCAGGCGGTTAATCCTGCCTGTATATCTGAACGCCTGCACAAAAGCGGACTTACCCAAAAGCTGGTTTAACCGAGGAAAGACGCCCTGCATGTCAGCGGCACTAACCTGAACAATGTTAGAAAACCAAAACGCCCGACCATCAAAAGGACTCTGGTCAACTGCACACCGGGAGAACACAACCAAGTCGATGGATGTTTCACCGTGGAATGTCGATGATATTTCGAGAGGATAGAAGACAACGGGACTCTTGAACTCGTATATTATCGGTTCGACACTTTGTGGATTGGGCCCGACTTCAATAATGTCAAAGACAAAATAAGAACAGTTGTACTCATTCAAGTACTTAGCTATCAGCTTGCGGATACTATCGGGCAGAGATACCTGTCCTCCTGTTAACGCCTTGGCTTTTTCCTGTACCCAGTCCGCGAATTCATCCGGCCGGTTTACTTTTACCACAGTGATATCGTGGGCACCAAGACGCTCATGGAAAGTTATATGAAAAGGCTCGCTTTCCGATGACTTTGCCAAACCACCACCACCCGGCATTTCCAATTTGACATTTCGCCGGGCGAGTAATCTTTCGACGGCTTCAAATGTATCTTTACTTCCCAAAGTCACATTCGGCTCGGAAGGAAGAGGGAGAAATTCTATGACGGTAGTTTTCTGCGAGGATGAAACGTCGGTGGCCAGGCACAGAATTTCAGTTTCGCCGCCCCAGCCTATGATTGCGCGCTGGCCGGATTCGGTAAGTGTGACCGGCTTCGTACTTATATGCCAGCCTCCTTTGTCCGCAATACAGGCATCGGGGAAGATAAACAAGACTGCTATAAGCAAGCCGATTATACAGATATACGAATATCTCTGAGTGGTTTCTGATTTATCCATGATTTTCGCTTAACCTCCGCAAAAAAATGTCGATTTATCTTTTTCTCTGAATTACGCCGGGTCCGACGATTTTAAATTTAACATCGCCGGTTTTCAGGTCGTACTCAATCCGGTCGACAAGTGTGCCATTGTAAATACAGGAGTGAGAATCGTCGCCCCGGACAGTTAGGACGGCCTTGATGGCATCGTAGAATAATCTGCTGCCTTTAAAATCCTTATCTTTTTCTTTGTATGTGACGCCGCCCGTGGCAAGGAGATCGGAAAGCTCTGTTCTCTTGTCGGCGGTTTCAATGAGGTTGGCCACTACGCGGCCGGCAGTAACCGTAACATGCCGGCCGGCCTTACCGTCAACAATAGGAAAGTAGTCAACACCAAGTCCCTGGCCTTTGGCCTCTGCAATAATTTGATTAGTCTCCAAAAAGTATTTCAATGTATCAAAGTTATCCACGATTGCATAGCATCGCTTGCGCAAGCTGAACCTGCCGGCATCTGAATTGGGCTCGGAGACATTGGAATTATTTACTGTTATTGACCCCGGCCCCGTAGCTAAAAAGAACGGACCATTAGCATCATTAGCATCATAGTCAAACTTAACACATTTGAGCTCGAAACCACCAAGCATTTTATCCCCTGCGGTTTTCGTGCTTTGAAGCCTTACCGTTGGGCCGATGGCACTGAGATGGTCAATAGTACCCGCGGAAGGAGAGAGATGTTTATCTTTTTCCCTTGATGAATCTACGGTAATCAGCGGCGCTGAAAGCACGAACTTCTGCAGGCTGTTGGCGTCCTGTCGCTGCATCTGAAATCGACAATCGCTCTCGAAACGGGCCTGATTTGACGAAGGCAGAAACTGAGCCTTTCTCTTCGCGGATATTTTGACCGGTACGGCGATCCCGTTGGGTTCGGTACGAAACAGGTCATCTGTATACAATGTAAGCTCCGAAGGACCGTTCGCAATGGTATCATGTGTGAAGGCGGAAAAATCAATTCTCTGAGCAATGAAAACGGATCGGCCTATAATGCCGAGCGATTCCTTTAGCTTTTCTCGCGCAGTTGTAAGTAACTGCACCATACTAATCAAGGTAGAATTCGTATCGGCCTGAGCAATATCCATCGGAGTAATAACAAAACCTTTGTCGCAGGTGATAACGATTTCGACAGGCTCTTTCTCAGGTATTTCGGGCGAGTTCGGGGAACGGGGCGAGTTTG
>WOR8_10008130_pt1 | contig 17035 bp, 17 predicted proteins | sample DeeMarSeWOR38_10_FD_19890 | JGI IMG/M metagenome (IMG submission 19890)
TCAGAAACAGAATCAACAACAATTGTTGGATTTGATAATGGATCGTATCTAATTGATAGTGATGGAGATAAAAGATGGGAATATGCATACGACTCAGAAAACGGATTAATAACTTATTATGAGTTTGTTTATCAGAAGTTCTTTAAAATATATGAGGCTAAAAAAGCAACACCAGGATTTGAATTCATATCCTTGTTAGCAATCATTGCACTAGTGTCTATAATACTTAGAAGGAAAAGAAAAAACAAATAAATTATTTGGTTTTAAATTCCCAAACACCATCCCAATCTTTAGACGGTGATTTCTTTAAAAATTCCTGACATCGCTTTATAAATATTTTAGATGCCAAATCATCAATGATACTAAGTGCTTCTTGAAATGATTTAATTGCTTGTTTCCATTTTTTTTCAAAATAAAGATCTAATCCAGTTTCATAAGCCATAATAAAATCAATTTGTTTTTTGTTAAGATTATCTTTTGTTGAAACAAGCTCAAAAACAAATATTGGCTTCTTTTTACCCTTTACTCTAACAGCATCAAGCCTTCTAGTTTCAAATTTATCTTTGATAACATTATGGGTTTTTTCAGTTATTATAATATTCGTCCCATAAATCTTGTTAAGCCCCTCCATTCTGGAGGCAAGGTTAACATTATCACCCATTGCAGTATAATCAAACCTACTAGATGAGCCCATATTTCCAACAATTGCATTACCACTGTTCATACCTATTCCTATATCAAAAGAGGGGATGCCTTCCTTCTTCCATTTTTCCTTTAGTTCCTTAAGTTTTTCAATCATCTCAAGACTACTTGAGCATGCCATCTCAGCATGATTTGGTTGCTCTAGGGGAGCTCCCCAGAAAGCCATAATAGCATCACCCATATATTTGTCAACAAGCCCATCGTTTTTTATAATAATAGAAGTCATCTCGGTGAGATACTCATTTAAAAGATGAACAAGCTCTTCAGGCATTAGTTTTTCAGATATTGATGTAAACCCTCTAATATCTGAAAAGAAAATTGTTATGTTTCTTTTTTCACCTCCAAGATTTATCAAATCAGGGTTTTTAATCAGATTATCAATTACAACAGGAGAAACATATTTTCCAAAAATAGAAGTTATCCACTTTCTACTTCTTTCTTCCGTGCGATAATATACTACTACAAGAGCAAAACTAACCATTACAATTGATAAAATTGGATAAAGTATCTTCATTATGATACCAGTATCAAAGATATAGATAGATACAAAGACATAAATTATCGCAATAATTATCAAAAGAATAGTTGCGATATATATTTTATATTTGAAAAGTAAAAGACCTGTTATAATTCCAAATAAAAATATTATTCCAATTGCAGAAATGTCATCCTGATAATAAATAAAGTCCTTAGTAAGAATAGATTGAACTAGATTTGCATGAATCTCAACACCAGGCATATCTTGATTTGAAATTGGAACAGTATAGTCATCATGCTCGACAGGTGAAGTAACTCCAATAAGTACAATTTTTCCTTTAAAATATTCAGGATTTGTTCTATTAAAATATACATCTGAAAATGATATGTAATTGTAACCTCTAGGTTCAGCAAAGTAATTAATCAACATCCTAGATTGAGTGAATTTTTGAGAAATACCAGTATACTCCTCAACAATAACTTTTGAGAAATGATCGTGATTTTCAATTCCGGTTATACGAGGAGTAAATGATCTTACCACTCCATCTGAGTCTTGGTACAAGTTTACAAAACCTGCCTCAAATTCAAAACCGATTGTTCCTAATGTAGCATTAGGTTTTAAGAGACCTGCACCATAAAGTTCGTCATCAATAAAAGTAAAAGATGTATATTCCATACCTAAAACAACATTAGCATTTTTAATTGAATCAGCTAAAGCATTATCATTTTCAGCATTAGTTTCTAAATCAAATATAATATCAATTCCAATTACAGAACTTTGGTTAATTTGATTTATAACCTTTGCATAGTAACTTCTTGGCCAGGGTAATAAACCTAGTTCTTCTAAGCTGTCATCATCAATTGCAACAATTACTATATCATCAAGAGTATTGCTGGGAGAATAAAAAGCGTCTGATATTTTTATCTCCCATGTTCCTAAAAATCCTACAACCATCAATAAAGAAACTGCTGAGGATATAATTAGCGCGACAAATAATGTTTTTGCAAGCTTATTTTTCAATATACTAGGCATTTAAAATCACAGTTTCAAGATAATTTGAATAAATCTTTAATCCATTTTGGCGCATCCTCTGGAATATCAAAGTAACCAAGTATATAACCTTCTAAGAGAGCATCCAATTCTTGATCACTTATTCCGTATTCAGCTTTTAGCGCAGGTATGTATTCTTCAATTCTTGCATATAATTCCTGTTTAAAATCTTCTACAAATTGTTTATCCTTAAGTAAGTTTTCGATTACCCACTCATCCATCTCAAATGGTTTTGTCGTAAGTGTTTCATTAATCATATCTATAAATACAAATACTGACTCATTTCCACTTACATCAATAGAATCTTTAATTACGCCTTTGCTGACACCAGAAACATTTAATACACCATGGCTGACACCATAATAAGATGACCCATTTTCTTGAACAATAACAACAAATGCAGTTCCACGAACACTTGCTATAGTTGTTGGTGTCTGAACTTCATAATTATCAATACCACTGATTTTTGTAACTGTGTTCCATGTTCTTCCGGAATCCTGTTGAATGGTAACTGTTGTTTCTTCCTCTCTGATAAGTTCTTCTATTGTAACTTCCGAATTTTTATCAAGTCTGATTACACTTGACTTGAAAAGAATGATCGATGCGGACGAATTATCCTCTGTTTTTATAGAATCAGATTCATAAAGATCCATTCCATTTTCAGCAATGGTCCAAGATCCTTCATGTTTTACCTTAACAATCCCTGATTCAATAATTAATTGTGCTTTTACTTTATCTTCAGTAATAATCGTACTAAAAACAAGCCAAACAAACCCAATAATACAAATTATAATAACAATAGACACCAGTAATCGATATTTTTTCTTCAATGTTTTTTGTTTAATATTATTTTTTTCATTAGAGGCATTGGTCTTTTTTTTATCATTTAGTTTTTCAGATTCATTTTTATTAAAAGTATCCTGCTTATCCTCTTTATTTGCACTCTTTTTAACCAAAATTTCCCCCGACTCGCAATCGTATTTGGATTTAAAAAGGTTTGTAGTTTTATACCTTATCCATTTTATGATTATTTTAATTCATAAAAGAGATGATTTTATAATTTGAATTGAGTAAATTTTTATATAAAAAATTTTTCTTCAAAACACATAAATTAGGAAATATTTTTAAATAACAAAAAGATGCACAACTGATTAAAATGTACGCAATTGTCTATTTAAATTGGAGCGGTAGCAAAGAAGAGTTTAAGGAGGCAAAAAACACTTTAAAGAATGTAGCATCTAAAATTAATGGTCTTGACCTAGTGGATATTTTTATACCATCTAGCGAATGGAACTATGCTGCTTTGATAAAGTTTGATAAGTTTGAAACCTTTGAAAAATACATAAAAAAGACAAGAGAAGAACCCATCACTTTTTTTGCAAAAAGAGGGCTTCATCCTCCACCAAAGAAACTTGAATTGCTAGTTGATATCGACCATTTAGAGTAATTTCTCTCAATTCATTATTATTTATATGCATAATAGTGAATAATTAAATTAGAACAATTTTTCAATATTAACTCCCATTAATTCTAGAAAAATAAAGAAAGTTATAAAATAGTTAATTATTTTAATAATATATTAGATTCTCATATTATAGGGAGGTCAAGGTTTGGAGATTACAGAAGCAGAAGACAATGATGTACAACAAATCATGGATCTTTTTATAAAAATATATGGCCGGGATTATCCCTTCCAAAAATTTTATGATACCAAATGGCTTACTAAGAGCATTTACTCTGATGATAATATATTTTTAGTCGCAAAAGCTAATAATAAAATTATCGGCACAGGTTCTGTTTTTCTTACAGCAGGAAGTTTTTCAGACTTAATTGGGGAATTTGGTCGTTTGGTAGTGGATCCTGATTATGGTAAAAAAGGAGCAGGTACTCAAATAATGTCTGGATTAATTGACTCTGTATCAAAAATGATACAATTTGGTTTTGCTGAATGTAGAGTCGTTCATTCAGGTGCTCAAAAAATATCTGAACATTGCGGATTCTTTACAACAGGGTTTGAACCAAATAAGTATCAACTTGCAACTTCAAGGGAAAGCGTTGTTTTTGTAACAAAGCTTTTTGATCCCGCACTTTCTTTGAGAAGAAACAATCCAAGAGTCATTGCAAATATTTACCCAATTGCTGCAAAAAGTATGCAAAACCTTGATTTACCAGTTGATCTAATCGTCGAAGATGATGTAGATGGATATCCAACAGAGAAGTCTTTTGATATTAAAGAACTGGAATCAGCAGGGGTATCACCACTTTTACGAATTGAACGTGGGCGCATTAAGAATCCAGAGATATTTGGAAATCTAAGCTTAAGTTATGGTTTTTTCAAGATTGCTACAGATCAAACTCATTATTTAGTAGCAAAAGAAAAAGGTGTAACATTAGGTGCAATTGGATTTACTATTGATAATATCGATAAAAAGGTAAAGGTACTTGAGCTAATTGAGTTTGATGATGAGGTTAAAGGATTTCTTTTATCAACACTCGTTAAACAAGCTACAGAAAAATATGGTGCTCAATATATTGAAATGGATATCAGTGCATATTCTCCTCAAATGCAAAAGACCTTAGATAGATTGGGGTTTGTTCCAGTTGCTTATTGCCCCTCAATGGTATTTAGAGGAGTAGAGCGACTTGATGTAGTTAGAATGGCTAAATTAAATTTCCCTCCAGATGTAAAAAATCTAAAACTAACCGATATGTCAAAAGATATGTTCAAACTAGCAATGAAGGATCTTGAAATAAAAAAAATTGGTATGGAAATTACTGAAGTAACCCGTAATTCAGACATATTCCAAGGCCTTTCTGATGGTGAATTATCACAACTTGCTCAAATCTGTAAAATGGTTTCTTATAAGGCTGGTGAAACCATTTGTTGTGAAGGAGAGTGTGGAAACGAAATATATGTTCTTGCAGAAGGTAGAGCTTCAGTAAGAGCAAAAAGGACAGGTAAAAAACGATCTAAAATTGGAACCATTGTACAAGGGGAAATATTTGGTGAGATGTCAATTATTGAGGATTTACCGCGGGTTGCAGATTTAGTAACAGATGTTGACTCAAAACTTGTTGTTATAGATAAATTTGAATTAGAAAATTTAATGAATAGAAACTGTCATCTTGGAAAAGTTGTTATGCAAAACATGGCAAAAGGGCTTTCAAGAAAACTCCGTAGAATCTGAACGTAAAAGTTTTTAAGAAATTTATGTTGCCATACAATAAAATCTGAGGTCGATCAAGTGAAAATAAAATTTTTAGGTGCACATAACGCAGAATCAAAAAATACAAAACTCGTTACAATTCTGATTGATGATGTTTTATCAATTGATGCAGGAAGTCTTGCTTCAGAACTTACCTTTTCTGAACAAGGTAAGATTAAGGCTATTTTACTTACTCATGGACATTATGATCATATTAGAGAGGTACCTGCTTTTGCTTTTAATAATCCTGATCATACGACAAAAGTATACGGATCATCACAAACTCTAAAAATACTTGCTAGCCATTTGGTTGATGGACTTATTTATCCAGAATTTACAAAAAAGATTCCCTTTTTTTTAGAAAAACCTTCACTTAAATTTATAGCTATTGAAACATTTAAAAAAATAAATATTGAAGATTATCAAGTTTTACCACTTCCTGTCAATCATACGATACCTTCCGTTGGTTTTGAAATCACGTCAAAGAATAGAAAAAAAATATTTTATACAGGTGATACCGGTTCTGGTTTATCAGCTCTATGGGAACAAATATCACCAAACTTAATCATTGCAGATGTAACATTTCCTAATAAATTGGAAAATAGGGCTATCAACGCTGGCCACCTTTGCCCAAAATTATTAAAAAAAGAATTAATTGAATTTTATAATATAAAGGGACATTATCCAAAAATTACCCTGATTCATTTAAGTCCAAAATTTGAAAATGAAATCAAAGAGGAAATAAAAAATATAGAAAATGATTTGGAAATCTCTATTGATATAGCATCTGAAGGAAAAGAGGTTAAAATTTAGGGAGAGGTTAAAATCTGACAAAAAAAATCAATGGATATGACCTAATAGTTCTTGGTTCAGGACCAGCTGGTGAAAAAGGTGCAGCACAAGCTGCATATTTTGGAAAAAAAGTTGCCCTAGTTGAAAAAAATTCATTTTTAGGAGGAGCTGCAGCAAGTACAACAATTCCAAGTAAAACATTACGTGAAACATCATTGACGTTATCTGGAATTCGCGCACGTCATCTCCATGGTGTTGATCTTACACTCAAACGACAAGTAACAGTCAAAGATTTTCTATATCACGAACGTAAAGTAAAGAGTTCTGAGCGTAACCGTGTAAAAAACAACATTCTTCGTCACAATATATCCGTCTATCATGGGATAGGATCATTTGTTGATAAAAAAATAATCAAAGTCAAATTATCAAATGGCAAAACCAAGTTACTAAAAGGTGATATTATCCTGATAGCCACTGGTTCTTCTCCAAGACGTCCTGAAAACTTTCCAACTGATCCTCATATTTATGATTCGGATACTATACTTCAAATTGAAAAAATTCCAAAAAAAATTGTTGTAGTTGGAGGCGGTGTAATAGGATGTGAATATGCTTGTATTTTCGCTGAACTAGGTGTTAAGGTTACTTTAATAAATAATAAGGAAATTTTACTACCATTCCTAGATCATGATATCTCCTTAGCCCTTGAAAAAAGCATAATAAAGATGAATATCAATCTTTTAAAACCTGATAATGTAAAGTCTTGCAATGTTAAAAGTAATTATATTGAAATTAAATTGGATTCTGGAAAAATCTTAAAAACTGAAGCTGTAATGCTTGCAACAGGACGTACAAGTAATACTGGGAGTTTAAATCTAGAAGCAGCAGGAATTACAACCGGTAAATATGGTTTAATTGTAGTTGATCAAAACTATCAAGTAATACACCCAGAGACACATAAACCTGTTTCCAGAATATATGCTGCTGGTGATGTCATCGGCAGACCTGCTTTAGCTTCAACATCTATGGAACAGGCTCGATTTGCAATGATCAAGGCATTTAATCTAGAACCATATAAGGAACATGTTGCACCAATTTTACCATACGGTATATATACAATACCTGAGTGCTCTATGGCAGGAAAAACCGAAGAAGAATGCAAAAAGGAAAAAATCGATTATATTGTTGGAAAGGCAACTTATAATCAAAACGCTCGAGGAATGATAATTGGAGATTCCGAGGGTTTCTTGAAATTGATTTTTGAATTTAACAATGATATTGGTAAACCTATGAAACTATTAGGAGTTCACGTAATTGGGGAAATTGCTTCTGAAATTATCCATATCGGAGTAAATGCAATAATTATGAATGCAAATAGTAATTTATTTATTGATACCTGTTTTAACTATCCAACCCTTGGCGAACTCTATAAATATGCAACATATGATGCTATGGGCAAACGTGCAAATCGACTCAAATCACAATAATTTTTAAATTTTATTTTTTTACAATCAATCTTGCAATAATCGAAAGAACAAGCCCTATTGTACCTATTGAAAAAAAACTACCTAAAGTAAGACTTCCCTCAGCGTATGCCACTGCAACTGTAAATATCAAACCTACCAAACCCATACCTGCGCCTAGCAATATTAAAAATTTACCGGTTCTAATCTTATTTTTACCAATTAATAAACCACCAGCAATAACCGATAATCCCCCTAGAGAAGCAATAAAAATTAAAAATGCAAAAATAAGTTGAACTATTGTATTATCAATAATATTTTGAGTTACAAAATTTTTTATTGTTTCCCATGTTGCTAAACCACTAATACCAGATATTAGTAGTAAAATTCCAGCTAAGAATGCTATAACCATAGCTGATCTAGTTTTTGCTACCATGATTTCCACCTATTCATTTTATCCTTCTTCAAGAACATATCTCCAAATAACTGCTGCAATAATACAACCAATGATAGGTGCTATCCAAAATAACCACAGTTGACTCAGTGTTTCTCCACCTACTAATATAGCTGGTCCAAAACTTCTGGCAGGATTTACAGACGTACCTGTTATTGGTATACCAATAATATGGATTAATACCAATGAAAACCCTATTGGAATGCCAGCAAAGCCAGATGGGACTTTTTTACTAGTTGAACCAAAAATCACTAGTAAAAATAGAAATGTCAAAACTACCTCAGCGATAAAACATGCAATTAAAGAATATCCTCCGGGGGATAAATCTCCATATCCATTTTGCCCAAGACCATTTAATTCTAAAGAATAATTAGGTTGACCACTAGCTATAACAAATATTATACCTGCAGCAACAACAGCACCTAAACATTGCATGATAATATATAGAACAGTTTCTTTTGATTTGATTTTTCCTGAAATTAGCATGGCTATTGAGACAGCTGGATTAATATGGCATCCAGAGATACCTCCGATAGCATATACCATTACAAGTAATGTAAGACCAAAAGCAAATGATATTCCAAGATATCCGATATTATAACCCGCGATAACAGCACTTCCACAGCCTATTAAAACCAAACTAAAGGTTCCTATAAACTCAGCTAAATATTTTTTCATACTCCTCTCCATTTTTCAAAAAATTTTAACATGATATAAAATTTTCTAATTAATTAAGATTTGATTTTTTGTAGAAATGTTTGGAAAATTCCGAACGTATTCCCTACATTTATAAGTAAAAAATGCATAATTATTTTTCGTCGATTGTCTTAAAGTAAAAATCGCGGAGGAGGAGTTTGGTACATCCTTTCCATGACAATAATCATTTTTTTAACCTCCCTCCTTCTCCTCCCCCATTTAAATAAGAGATAAAAATGATAAAAATAAAGAAAAAATGGAAGTGTATAATTTGTGGTGCAAAAGGTAAGAAATGGCAGACCAGTTGGAAAGCAAATCGTTCAGGTAGACAACATATAAACAATAAACATAATGGAAATGGAAAACTTCAAATAATACAAATAGACCCCTTGAACTATAATTTAACAATACAACGCAATCAAAAACAAATATAGAACAGTTATTAGATAAACAAAAAATATATAAAAGTATATTTTAACATATACTTTTTACTCTTCTTTTTTAATCATTGTTTTAAAACAGGGGTAAAAATTTTCAATTTCCTCCAATTGCCACATAAGGAAACCGAGATCTTCCATTGAAAAATTAATTTCCCCAACTTTTTTATTTTTCATCATATTTTTTCCCTCTTCCTACAATATTAACTATTTCTAAATCATAGTATTTATATTTTACTATGAAATTTAAAAAAAAGGTTACCTTTTTTTAAATTATTTAATTATTTTTCTAAAAAGTAATATAAAAAATAAAGAAAAAACAATGATTATTAAATCAAAACCTGGTGCTTTGATTTTTGGTGGTTCAGGTCCTGTTTTAACGTCCTGATAATTATTTGAAAAGTAATTCAGGGAATATTCATTAGGATCAGAATTTGTAAGATATATACCATTTTTATGACTAGAATCAATAGTATTTTTAGCTATTGTATTATTTGTAGAATAACTTAAATAAACTCCATTAGTACAATTTGAAATATGATTTTTATCAATTTGATTTTTAAATGAAGAATATAAACTGATCCCAATAAAATTATCTGTTAAATTATTATTAAAAATTAAATTATTATCAGCCCATCTATTAAGCACGATTGCTTTATTATCATCAGAAAATTTATTGTTTTTAATTAAATTATTTTTAGATTCTTCAAATATATTATCTGAGATATTATTAAATGAATAATTAGTCCCTGAGGCATAAATACCCATTTTACCACTTTTAATTGTAAATCCAGTTATATTTACCCAGGACGATTTTATAAATATAATATATAAGCTATTATTACCTCTAATTATTGTAGAATTTTTATCAGATCCAACTAGATTTATTGATTTATTTATAACTATATTTTCATTATATATTTTACCAAAAACATAAATTGTGTCGTTGTTACTTGAATTATCAATTGCATCTTGAATTTTTGTATAATTTCCAAAATCTGTTCCACCTACATATAGATTGTTTCCTTTAATAGCAAAAGATATTTCATTAAAATAAGAAAAATTTAAAATTGTTATTAATAGATAAAAAAAGATTAATGTTGATATTAATTTTCGTAACACTATTTTACTCTCCTATATAATAAAATAGAACATTGAATTAATCTTATAATTTTCTTTTTCTTTAAAATCATGAATTCTAAAAAAGAGTTTATTATATAATTTGATAGAAAAAAAAAGGAAAAATTATGTTTTTCTACTCTATTGGTCCTTCTACAGTTTCAGGTATCAAAACACTACCAATGATATGAATAATACCGTTACTGCATTCTATATCTGCTGTTGTGACCATAATATTATCAACATAAACTCCTGTTGAATTTATCGTAATTGATAGATTTGATCCTTCAATAGTTTCCACTGTTGTATTTGATAAATCTGTGCTCATGAAAGTTCCAGATAGAACATGATATGTAAGTACTTTAGTTAGGTTTGTTGTATCTTCTAGCAATGATGTTAACCATGTTTGATTTACCGCAGCAAATGCCGTATCAGTTGGTGCAAATACAGTAAAAGGTCCCTCACCCTGTAATGTTTCAACTAGATTTGCAGTTGTAAGAGCAGTAGCAAGAGTATTGAAACCAGCATCTATTGCGGTTGTAATTATATCTTTTAATGTAATTACAATTTCTTTTGTATACTCTGAAGTCTTATCATTTTCATCAGTGATTGTTAATTTTACAGTATAAGTTCCTGGATCATCAAACGTATATTTTGGATTTTTATCAGTTGAATCAACTTCTCCATCACCATTAAAATCCCATTCATAGGTAAGACCATTTCCAGTCGATTTATCAGTAAAGCTAAATTCTGTTCCAACATATGAATCCTCTGAGCTAAATTCAAAATTTGCTTTTGTTATTGTTTCTTCTGTACAACCGCTTAATATACCTACTGTCATTGCCAAGGCAATTAGCATGACAAATATTTTTTTCTTCAAATTTCTCTCCTCCCTATCTACAAAATATATAGGTCTATATTTGGTATATAGTTGTTGCTAAGATTAAAAATATAGTATATATTATTTTCGAATTTTTCGTATAAATTAAAATAAGTTTTAATTTTAAAAAATTTTATCAAGAATTAGTTTTAAAGGAATAATTTTATAAAAACCATCTCTATTACCTTTGCTGGGTGCATAGTTCTCCATCCACGGAGGTAATTGTTTTGGCACAAATAACCGCACTTGAATTAGCAAAGAAACAAAAAGAGATATCCGTCGCTGAATTCTTTGAGCGAAACAAACATATACTTGGATTTGGAAATCAAACAAGAGCACTTGTTACAAGTATCAAAGAAGGAGTTGACAATAGTCTTGATGCATGCGAAGAAGCAAGTATTTTACCAGATATATATGTGGAAATAAAAAATCATGATGACGGTGAATGTAAAATCATTATCGAAGATAATGGACCGGGCATTGTTAAAAATCAAATCCCTCACATCTTTGGAAGATTATTATACGGCTCAAGGTTTCACGCGATAAGACAAAGTAGAGGACAGCAAGGAATAGGAATATCTGCTGTTGTATTATATGGACAACTGACCACTGGAAAACATGCAAAAATTACATCAAAAGTAGCACCTGATAGACCTGCTGTAGTTACTGAGCTTGCAATAGATACAAATAAAAACCGAGCTGAAGTAATCAGTAATAGCACTAATCATTGGGAAAAACCTATGGGAACCCGTTTTGAAATAAGCATTATCGCTGATTATAAACGAGGTAAACGATTCGTATATGATTATCTGCAAAGCACTTCTATTGTTAATCCCCATGCACAAATAATTTATAAGGAACCAGATGGAACAGATTATACTTTTGAAAGAACATCAGAAATATTACCTAGAAAATCAGTTGAAATCAAACCTCATCCCTATGGAGTTGAGCTTGGAACGTTAATAAAAATAGCTAAAAATACAAAATCAAGGCAATTAAACTCTTTTTTAAAGACTGAATTTAGCAGTATGGGCGATCGTACTACAAATGCAACAATCAAAGAAGCAGGTCTTGAAAAGACACTCAATCCTAAGAATATGACCCGTGAACAATTTTTAGCTTTGCACAAGGCATTTAAAAAAGTAAAAATAATGGCACCATCAACTGATTGCCTATCTCCAATTGGTGAGACTTTAATAAAAAGAAGTTTAAAACATGAAACTCAAGAGATATCACCAGAGTTTATAATTACAGCTTCAAGACCATCCTCAGTTTATTCAGGAAATCCTTTTCAAGTTGAAGTCGGCCTTGTATATGGGGGCAAACTTCCAAAGGAAGAACCTGTTAAAATTATGAGATTTGCAAATAGAGTTCCACTTTTATATCAACAAGGAGGATGCGTTACAACAACTGCTATATCAAGCATTGACTGGAGGAGATATGGACTTTCTCAACCATCAGGTAAGGGAATCCCTACAGGTCCTGCAATTTTTTTAGCCCACATTTCATCAACCCAGATACCTTTTACATCTGAAAGTAAAGAAGCAATTGCCGATGTAACAGAAATCGAAAATGAAGTTAAACTTGCATTCAGAGAATGTGCAAGAAAAGTACAACAGCATATTTCAAAAAAAGTAAAAAGGGCAAAAACCAGGGAAAAATTTGACTTGATTACTAGAATCTTACCAGAAATTGCTAAGAAATCTGCTGATATGCTTAACAAACCAATACCTTCCCTTGATAAAATAATTACAAAAATAATGGATGTCGTATGGATTGAGGATCTAATTGAATATGAAAAGGTCTCAAGAGAACCTGTTCAAACTACATTAATAGGGAACATTCCTCAGGAACAAAAAGGGGGAACTATCACAAAAAGTAAAATTATGATAATTAATTATAAAAGATCGCCTCAAAAATTCAACTTATATACAATAATTCCAGATGATGCAGTAGTTGGAGAGGTAAATCCAAAACCAGCGAAAATTGCTAATAATTATATAAAATGGTGTCTAGATACAATACAACCAGCAAACAAAATTGACATTAGTTTTGAACTTGCAGGACTTGAAAAAGGTGACTTTGATGAAAATGATCTTTACATTGAAAATATAAATCCAGCTTTTGTGATTGGTGCTGATAAATGGGAGGGAGAATAAGATTATGAATAAAGACTATTCAAAGGTTATTTCTCAAATTGATGCTGTTGCAAATAAAATATATGATGATTTCCAAAAAACAAACATACCATCTCTTTCACTTCCTACCCGTACAAAAGCTAATATTACGTTTGATGAAAAATTAAACGTATGGAAATATGGTAAGAACTCAACAGAACGAAATGCAAAATCACTTGATGGAGCATATATGCTACTTAGAACAATGTATATGGCTGATTTTATCAAAGAAATGATAAAGATAAAAAAATCTTCAACTTTAAGAGAAATGTATTATATATCTGAAGGTTGGGATCTTGCTAAATTTCATTCCCAACAGGAATCAAATTTACTTGCAGAAGATTTAGAGGTAATAACAAATTGCATGAGAGAAGACTTCAAACTTAGACCCGAAGAGGATGGAGCACGAGTAATTGGAAATATTACAATTGAAGAGATGACAAGAAATAATACAAAGAAAAAAATTCACTGCCAAGATGATGTTGGAGATGCAGGTTATTCAATACCATATAATGTTGAGCCTGAAAAAATAACTTTTAAAAGTTATGATGCTGACTTTATTGTTGCAATAGAAACAGGTGGTATGTTTGATCGTTTAGTTGAAAATGGATTTGATACATCAAACAGAGCGATTTTAGTACATCTAAAAGGTCAACCTGCAAGATCAACACGACGTTTTATAAAAAGATTAAATGAAATAACAAATCTTCCAGTTCTTGTATTTACTGATTGTGATCCTTGGAGCTATAGGATATTTGCCAGTGTTGCATATGGTGCCATTAAAACTGCACATATATCTGAGTATCTTGCAACACCATCATCTCATTATCTTGGTGTAACACCATCTGATATCGAAAACTATGAACTTCCTACTGACAATCTTTCAAAAGAAGATATAAATGCATTAAAAAGTGAACTTTCTGATCCACGTTTCCAGGACTCATTTTGGAAGGGTGAAATTAAACTTCAACTTAAGCTTGGTAAGAAATCTGAACAGCAGGCTCTTGCCAAATATGGTCTTGATTATGTAACTGATACGTATTTACCTGAAAAACTAGCTGAAATGGGGATAACTAAAAAATAAATAATATTTACAACTTTATTTTTGACTCCAGATTTCTTCTGGAGGTATAATACATGATCTTAATCTTAAAATGCTGTTTTTGTCAAGTTCAATATATGTTTTACTAAATATGCCACCTTCCTTACCTTCTGGAAAAGTATAAACATAAACCCTTTTTCCATTGATATACTCTATTTTTGGTTTTTCAAAATCGATTCTTTTCTTATGAACTTTCGAAAAATGGAAATAAAATATCAATTCAAGAAAGAATAAAATTCCATATAATGCACATATTGAGATTAACCAACCTTGTAGACTGATTCCTGCCCAATTATATCCATATCCTAAAGATGATATGCCATAAAAAACAATTATTATAAAAATTGCAAAAACTATTGTAATCAGGAAAAATATTTTTAAAAATAAGGAATATCTTTTTCCAAGTTTATTTTCAATTTTTTGCAATTTTATTTTTTCTTGCTTATCTACCATAAGTAATCCTATATAATCTATTATACTTATATACTTTTAAAATTTTCTATTCAAGGATTTTTAAAAAAATCCTTCAATTTATCTAACGATTTACCTCTATGAGATATTTTATTCTTCTCCTTGGTCTTCATCTGGGCAAAGGTTTTAAGTTTACCTTTCGGTATGAATATTGGGTCAAAACCAAAACCTAAAGTTCCAATCTCTTTTTTAGAAATCATACCTTGGCATTCCCCTGAAAAAATAATCGGTTTTTTGTTAGGTTTACAGTAAGCATACATAGATTTAAAGGTGGCATTTCTATTTTCATTAAAATCTTTTAATAACCTTAAAATTCCGTCGCATCCAATTTTATGATAAACATAGGCAGAATATACACCTGGAAAACCATTTAATGCATTAATAAAAAGTCCAGCATCTTCAAGAATAAAAGGACGGTTAAACTTTTTTTTCACATGTTCTGCGCCAAAAAAAGCAACTTCTTCCAGTGTGTCAGCTTGTATTTCAGGATAACCGAGATCTTTTTGAATAATTTTTATATCTATGTCAGAAAATTTATCTTTCGCCTCTTTTACTTTACCCTTGTTACTTGTAATAAAATATAAAGTCCTATCATTTAATGGATTAACAACTCTCCCATACATGTTTTGGAAATATAATTACATGTATAAAAAGAAAATGAAAATAATTATTAATAGGAATATTTGAAAAAATTTCCTTAAAATTGTAATAATAGATAAATTTATATTATAATATTATATTTATATTTTATATTCAAAAGAGGGGGAAAAACATGATGAAAAGAGTATATCTTATAGCTAAAAGTACATTTATATTTTTTATTTTTTTAATACTAATTCTTGGATCCATTAGTATAGGAAAAACAAATTTTGAACCTAATATAAGTAATATCGGGACAGATTTTATAACATTAATATCAGATGATTCACAGGTAATCGAAATCAACAATACTGGTAGTATCGTGTGGCAATATTCAATTGGATGCGTAGATTCTGAAAGATTATCAAATGGAAACACTTTGATTACACAAGGATTTTTTGTTAATGAAATTAATGGCTTAGGAGTAATCGTATGGCAATATGGTGCTGGACTACTTGGTGTTTCTGATGTTGAAAGACTTGACAATGGAAATACGTTGATAACAGATATGCTTAATAACATCGTAATTGAAGTCAATAAATCTGGTTGTATCATTTGGCAATATAAAATAGGCTTATCTTTACCAATTGATGCAGAAAGACTTGATAGTGGAAACACACTTATTGTAAATAATCTATTAAATTCTGTTATAGAAGTATCTATTAATGGAACTATTGTATGGCAATATACATCTGGTCTTTTATCACCATCTGATGCCGAAAGACTTTCTAATGGCAATACTTTAATAACTGATTACTTGAACAATCGAGTTATAGAAGTTAATTCTACAGGTGCCATTGTTTGGCAAAAAACTGGACTTAATTCTCCAAAAGATGCTGAAAGACTAGATAACGGTAATACATTAATAGCTGAATATAATAATAATAGAATTATTGAAGTTAATAGTGTTGGTAGCATAGTTGGGAGTTTTTCAAATGCTTTGTACCATCCTAACGATGTTGAAAGGATTCCTAATCAACCTCCGACTTCACCAGCAATAACTGGCCCCAATAGTGGATTTATAAATATTCCTTATATCTATATGTTTAAAGGTAAAGATCCTGGAGGACATTCTGTTTATTATTGGATTGAGTGGGGTGATGGTAATACAAGTGGATGGATTGGTCCCTTTTTGTCAGATTTACAAATACCACGTACCCATGTATGGAAAAACAAAGGAACTTATACAATAAAAGCAAAAATCAGAGATGTTTGTGGTGTTGAAAGTGACTGGGGAACGCTTACCGTAAAAATGCCAAGAGATAAAGTATTATCAAGTATGTTGTTCTTGAGATTTCTAGATCAATACCCATTTATTAACCTTCTTATCCAAAGGCTCTCTTTATTGTAGTATTAAAGATTTATATACCAT
>WOR8_10008992_pt1 | contig 17032 bp, 20 predicted proteins | sample DeeMarSeWOR38_10_FD_19890 | JGI IMG/M metagenome (IMG submission 19890)
AGGTTGGCGGCCACCCAGCGCACGAATTTTTCAGTGCCGGCAACCCGGTTGGGCATCACCAGGTGACGGATCATCACCCCCCTTACGGCAACGCCGCTTGCATCGGTGGCATGCAGACCGACCTGGCGGTGCATTTCCAGCAGCGCTTTTTGGCCCATTTCCGGGTAATCCGCAGCACCCGCCAAATAAATCTCGGCCTCGGCGGCATCCATGAATTTCATGTCCGGCAGGTAGATGTCCACCACGCCGTCCAACAATTTCAGTATCTCCACCCGCTCGTAGCCGCTGGTATTGTAAACCAGGGGGATGCGCAGTCCCTTTTCGTGGGCGATACCGGTAGCTTTGAGAATATTAGGCATGACATGGGTGGGGGTGACCAGGTTGATGTTGTGGCAGCCGATGCCCTGCATGTAGAGCATCAGGTCCGCGAGATCGTCATCGCCGATGGCCCTTCCCCGCCCCTCATGGGATATGGGCCAGTTCTGGCAAAACACGCAGCGCAGGTTGCAGTTGGAAAAAAAGATCGTGCCGGAGCCGTTCTGGCCCACCAGCGATGCTTCCTCGCCAAAATGCGGATGGGCCGAATAGACCATCACCCGGGACCCTGCCCGGCAAAATCCTTTTTCCCCTGCCAGGCGGTTGGCCCCGCACTGCCGGGGGCACAGGCGGCACTCCTCGAAGATGACCCGGGCCTGCTCGATGCGGGTGGACAGTTGACCGCGGTCCTCTAGTTTTGCATAACCGGGTACCCATTGACGGGAGGATTTTTGGGATGCATTAACCAGTCGACGCGGAAGGGCCAGGGAACCGCCAAGACAAAGGGTTGTTTTGAGAAAAGACCGCCGTGTAATTTTCATGCAGGCACCTCCTGATCTTTTCGAGGGGTGGGGCCTGGGGGAATATGTTGCGGTGAACGGGATTACAATTTCTAATCCTCAATAAATTCACCATTTTCGATGTGCTGTGATATCAGGTTCTTATTGCTGTCGAACGTCATTTCGACGTGGATCCGGTTGGGGCAGCCGACGCCGAATATGGTTTTTTTCAGAAAATAGGTGACACTGCCGTCCTTTTCGAAATTTTGGGACAGCTCCCAGGATTTATGGATGAACAGGTGGAATTGCGCATTACACTCAGTGCAGCGAACATCTAAAAAAAAGCCGTCTGATCCAGCCGGTTGAGGATTTTCTTTGTCCAAGAGCTTTGCGACTAATTTTTTAAACATGGGCCGGCTCCTTGAAATTGAACAATCCTAAAATACTAAGGTTTAACGATTAAAACAAGGATTCTCTGCGAGGTTGTGCATTTTAATAAAATTGATTCCTTGCGTAATGATAGCACCGGGTCAGACGACTTACCGGCTGTAAGGCCTTTGATCCAGTGCCGGCATTTGTGCCGGTATGATGACCCGCCCGGATGATGGCGGCCGCTAAAATTGACAAACACCTAATTGGTACCTATTCTCAATGATTCATAGAAACTACTCGGATTTATTGTAATTTTAAGATAGTGGCGAGTAACGCATTACCCGCAACGCTCACGAGTTCACCTCCAGGCGACCCAGGAGAGATGGTTATGTCCTTTAAAGATTTTTTTCGGTTCCCGGCATCGAGGCTGTCGCGGCGGATTGCGCTCTGGGTCTTTTTTAGCGTCATTTTAATTGAAACCCTCATTTTTATACCGTCATACAAGAACCGTGAAAAAGAATTGTTGTCGCAACTCAAGGATATTTCAGCCGCCCGGGTGGGATGCATTGGATGATGAACTATTCAAACATGTTTTAAAACTCCAAGACGACAAGGTCGTCATCGGCGGTGTGCTCTACAGCGCTGATGGACGCAAAATTGGCCAGTTTGGTGAAATGCCCGAAATGATGATTGCCGATGTCCAACCGGATGGGATGACCTTTATGCTGAGCCAGGACGGTTCCCGGTACGATATCGCCTGCTCGCCGGTGGAGCTTCAACGCGATTATCGCCTGATTCTTCGCCATGATGCCACATCCATCAACGAGGGACTCTTGGCCTTTTTTCTTCGTATCGCCGGTCTGGTGGTGATCATTTCCCTGGTTGTAACCGTGGGCACCTGGCTGACATTGCGCTGGATTGTGGTTAATCCAATTTTAAATTTAAGACAGGACCTGATTGGGGCCGGCGAGGCCCTGAGCAATGATCAGCAGGCACCTGATTTTTATGCCGCCACGGTCCAACGCAACGATGAGCTGGGTGAGGTGATCGGGGCCTTTCGGCAGATGTACCGGCGGATTTCCGATGCGATCAACCGGCGCAAGCAGGCCGAAGAAGCACTGCAGGCCAGTTTTGAGCAGGTGGAGGCCTATTCTCAGGAGCTCAACGATGAGCTGGAAAAAGGCCGGCAAATGCAGATCAACTTTCTGCCCAACCAGCTGCTGCAACTTCCGGGCTGGGAATCTGCGGCCTTCTTCAAACCGGCCCGCCAGGTCGCCGGAGACTTTTACGACTTTTTCCAACTTCCCGGGGGCAGCATCGGCTTTGTGGTGGCCGATGTGTGCGATAAAGGCGTAGGGGCGGCCCTATTCATGGCCCTGTTTCGCAGCCTGATCCGGATTTTTTCGGGTCAAACCGCCATGGACGGCTTGGCGCTTACCTGCAGTGACACACTGCACGATCAGAATGACGACGTCGCCGACAACCCGTCCGTTGATCCAAACCAGGTCGCGGCACTCAAAGCCATTTCTCTCACCAACAACTACATTGCCTTAAATCACGGCGATCTTGCCATGTTTGCGACCCTGTTTTTCGGGGTTCTGGACCCGGACACGGGTGTGCTGAGCTATGTGAACGGGGGGCATGAGCCGATATTCGTGGTCGGGCCTGCCGGGGGTGTCAAAGAGCGTCTGGCAGCCACCGGTCCGTCGGTGGGCATCGAGCCGAAAATCCACTTTAAAATTCAACAAACCCGCCTGGAACCGGGTGACATCCTGCTGGGATACACCGACGGCGTGGTTGAAGCCAATGCGTCCGACGGTGAATTTTTCACCATGGCACGGCTGGTGGACACATTGGCGGCACCGGTATCCTCGGCCGCCGAGCTGCTCGATCGTATTGCAGACTGCCTCGAGGCGCATATCGGCGAGGCGGATCAGTTTGATGATGTGACCCTACTCGCCATCCGTAAAATCCCTGGAAAGTGATTTCAGAACCTCGCCTTACGCCCAAACTCTGCGTTGTTCTTCGATTTGAAATGCGCACGTACGAAAGAGGTTCGAGGTAATAGGTTAGAGGTTAGAGGCTGAAATTCAGAATGTTCAGGCCTCCAACCGCCAACCTCATACCTAAAACTTATAAACCATGAGCCTTAAATTAACGAAGTCGGTTTCGCAAACTTAATTTAGGTTTTTGGAGAAGGTATCCCAGCCAGATGTCGGCGGGGTTTATTTTGGAAGGTTGGGTGAAGAAGTCGATGATGGATAGGTTGAGGGATCGAAACACGTTGCGCAGGTCTTCATCCCGCCACAGGTAAAATTGGCGACCGTCCGCATCCGTTACCGCATCCTTGCCCTGTTTCATGGTGATCAACAGATAGCCGGCTTTTTTCAATGCCTGTCCGATGGCATTGAGGACGCTTGGAAATCTGGACCGGGGCAAATGGACCAGGGCGCCGATCAGCAACAGGGCGTCGGCTGACAAACCGGCGAAATTGAAGGTCTCAAAATCGGCTTCGATAATCCGGCTGCCGGTGTGCTCGCGGGCCAGCCGGGCCAGTCCGCTGGAGCGCTCCAGTCCGATGACATCGTACCCCCGTCTTTTCAACCAGAGAATATCACGCCCCGATCCGCAGCCGATATCGATGACGGTGCTGCCGGCTTGCAGGTGGGTGGCCAGGATGTTGAGAAAGCTGGAGGGGTCCACCGAGAATGTTCTAGCGTGGTAGACTTGAGAGTGAAGCTGGTAATAGTCCGACATATTGCAGTGGGGGCGAGCTATTCCAGGTCCCTGAACGCCTGTCTAAGATCCAGTTCAAACCTGTATTTTAAATACAGAAGCCGTCTGCGATCTCGTCCGCTTCTTCGCTCTGTTCGCACCCTGCGGTCCGGTACGTCAATGATCGACGCTTGCTGCCGCCGATCAAAGCCAGATCGTGTTCCCCAGTTGTCGCTCGTGCGTCTGTCATTCATGGTATCATCTCAACTCGACTTGGGTCGCGGGGTAATTAGAATTATTATTAATTAAATCATATAGTTATATGATACAACCACCGCATTGCAACGGCGTAATTTAAAATTTCCTATACATCAATTTGGCGGCCCAATACAAGCGTAAATTTGGCCCAAACCGGCGACCAATCGGTGCAAATTGCGCCAACTTTTAAAATTAATTGACAATATCGACCAAAAAAAATATTGATTTTTTTTTAGAATCTTAGCGTCAACCACCGCCGGCAAAGCGGGTGGCTTGGATTTTTCCGCCCTCATGGGCGTGGGAAGACAAAAGCGCATCTGTGCTTTAATCGTTGCGGTTGTGATCCGCCTCAGGCGGTTTTGAAAAAAACCAATTAATCTCACATTAAGTATGGAACGCACTTCCATTTAGGCCATTCAGTGCGAAACGGTGAATTATATGGAAAATTGGGTACCATTTGGAGAAGGCGAATATCTGGCGGAACAGGCGTTGATGGTGACGGACAGCGATCATGCGGTTGCCGTCGACAATGTTTTCATCGAGGTTTATGCCGATGCACGCGGGCAGCGCTATCTGAAGGGCAGGGGTCGTATTCACAATATCCTGATGGTCGAGCTGCTGGAAGACAGCGACGATCTGGATCTGCTGCTGGATTTTGGCGGCGAGTTTAAATTTTTGCTGAAAGCACCGACGCTTCAGGCCGGCAAGGTATTTTCACCGGACGCCAGATCCGCTCTTCAATTCATTCCGATCAACCCCTGGCGTCAACTCTCACCGGACGAATTTGCCGAACGAATGTCCCGCCTGCAGATCCTCACCGAATCCGATATACGTTAGCTCATCGAATATAGGCTATGGGTGCTGGGTGATACGTAAGTGGTTTGAGGCTGAAAATCAGAATGTTCTGGCCTCTAACCTCCAACCTCAAGCCTCAAACCGCCGAAGGCGCCTGCCTCCAACCTCTAACCTAACGCTGCTGACGGCGCTATCTGCCAACCCCTTCCCCATAATCTTATTTGCCTACTTCCGCAATTTAGCGCCCAGCGCCTTGATCTCATCCAGATGCAGCTTGATGATCGGCGAGATCTCGGGTGGCTGCCATTTCGTATCTCTGGGCTCTTCGGGCCAGGTGAAGGGAAGGTGGCAGACCTCTCCGGGCGTCCGGGCCCTTTCCAAAAAAGAAAGGGCCGCCAGCAGGACCTTGCGTTGTCCCGCCGCGTCATTTACCTCACCCACCGTGCGGCCGTAGGGGTATTCGATAGCCGCCACCCGGGGAATGCCCACTTCGCGGTGAAATTCCGGGGTCATCGTCAGGGTTACGGTGGAGATACCATTTTCTTCCAGAACACGCGCTACCTGTCCAACGGACCGGCAACAAAGCGGTCAAGTGGGCGTCAGCAAGACCGCCTCCACCCCTTCTTTTTGCATGTCGGCTGCCACGGCCGGCGCGGTTTCTTCCAGAAGCGCCTCAGGATATGGCGGCTGAAAGCCATAGAACGAATAGCTGGTTTCGGCCAGGCGGCCGATGATTCCTTCTTTCTCAAATTCCTTAAAGCGGGTTAACGGCAGGATGACGTTGATGTCCTGCTTGATGTAGTCGGTGTTGACGTGCAGATGATTCACATCGATATCGGCCGGTCCGGCCGTTGCGGAAATTTTCCGACTGGTGGGATCCCCCCATTCCGGCTCCCGCTTTTCGCGCTCCACGTCAAAAGGTGGGTCGGTCCTCATGCTGATGCCCGCGGAGGTCATCAATGCAAACGTCGTTTCGTTGATCGGCTTTTGAAGCGGTGTCCAGGGAATGGGACCGTCAAAGGGTTCTGCGGGAATATCCCTGCCAATCCAGGACCCCAGGGAGGGCGGCATGAAGCAAAAGCCATTGACCACCTTTTCCGATTTTTCGTCCATGAAATTTTCCTCCTTTTGTCAGCTGTGGGAATCGGATGAGCCGATCATATGACGGCAGAATTTACGCCCAACCAAGGCTACCACTCGCTGGTGAGCTTGCGGGCGACCGTGCGCCAGTTGCTGTTAATTTTGACAGCGGCGTCCAGCGCGACATCCAGATGGCTCTCCATGTATTCAGAATAGATTTTTTTATGCAGCTGTTTGTCCTTGATACCCCTTTTTTGCAGCGGCATATCAGACACCAGCATCACCGATCCGATCGGGACCTCATATCGGTAAGCGACTGAAAAGAGAGTGGCCAGTTCCATTTCGATGGCAAGGATTCTCTGGGTTCTCAAGTATTTGACAAACTCTTCATCGTACTCCCACAGACGGCGGTCCGTCGTGTAAACGATTCCGCACCTTGGGGTCAGGCCGAGCTTGCGCACCGCCCCGATGCAGTAAAGGTTGACCGAAGAGGCCGGTATGGAGGGAAATTCAGGGGGCAGGTAATGTCGACTGGTGCCTTCACCGCGAATGGCGGCCGACGGGACCAGAAAATCTCCGACCTGCAATACGTCGTCGATTCCCCCGCACATCCCCAGCATGATAACGGATTTGAGGTTATCCAGATAGGCCAGGCAGTTGATAATAAGCGCCGCCTGGGGTGAGCCGATGCCGAAGTCGATCATCGTGCAGTTTATATCTTTGGCATTGACGATGCGGAAATTACCCTCGGAGGCCTTCCCATCGGTCTTTTCCTGAAAGCGCTTGATATACTGCCTGAAATTGGTAATCAGGATATGGTCACAAATATCTTCCAGTTTACTGTTGGTATAACGCTCCAATGTCTGTCGGATGTATTCATGTTCTTTGAGCGACATTCAACTCTCCTCATCTAAAACTCCATCACGTTAAGCGCCCGTTCTAATTTGAGATCCTTTTGAATTTCCTGCTTGCTGCCTTCATCGAGGGTGAACTCGCGCTCACTGACGGCTGGAAAATCCTCCTGCTGCGCCTCGTTGACTTGGTTGGAAAGCGGTGTGTAATAAAAGGCCAGTTTCATCCTGCCGTCTAATTCGTAAAGCTTGAGCTTAATTTTGATTTTTTGATGTTTCCATTGGTGAATCGTTTGCCGGGTTTTCATTTTCAGGGTGGTTTTGGGCTCACCGAATTTTTTGCTGATATGTTCTTTCACCCGTTCAAATACAGTGTAAGTACCAACCTGGATATAGGTGGCAAAAAATTTGCCCTTGTAGAAACCGTAGATGACCGAGGGATCTTCAACTTCAAATACGGTGTAAGTTTTGGCCGGATTTCTGTAGTAGGCCACATCACCGTTCTCCGAAATTTTTTTAAACTCAGGCAGCTCGGAAATACTGGTTCCCCATTTGAGATCCAGAAAACTCTCACCCAAATCGGCAGCATGCAATATGCCGGTAAGTGTGAACAAAATGACAAGGCCATAGATGACAATCTTTAATTTTTCCATGCTATATTCCTTTAACATTGAACTCACTTGAATCGAAAAATGCCTAAAATGCCTAAAATTGATGTGTCGCTTCGCTCCGCCCTTTTGGTGACAAGTCAATAATTTTAAGCAATTTAGGCATTTTGCAATTTAAGACATTTGATGGAGCAGCTAAAATGTTAACGCAAATTATATTTTACCACTAATGCCTTAAAATAGCCATCCAAGGATAGAACTCAGCATTTAGCTGCTCAATCAGCTGTATTTGAGACTCAACTCGCTGAGTTTGGTGATATATTCTTTTTGATGGATAAGGCCAATGAGGTTTTTAATTTCCAGCAGGGAAGATTTTATATACGGTCGGATATCAATGCCCCTTGAATTCAGCTCCTGATCATTGGCACGGTCGAGTATCAGAACGCAGTAATAGGTTGTCAGGGCTCTTACCTGGGGGCTTCGCCTTAACAAATAACTGCGCCCGCCAAGGGTGTTCAATAAATAGCCGGCGTATTCATACATGGACGTCATGGAAGGGCGGCCCTTTAAATTGGCCTGGCCGCCATCATCCATTGTATACCACTGGTAAAAAGCTCTCATTATCGATTCAATCACCTCGGTTTCGTGGTTCAATATTTGCCGGCTGAGCAGCACCCGCTTTTTACCCATGACCCGATAAAAATGAGCGACGTTTCGCACCATGTTGTAAAGCGAATCCATTTCACCAACGATGATCGGCGGATTGGCAGATAATTTTTCAATTGCGATTTGATATTGCAGGTAGCTGCCCCCTGCCAGGTCAAGCTCCTTGATATATGGCTGATTGTCCAGATAGCTGAAAAAAGCCGCTATCTGTTGTTCGGTCTTTTCAAAATCCGACAGCTTCTCGGCCGGGGCGGGTGATGTTTCCACCGGCGCGACCGCCGCTTGTTTTTCTTGGCCGAAAACTTCAGCCAGCTTTTCTTCCGGAACGCTTTGTCCCTTAACTTCGGTCAGCTCCTGCTTAAGCTCGGAGACCTCCTGCTGCAGCTTATCCGTTTTGCCCTGCCAGGCCTCCTGTTCCGTTTGGACGGCTTTGTCCAGCTTACTTTTGTGCCATCCGGATATTTTGGTGAAAATAAAAAAGCCGCTCACAGCAATGATGACAAGGGCTACGACTATTTTGGCTGGTTTATCCATTTTTAATCACATGCCTCCATTTTGTGCTGCGTACATGCTACGCTAAAGTCGTGGGAGTATTTAGGATATCCGGGATGCGATCACACCATTATAAAGCAGATATGATCTCAAAAGGCAATAGGGGAATGAGGCGGGGCCTAATTGAGCGAAAAATCGCTCAATTAGGAGTATTTGTTATTGGAACTCGCTGACAACCGCCTTTCTTTAAGTTGCACTAATTTTCCCGTGCAGCCGGGTGGCATCGATCATAGATTCTAAAGGTGCGCCTTATTCTATTAACCAATAACCAATAACTAATAACTGCAATTGCGCTTTCAGCTCAATTACTCTTGGTGCTATTGCCAGGCGCCGGGCTTTTTACGGGTGGAGGGGGTTCTGACAAGATTAACGGAGCTGGAGCCGAAATGAAGGGAACCGCCCAGCTCTTCAGCCGAAGGGTCCCAGCGGTATTCTCCGCCGAGTTTTGTATCGAGGCGTTTAAAGACGTCCTCGTCACTTAGCCAGCCATCGGTGGATATTTTAAAATCCGACCAGATCAAAGTCTCCCGACCAGATCAAAGTCTCTCGGATATTGAGTTCCTGGATGGCTGATTGGAGAGCTTTTTGATAAGCAGTCTCAGATAAGTCGTTAAATTTATGGATGGTAATCGAGAATACCATCCCGAGGATAACCAACACACACATCATCTCCAGCAAGGTGAAGCCGCTCTGACTTCCGAAGTAAATTTCATTCTGCTCGAGCTTGTTTTCCATATGCGCTTTTAAATTTCCCCTATTAGCTGTTTGCTTCGGCGCTCACTTCAGTCCTTCTCTCCGGAATGTTTCGGCGCTCATCGCCGATTCTTCTCTCGGGATAGTAATGCGAATAGTTGAATTGCCGTCTTTCAATCCCCAGCCGCCGACCGCCGTTGTCGATATTGTAAGCGGGGGTTTTGGTCTGAAAGGCGCGTTCTTTCCGTGTCCGCAAATTGATAGCCATTTCATGAAAATCAGACAATTTGAGCCTCCTGTGAGGGTTGCTGTTTTTAAATGTTTGCAAAAGTTGATCCAGGCGACCGTATGCATAGACTTAAATCACCTGCCAATACTTCTTAAATTTGGACATAGCAAAAATCGTGCAAGCTTGGACAAAAAAATATTTATATTAAAATCAAGCGGTTGATAGGATGGCTGCGGGGGTGATAATAGTTTCTGTGTAAAAGATTTCCCAAAATTTGGGAAACTGATTTCCCATCGCTTTTTGAAAATAATTCAAATCCGCCTGGGGCGGATTGGCTCGAGGTCGCGGCGGGACCGAGGTTAGCAGCATAGCCGGATGACGCGCCGATTTTAATTCTCAAAGGGGCGCCTTTCAGGACAACTTCTAATGTTAACGACGCTTCTTGGGTGCCTTCCAGCGGTGCTTGGCCATGTCTTCGATATAACCGGCGGCCTGGGTGACCGCATTCATGCTGAAGGGGGGGATCTCCTGATGCGGTCCGGAAAATCGAGGCAGATAATCCTCTGCATTGGCTCTCAAGCCGTTGCGCCGACATACCAGATAGGCAACCGCTGCGGCTTCGATCTCTTCGCCCCTGATATTTAGATCCCGGCGTTCCGGCCACCAGGCATGCCGATCGATGCCCAGATGGCTGCAACATATGTGACCGAGTTCATGGACAAGGGAAGCATACCGACTCTGCGGCGGCAGGGTTTTATCGATGAAGATCAGATAGCTGGTATCTTTGGGGAGGTTTAACGCCTTATATTTTTTTCTTAAAGCCGGGGTGATTCGATTGACGCTGTCGATCTCATCATTGTCCAGAGGGGTTTCATAGACCGCGATGCCGTGAATGGCGGCATTGTGCAATGTGGTTGCATAAAACTTTCCCAGCAGTTGATCATCGATCTCCCGGGGCTGTAGCAAGGTGGACGGCACTGCAGCGCCCTCTGTGTCCTGGATGTCGAACAGAAACAGGATCGGGGCCATGGGTGCCAAAATTACCAGGGGTTTGGCATTCGGCTTGGGCTTGCGGCTATACTTTCGGGCCCACGTCCGCGCGGTGGCAACATAGGTGGCCAAAGGATTCTGGAGATAAAGCAACAATCCGTTAAAGGTGGAGTAATTCGGAAAGCGCGAGATAAATTGCATCAAATCTACAAATTCGCGGCTATTTCTAAAGCGTGTCAGGGACGCAAAGACTTCGTCTACCGGATTGAGTGCGGTGTCCAACTCAGCGAGGTTTTCATCCGGGAGGGTATCTATAAGATTCAGCGCGTTTTCCGGAAACAGGCTTAGCTGCTCGGTCATGGTGATGGGTCTCCCTCGTTTCTCCAACCAGCCGAATATCATAAATATTCTTTGGGAGTCAATAAGTTTAGGGTTAAGGGTTCAGCGTTCAAATGTTCAGGGTTGCGAAGTCCTGCGGTTCGGAAATCCCACAATAACCTTGAACCCTGAACGATGAACCCTTGAACCTGTCCTCAATCTCTTGCCAATGCGGCAATAATTAATATATTGATACTTGAAAGTTCATCCACCTAGAAGGCGTCAAGGAGATATCGGCAATGGATTTTGAACGCTATTATCTTGATTTGTTTGAAATGCTCAATACGTGCTGTAAAAAAATCGCCTCCGGCAAATACGACAAGACAGACTCCGAGCGCTTGTTCGAGCTTTCGAAAAAAGGCAGATATCCCGGCGTACTCAGTGAGCTGGCTGAATCGTTCGGCATGATGATGGTCAAGGTCGAGGCCCGGGAATTTCGCTTAAAGGAAATCATCGAAGAACTGGAACAGGCCAAGGCCAAATGACCGGGTGATGCGCCGGTCTGCCGTGCACTCAGAAACGAACAGCCGGGGGGGAGGCGGCGTGATGCCCCTGCCCGGAAAGGTTGCCGCTGGCCTGTCGAAGGCAGTTGCGCCGGCGCATCAGGCTCAGCCGGCGATCTGTTGGTCCCCCATGGGAGCGGCTGACAATGCCATCCGTTGTCCATCGACCTCAATGGTGGTTTTAGAGTAGGTTAGTTTTTGGATTATTTTACCGTCCTTAAAATGAAGCACGTCCACCCCCCGCCGGATTTCATGTGCCCCCTGGAATTCCTTTCCCCAGCAAGGCCAATCAAGCTGCCAGCGGTAGAGCACTTTCTGCTCAACCTCATCGATAAAGGTATCTTCCTCGGTAAAGCGGAAGCCGCCATGGTTCTCAAACCAGGGCGCCCAGGCCTTTTTCAGGTTGTCACTGCCCCGGATCCTGGCGCCGGTCCAGTTTTCAAACAGGACATCCGGGTGGAACAGCTGCATAACGCCATCAAGGTCATGCCGGTCCCAGGCCTGGTTCCATTCAATCAGTAATTCCTTGATTTCCTTACGTGATAGCGGCATGGAGGTCCTTTTTGCTTTGGTGGAATTTGACCGGTCCGCCCTCATCCGACAGGCCGCCAAACCGTGAACTCTGAATCCTGAACCCTTTTCATAGATCAGTGTATTTAGTGGCCAGGCCCCTGGCCTTTGCCACCGGGTATTTTTCTTCGTTGATCCGCATTTTTTCGTGGGCGGCCTGGAGGGGATCGATTCCGAGGCGGTCTGCCAGCCGGGCAAGGTAAATCATCACATCGCCGATCTCGGCACGAATTTTATCCAGCTGGTCGGCCTCAAGTCGGTTGCTTTGATCCTGGGTCAGCCATTGGAGATGTTCAACAATTTCAGCGACTTCAACACTTAGCGCCATCGCCAGATTCTTGGGGGAATGAAATTGGTCCCAATCTCTTTCGCGGGCAAAGGCGCGAATTTTTTTTATCAGCTCTTGCATGCGATCATCCGGGGTGGTGGGCGGTATCTTTTTGACCTCATCCCAAATTTGAAACCGCTTTTTTGGGCAATCAAGCTTGCGACATGTTTTCAAAGAAATGGGCGGTATGGTTCTTGTACTGTTGGGCTACCTCGCGGTTGTAGACCACAAACATATCCCCATCAATGGCCGTGATATGTCTGTTGGGCCGGCTGAAGATCTGAAAGGTTCGATTGATAATTTCATCAGCCGACATGATGTGCTGGTTATAGCCCAGGACATAATGCAGGTCGACCCGGCGTTTGTCCTTGCCCCACACCAGTGTTCCAAGATAGTCTCTGAAATCATCGATCTTCTCTTTCATTACCCGCACCGGCGTCCGGTTGAAGTTTTCATCAAAAGCCGAAAAATAAATATTGGCCGGGAACAGGGGCTGCATGGTTAAAACGCTGTCGAACAGGTTCTGGGCGTATTTATGGGCGGCGCTTTTAATTTTCCGTCCGGCAAAGGAATCTTTCAGGTCAGTGGTCACCATTTTTTGGGGCTCACCGAATTTGATGGACAGATTGGCTTTGCGTTTGTCACTATAAAATTCTTTAACAATATAGCCGAGATCCTTTAAGTAGATCTCGCGCTTACCCTTGCCGTTTTCATAGAGCCGGGCCAACTCGGCAAAATGTTCATCCTCCAGAACTCGCTCATAGGCGATGTTCACCGGCACGGCATAGACCTCGACATTGGCATACAACGATGCTTCGATATCGATTTGGAAGGGCAGGTGATGAAACCCGTCGATCTTGCCGGTATAGCTGCGGCCGGTTTTTGTGCCGTCTTTTTTCAGCATCTCAAGCAGGCCCAGTTTGATGGAAGAAAAGCCTGGAAAGGTAACATACATTTCCTTTTCCTTGACGAGGTGATAGCGATAGGCGCGGGTTAAGGAAATAATTTCCTTGCGTCCCATGTCTATTTCGCTGCCGTCCGGCTGTCTGACCTTCTGCGGTTCACGAAATACTTTAAACGCCCCCCGGGTAGACAAATAACGTGCAATACTCATTTGATGCGTGTCCGCGAAGCTTCTGAGGTCTTCCAGAATATATCCGGGCAGGATGTCTCTGAAAATATCGATGTCTTCTATAAAAAGATTCGAGCCGCCCTCTACCAGCACCTTCATATTATTTTCTCTAAACAGAATGCTGAGCAGAATGAAATCGGCTTCACTCAAATGATTGGGCTTGAACGTGATGGCACAATCCGGGTGAGTTTCCTTGAAACGTTGGATGCCTTCAAGGCCAATGACCCGCATATTGAAGGTGTTGCCGCGGGCCAGCTGATATATTACCAGTTCCATCGGATTAATGCTCTGCCAGTCATGCTCAATCAGGTGGAACATGGATTTCATTTTATCGTACTGTTGTGTTTTCATATCTTTTCAAACAAATCGCCGAGGCTTTTTAAATGGGCTTTTTCATCATCGGCCATTGCAAACAGGATCTCCTTGACGCGGGGGTCCCGGCTTTTTTCGGCATAGCGCATATACAGATCCATTCCCTGGGCTTCCAGCATCATGGCAAAGTTAAGCACGTCTGAAGCTGTTTTAAAGTCCGGCGTGCTTTCTCCCAACAGTCTGTCAGGGTCCAGGCCGCCTTCCATCAATTCGGAGTTGACGGTGTCCTCAAAGCTTGCGAGGGTTGTAACAGCGGAATCTATGGATTGATACAGATCAAATAATTTTTGTTTATGGCGAACTTCAATTTCAGCCAGATTGGAAAGGACGCTGGCAACCTCTGCAGCGGTGGCCAGTTTGGCTGCTGCTGCATAAAATTTTCGCAAGCCCTCTTCCAGACCATAGGCCAGGTAGATAATATCCTGCGGGGTTTCATCACCTTTTAAGAGAATCATCCCCATCGCTTCGGGCCCTGCAGCTGCAAGACCCTGCCAGGCCGCGATGCCGCCATTCAGGTTGTATACCTGCTTGAACCCCCTGCCGGTCAAAATTTGTGCAGCAGCACGGCTGCGACGGCCGGCGGCTCAGTAGGCGATGACAGGCTTTTCGGGATCCAATGCCTGCAGCCGCTCGTCCAGCGTCGGAAGCGGCATCAACTGACTTCCAGGGATCCGTGCGGTTTCATATTCCGATGGCTGGCGTACATCCAACAATGTATAACTTCCCTCCTTGTTGGCGTCGATGAAGGACTGAAGCTGGTCTGTATTCATGTTGGTATAAGATGAAAATATATCTCTGAGGCCCATTATATATTCTCCTTTTCTACCCGGGTGGGTATGCGGTAGCGTCTGTTTTTGGATCGGATAAACAGCTGATCGCCGTCCTCCTCCAAAAACGGAGCGATTTTCATTAAACCCTGTTCGGCGAATTTAATGATCTCATGGCCCCGGTGCATGTAGAGGCTGTCATTGGTGATGGACAGTTTGCGTGGGCTTAACTTGACCTTCCTTTTGGTGTTCAGCACCAGCATGATGTCGGTTTGCGGCAGGACATCGAAAACGAACAGGGCCGTATCTTCATGATGGAAATATACTTTTTCTATGCAGTCTTCATGGGCCTGGTACAGGTGATAGCCCTTGTCGTCCCGTCTAATGCTGGCGTGAAAATAATCGATGATCTTTTTATGCCTGAATTTGCCGTCGGAGTTGTGCCAGTTGCCATTGGCATCGAGCCAGAAAACAGCATCGTCTGCGGAGATTTCAATGGTTTTAACTGTTTTGCCCATAACAGCCGATTCGGAATGATCCGTGAGCAACAAGACACGGTAATTAGAAATATTAAAATAATATTTCCAGGACTCAATACGGGTGTTCAGTCACTTCAGTTTTCTGAATTTATCCTGCCGTTGGCAGCCCGCAGGGTATTTTCCGATTCAATTCGCCCGATGTCGCGACGATTGGAATCTGCTGCAGCTTGCTGCTCGATTGACGGTGCCAGTTTTTCTTCTCCCGAAGGGTTGGTAAACTCATCATTGAGCTTTTGGATATAAGCGTTGCTGGCTTCCACCACCTTTTCCAGCCCGGCCGCTGTGCGCCGCCCCCAGCCTGCAGGATTCGGCAAAAATAGACTGCGCCACCAGCGGCTGCTCTTGTGTAGAGCCCGCTGGTAATTGGCAAGCATATCCGGATCTTTTATCTCTGCCAGCAATTTCTTTTTGACTTTTTCTGCCGCCCAGCGCCGGATACTGAAATGCCCATATCCCGCCCCGGCAACCAAAAGGGCCAGAAACCCGTATTTGACAAACATATTTCGCGCCACCAGGTCCCAGAACGGCAGCTTCAGCGCCAGACCTTCCCAGTAACCGCCCCAGATGGTCAGCGCCAGAAACGCCGCCACCAAGCCGGCGGCAATCGTTGCTTCCAACCACAGAACCTTGCGCCGCCAGCGGGTGATAAACCGCTGCAGCAGTGAAACGACATCCTGCTTTAACATCTGGGCAATTTGCTCCAGCATGCCGACAATCCGATAGGCGCGTTCTACGCCCACCTGTTCAATGCGGCGGTAAATAGCCCTGGAGTCAGCATCACATTTGCTCTCAAAGCGTGCCCGCACATCTTCGTTTTCAAAGGCAATGGCCGAGTCCTTGTTGTAAATGGCGAAGGAACTGCCTGCTGTCAAGCCGTATTGGGCCAGAGCCCGCTGCCAGGCGGCGAATACCTCCTCCAGGCTGTCTTCATTGGCAGTTACATCGATTTGATTCAGGATGTATAAAAACTTGTTCGAATCCCGCCGGTTAACGGTTGTTTTTACCAGATGTTCAAGGGTGTCGCGCATCGAGCCGGTTTCCGGATGCCGGGCATCGAAAAAAACCAGCACAAGGTCCGACAGATCGATGATGTGGTCGGTAATCCGTAAGGTGGAGGTGCGCTGAGCGTCGGCATCGAAGCCGGGGGAGTCGATCAGAATGGTGCCTTTTAGCATTGGGCTTGGGCAGGTTTTCAGCTGCAGGTAGGCATCGATGTGCTCGCCTTTCCCGGCGGCGACCTCTTCGATGGCCTGGCTGATTTTGTATAGAGGAAAGCGTGGATCTGCATCCAGCGCCAATCCGGGTAAAACGCGCTCTTTTTCATCCCGGGTGTAGCAAATCACGCTGAACTTATCGTCGACCGCCTGTATGCCGACGTCCTGCAAATTATACTGCAAAAAATTGTTGATGAAGGTGGATTTGCCCGCTGAATAAATACCCAGAATTGAAATCAGCGGCCACCAGGGGGTTCGGGTGGCGTGGGATTCCTCGCGCTGCAAAAAGCCTAATTTGCGGCTGATACGATCCAACTCGCGAAAATTTTGAACAACTTCTGAGAGGATTGGATTTTCCTGTTTCAGGTGCTGTTCCAGTTTTTGTAATCGCTGGTTGATCTTGCTTTCTTTGAACATTCGCTATGCTCCAATCTCAAAGGTAGTATGCCTGTATGGCGGGTGCTGCGCTCTCTTCCAACATGAAGGTCCATGAATCACGCCCGCAATTGGCCCAACTTTACTATTTTTACAAATATATTAATGGTTTTCAACCCGAATTTTGAATAATGAAACAATTGAAGGGTGGATCTGCTCAAAAAGGGAGG
>WOR8_10009748_pt1 | contig 17024 bp, 16 predicted proteins | sample DeeMarSeWOR38_10_FD_19890 | JGI IMG/M metagenome (IMG submission 19890)
TGGCCCCGGCGAGAAGGAAATGATGCCTTTGCTGCGCTGGATGACACGCGGTATCGCAATCACACTGGGATCCGGTAAAGGCCGATTTTCATTAATCTACGCGGACGATCTGGCTGAAGCGATTCAAAAATTGCTGTACACAGACGATTTGCCGAAAAAGGTGTTCGAAATTCATGACGGCCGGCCGGGAGGGTATGCGTGGAAGGATGTGATTGATGCGGTGGGTCGCCTGAATGACAAACGCGTGCACTGCCTGCATTTGCCGGTTGCCGGTCTAAAGATAGTCGCGAAGCTCAATCTTTTTATGGCCAGGCTGCTGGGATATGAACCGTTGTTTACCCCCGGAAAGCTTAATTTGCTGATGCATCCCGATTGGGTCAGCGACGATACTTCCTTAACACAGGAAACCGGGTGGGCCCCGCGCGTTTCACTTGAGGAAGGCCTCAGGCGGACCTTAAAACTCTAATTATTTATATGACTCTTATAATCACGAAAACACGAAATTTAAAAAGCACGAAAGTTACTATTTTTTTCTTCCTTCGTGTTTTTCTCCTTTCGTGCTTTCGTGGTAATTTTATTAATGCAACGCTACTTTTCAACTTGTTGCCGATCTGGGCTTTGATTCTTTGAAGGTGATGAAGTTTCTGGAAAAAGTAGAGGATTGTTACGACATTTCCATACCCTTAAACATTCTTCCGGATATTCAAACGGTTAAAGATTTTGTAGTGCAACTCCAAAAATTGATGGTTTCGTAGGGCGTGTTTTGTATTTGGTATTTAGTGTTTAGTAAATTGACAATTCGATATAACATAAGAGATCGGCGGAAAAACAACACACAACACCCGAAACACCAAACACCTGTTGAATGAATTCGACAACCAAGGATAGATGAGAATGAGTTTATTTGATAAGCTTCAGCATATTACGGCAGCCCGACAAACACTGGCAGAGAGGGGCATCACATCCAATGTGGTTATGGAAAAAGTTCTGTCACCCACGGAAGCGATCATAAACGGCCGTCGGATGATTCTGGCCGGAACCAACAACTACATGGGGCTTACATTTGACCCGGATTGCATCGAGGCCGCATCCGAGGCCGTCCAAAGACTCGGCACAGGGACAACCGGTTCGCGGATGGCCAACGGAACCTATGACGGCCACGTACAGCTGGAGCTGGAGCTGGCCGATTTTTACGGTTGCGCCCATGGCGTTGTGTTTTCCACCGGTTACATTGCCAATCTTGGAATGCTGTCTTCTCTGACCGGTCCGAGCGATATTTTATTGATCGATGCTGACAGTCACGCGAGCATCTATGATGGCTGCCGCCTGAGCGGAGCTGAAATCATTCGATTCCGGCACAACAATGCGGACGATCTTGAAAAACGGCTGAAGCGACTCGGTGACCGTGTCGCGAACACGCTGATCGTTGTTGAGGGAATTTACAGTATGCTGGGGGATCGCGCGCCTCTAGCGGATATTGCAGCGGTTAAGGAAAAATATGGGGCCTATTTACTGGTTGACGAAGCCCATTCACTGGGCGTGCTTGGTGAGCGAGGTCGCGGACTTGCCGAGGAGGCCAATGTAGAAGTAAACGTAGATTTTATCGTTGGTACCTTCAGTAAAAGCCTGGGGGCCATCGGGGGTTTTTGTGTGAGCAATCACCCCGAGCTGGAGCTGGTGCGTTTCGCCAGCCGGCCGTTTATGTTTACGGCATCGTCGTCACCTTCAGTCATTGCCTCCACCCGCGCAGCGCTGAACATCATCCGCACGCGCCCAGAGTTGCGCCGCAAACTTTGGGACAATGCGCACCATTTATATGAAAAACTGCAAGGACTGGGATTTCAACTGGGTCCGGAACCCAGCCCGGTCGTTGCCGTAAGGGTTCCAAACATCGACCAGGCCGTTGCTCTCTGGAAGGGTCTTCTGGAATACGACATTTATGTTAATCTGGTGACCCCGCCGGCTACACCGGACGGCGGCTGCCTGCTGCGCTGCAGCGTCAGTGCCGGGCATACTCACGCACAAATTGACAAGATCTGTGATGCTTTCGAATCTCAGCGTGAGGCTTTGCCTGCAGCACAGACGGCTTAATGAGCTTATTTACAATTACCGATCTTAGCAAATAAAATTTAATATGCATTTACTCATTACCTTTGCACGAAGTTATCCCCTGAAGAGTGCTATTACGCTGGTTGCGCTTCTTTTTGCTGGGGTGGCCGAAGGATTCGGCATTGCTGCCGCATTGCCTTTGCTCAATCTTGTTCTCAAACCTGAAGTAGGGCTGGGGACCGGTCTTGAGTCGGGGGCTTCTGATATCATCACAGCATTCGAACAGATGGTGCGATCCATATTGGGGTCAATGGAGCTATCAGCGTCTGTGGCTGTTTTACTGACATTTTTCGTTGCTTGCATTGTGATCAAATGCCTGCTGACGCTTTACGCCAACCGGCAGGTCGGTTATACGGTCGCTCATATTACTACGGACCTGCGTCTCAGGCTGCTGCGGGCATTGTTTGTCACCCGCTGGGAATACTTTATTCGACAACCTACTGGGCGGCTAACCAATGCCGTGGCCACTGAGGCAAGCCGTTCGGCAGGTGCCTTTCTCAATGGAGCCAGGATGGCCAGTATCGTGGTGGAGGCCATTGTCTACATTGTTTTGGCGCTGATTATATCCTGGAAGGTTACGCTTGCCGCTGTATGTGTCGGGTCAGGCATATTGTATGCCGTTAGGAGATTGGTAAAAAAAGCGCGGCGAGCCGGCAAGCGCCAGACCAATTTACTGCAATCCTTACTGGCAAATATGACCGATAGCCTGCAATCCATCAAGCCGCTCAAAGCCATGGCTCGTGAAGATTCTGCCGACTCGGTGCTGAAAACCAAGACCCAGCGTTTAAATAAGGCCCTTCAAAAACAGGTCTTCAGCAAGGAAGCGCTGAAAGCCTCTCAAGAGCCGCTGCTGACCGGATTTCTTGCCGTAGGTATTTTTCTTGGCCTTATCTACTGGAAATTGCAGGTAGCCACTTTGATGGTCACGGTATACCTTGTGGGGCGGGTGATCAAACAGATGCAGAAGGTTCAAACTGAATATCAGAATCTAGCCGTCTCTGAAAGCGCATACTGGTCGTTAATCAGTAAAATTAATGAAGCCCGGGACGCTCGCGAAGAAACATCTGGCGGCCAGACACCGTCTCTGGAACATTCCATCCGTCTGGACCAGGTGAGTTTCGCCTATGATAAACGGTGGGTGCTGAAAAATGCCTCGCTGACGTTTCCATCCGGCCTTTTTACCGCCATTGTCGGCCCCTCAGGAGCCGGCAAAACAACGGTGGCGGACCTGGTGATTGGCCTATTGCAACCCCAAAAGGGCGAAGTGTGGATCGATAATTTGAAACTTTCACAGGTTGATCTGCGAAGGTGGCGCCGAATGATCGGTTATGTCCCCCAGGAAACGTTATTGTTGCATGATTCGGTATTTATCAATGTAACGCTGGGCGATAAGGATATTACGCTCACCGATGTCGAAGATGCATTGCGTGCGGCGGGAGCCTGGGAATTTGTATCAGCCTTGGAGAAAGGCGTAAACAGTGTGGTTGGCGAACGCGGGTATAAGCTATCGGGTGGCCAGCGCCAGCGAATCGCTATTGCACGTGCGCTTGTACACAAGCCGAAACTGTTGATTTTAGATGAGGCTACCACGGCTCTCGACCCTGAAAACGAGGCCGCCATTTGCGCAACATTGCGCAACCTTCGCGGCGAAATTACAATTTTGGCCATTTCGCATCAAAAAGCGATGCTTGAGGTTGCGGATCAGGCCTATCGACTGCAGAATGGGACGGCGTTACCGCTGGACGTCGGTTCAAAGAACGACGAAGATCCGCAACAGGCCAGTGTCGAGCATAATGTAGAATCTGAGGTGGTTGTTGGTTCTGGCAAGCTAGGTTGATTGTATGCTCACCTTTCCTATTTCTATATGGTTGAAGTGATAGTTGATTCAAAATTAAAAGAACGCATTTTAAAGATTCGCCTGATAGCATTCGACTTCGATGGGGTCTTCACCGATAACATGGTGTATGTATTTGAGGATGGATCTGAGGCGGTGTGTTGCAGTCGCAGCGATGGTATCGGGCTGCAGAAACTAAAAACACTGGGCATCGAGACGGTGATAATTTCAACGGAAACCAACCCGGTGGTATCCGCGCGTGCGCAGAAGTTGAAAGTCCGGTGTTTTCAAAATTGTGAAGACAAGGTCGAAACTTTGGAAAACATCGCTGAAGAAATTGGGATTTCGTTGGATGAAGTCGCTTTTGTAGGAAACGATATTAATGACCGGCCATGTCTGACATGTGTCGGGCTTCCGATAGTGGTTCAGGACGCGCATTCGGATATCGTCCCGTTGGCGGTCTATCGCACACGAAATCGTGGCGGACATGGGGCGGTTCGCGAAGTCTGTGACCTGTTTGAACAGATACTGGCGAAATGAAAATAGGACACAGATTTTCACAGATATACGCAGACTTTTTTTAATTTAAATATGCTCTTTCTGATCTGATTGCATCTGTGTGTATCCGTGTCCAATTTAAGAAAAGAAAAATTTTGATTTTCGCTGTTTTGGTGCTTTCGTGGCAAGATAACCGGTCCTTTGGACTAATAACCAATAGATGAGAAAACTGACCATCGATGGGAAAACAATTCAGGAGAAGGGTGATTGCTGGGTGATTGCCGAAATCGGGCACAACCACCAGGGCAAACTCGAAACCGCCAAAGAAATGTTTCGCGTGGCCAAGGAGTGCGGTGCGGACGCCGTCAAGCTTCAGAAACGGGACAATCGCAAGCTTTATACCAAAGCTGGATACGAAAAGCCGTATGAAAATGAAAACAGCTACGGCGCGACCTATGGTGAGCATCGAGAGGCCTTGGAATTTGGCTGGTACGAATATAATGAATTAAAGGACTACGCAAAGGAAATTGGAATTACCTTTTTTGCGACGGCATTTGATTTCTCGAGTGCCGATTTTCTGGCCAAGCTGGATTTGCCGGCGTTTAAAATTGCCTCCGGTGATTTGAAGAACATCCCTTTGCTGACCCACATTGCAGGGTTTCAAAAACCCATGATTATGAGCACCGGCGGCGGGACGATGGAGGATGTCAACCGGGCTTATGATGCCATTATGCCGATCAACCAGCAACTGGCCCTTCTTCAGTGCACAGCGGGATATCCGGCCGAATTTGAGGAACTGAATTTGAGGGTGATCACCACCTTCCGGGAACGGTTTCCGGATACGGTTGTGGGGTTGTCGTCCCATGACAACGGCATAGCCATGGCAGTGGCTGCCTACATACTGGGTGCGCGCATTGTTGAAAAACACTTTACCCTCAATCACACCTGGAAAGGCACCGATCATGCCTTTTCTCTGGAGCCTATCGGTTTCAAAAAGATGGTGCGCGACCTCGAGCGTACCAAGGTGGCGATGGGTGACGGCGTCAAGCGAACATATGCGAGTGAAGTCAATCCGATCGTCAAAATGGGTAAAAAAATTGTGGCTGCTCGCGATCTGCCTTCGGGCTACACCATCCGGCGTGAAGATCTGGCGCTGAAATCACCCGGAGATGGACTGCCGCCCTATGAGATGGAAAAAGTGATCGGCCGTGTCACCCTGCAGCCATTATCTGAAGACGATGACATAACATTTGATGTTTTAAACGGCGCTCAGCAATGGTCGGAGGCGGCAGCATCTTGAACGATTTGTTCAGTTTAAAAGGGGACGTTGCCGTTGTTACCGGTGCTCTGGGTAAATTGGGTCCTGTCTGGATCGAAACGCTGCTTGAAGCCGGGGCAGCTGTTTTTGCCCTGGATCTTCCGAAGGGGCAGGCATCTGAAGCCTTTAAGAAGCTGCAGGGCCGCTTTGACGACCGGCGCCTGCGATTCTCATCGGCCGATGTCAGGGAACGACCGACGCTGGAGGTGGCATTTCAGCAGTGTCGGGAGTTCTTCGGCGTGCCTTCCATTCTGGTGAACAATGCCGGAATCGATCAACCCCCAGGCCAGCCGGCGCAAGCATGTTGCCTGGAAGAGATCCCATTCGAAATCAACCGGGACATATTTGAGGTCAACGCTCTGGGCCTTTTTTTGGTCACTCAGATTTTTGGCGGTCAAATGGCAAAAGCCGGTCGAGGATCGATCATCAACATCGGCTCGCTTTATGCTACCGTAGCTCCTGATTCGCGCTTATACAATCACATCCAGTGCGATCCCCCCTTCCTTAAACCACCAGCTTATGGCGCTTCCAAAGCAGCCGTGGTGAATTTAACTCGGTACCTGGCCACACTTTGGGCGCCTTGCGGTGTGCGCGTAAACGCCCTGTCGCCGGGCGGCGTATCCGGCAATCAGGATCCGGAATTCAGGCGCAAGTTCTGTGAACGCGTCCCGCTCGGCAGAATGGCGGAGGCCGTCGATTTGCGCGGGCCGCTGCTTTTTCTCGCCTCGTCTGCATCCGCCTATGTGACCGGCATCGAACTGGTTGTGGATGGTGGGTTCACCGCCTGGTAAGTTTACAGAGGACAGAAGTCAGAAATCAGAAGACAGAAGATCATTGCGAGCGAAGCGATAATAAAAAAACTAATCACGAAAACGCGAAATTATGGAAAGCACCAAAAAGAAACATAAGCTTTGAAGCTAGCAGGCTCGGAAGCTTGCAAGATGAAAACTTGAAGGAGTCCGTTATTCCTTAGCCTCCGAGCCTTCTGGCCTTACAGCTTTCCAGCCGGCCATTGGGCTGTTGCCTTCTTTCGTGATTAAATTTTGAATGTTTTATGCCTAAAAAACAACCCACCATCGTTGGTTTGATACCGGCGCGCCTGATAAAAATATCCGCCCTCTCGCCGGGCATCCGGTAATGGCTTACACCATTGCTGCAGCTTTGGAGAGCCGAGTTTTTAAAGATGTTGTCGTGTCCACCGATTCCAAGCAATACGCCGAAATTGCCCGCTACTACGGAGCTGAGGTGCCGTTTCTGCGCCCGCTAGAGTTAGCCGGCGATGTTTCCCCGGATATTGAATGGACAGCGTATACGTTAAAACGGCTCGAGGAAGATGGGCGCAAATATGATTGCTTCAGCATCTTGCGGCCCACCAGCCCGTTTCGACTGCCAGAGACTATCCGCCGTGCGTGGCAAGCATTTTTGGCGGAAGAAGGTGTTGATTCGCTCCGCGCAGTTGAACGCTGCCAACAACACCCCGGCAAGATGTGGGTCGTTCGCGGCAAGCGAATGATGCCGCTTTTACCGTTGACTCCAGCAGAACAGCCGTGGCACAGCAGTCAGTATCAGGCATTGCCTGAGGTATACGTCCAAAACGCGAGCCTTGAAATCGCCTGGACACGAGTTGTTCTCAAAAACCGAACGATTGCAGGCACGGTTTTGATGCCCTTTTTGACGGAAGGATATGAAGGTTTTGATGTCAATAATCCCCATGATTGGATTCTGGCTGAACAATTGGCGGCGAACGGAAACGCACGATTACCGGTTATGCCCAAAAAACCATACCAGATGAAAAATGGCCTGTAACCGGAGGTTCACGGCGATATGACAGCTAAAAAGCCATTGCTTTTAATTCCAGTTGAAAACCAGGTGCGCGAGCTGGATCCCAAGCTTTTACTCGCGTGTGTGGCGGCTGAGCGTGGTTTTACCTCGGTGATCGGATCCCGCCGGGAAATGGAATTTAATATCGACCGGTTTCCGCGGAGCATTTATCTGTCAAAAAGCATGACCGTTCGGAGTCTGCTTTTTTTTCGGGTTGCTCAGCATTTTGATGTCGATATTGTCACCTGGGATGAAGAAGCGCTTGTGCATCTACCGCCGGAAACCTACTTTTCACGTCGTCTCGATCACAGGGCCATCAAATATGTCTCTCATCTTTTCGCCTGGGGAGAAGAAAATGCCCGGCTATGGCGGCAATATCCGCATTTGCCGGATGGAATCCCCATTCATGTTACCGGAAACCCGCGCAGTGACATGCTGCGTCATGAACTGCGGCCCTTTTATCAAAAGGAGGTTGAGGAATTTAAAGCGCGCTACGGTGACTTTATTCTGGTCAACACCAATTTCAACCATGTTAATGCTTTTGGGCCCGACATGAATTTATTCAGGCCGACTAAAAACTCGGGTCGAAAAGCCAAGTTCGGGCGCGCCGCCCGCGGTATGAGCCGGGAATATGCCGAAGGCCTGCGCGATCATAAGCAGGTTGTTTTTCAGGATTTTCAGCTTATTATCCCTCTCCTGGAAAAAGCGTTTCCGGAGAATGCCATCGTGGTAAGACCTCATCCAACGGAAAATCACGAGGTGTATCGCAAAATTGCGGATCAATGTCAGCGGGTTCACGTCACCAACGAAGGCAACGTCGTCCCCTGGTTGATGGCCACCAAAGCCGTCATTCACAACGGTTGCACCACCGGTGTTGAAGCCTATCTCACTGGGACGCCTGCCATTAGTTATCGAGCAAGCATTGACGAAACCTATGATAACGGCTTCTACCGCCTGCCCAACCTGATGAGCCACCAGTGTTTTAATTTTGAAGAGCTGCAAGATGTGTTGCAAAAAGTTTTGAAAGGCGAAATAGGGGCGGCAGACGGTGATGAACGTCGGCGTCTTATAGATGAACACCTTGCTGGTAAAACAGGGCTGCTGGCATGCGAGCGAATGCTGGATGTGTTTGATAAGATAAGTGCGAACATCCCAGCTGAAAGATCCCTTTCGAAACAAACAAAGCGATGGCTGATAACCCAGGGGCTACACCTGGCTAAAGCCATAAAATCACATCTCCCCGGCTCTCACAACCGTCCGGAATTTCAAAAACACCGCTTTCCGGGGATTGCGCCGGACAAACTAGCAAAACGCATCGAGCGCTTTCAACAATTGCTCGGTGATACACATAAATTACAGGTAGAACCGATATCGGATGTGCTGATCCGTATCAGCCCTTGATCGAATCCCGGCGGGAAATTCATTATCTAAATCCTGAAATCATCCAACAGAATGGAGATTTCCACCGAAGACATGCAGAACCGGGTCAATCGATTTAAACGGATACTGGACATCAGCGAGAATATTTCGGTCGAGCCGGTTTTCGACCAATTTTTCCGGATTCATTTTTAATGATTTAAATCCATCTGTCGAGAGTTAATATGTCACTGCGTTTTCAAATCGAAAATTACAATATAGGAGAAGATCAGCCCTGTTTGATCGTTGCCGAAGTCGCCCAGGCTCATGACGGCAGCCTCGGAATGGCGCATGCATACATCTCAGCCAACAGGATGCAACGCGGTATGATTACTGGCAACGAATGGAATTTACAGAATCCCAGTGGTTGGGCCTCAAAGATCATGCGGATGAACGGGGCCTCATTTTTCTCAGCTCACCGTTTTCCATTGAAGCCGTCGACTTACTTTCGCGAATAGGTGTGGCGGCGTGGAAGGTGCCCTCCGGCGAAACGTCCAACACACCCATGTTGGATAAGATGATTAAAACCGGTCTGCCGGTTATTCTTTCCACCGGGATGAGCACCCTCGACGAAATTGACGGTGCCGTCAACCGCATAAAAAACGGCGGCGTATCGCTGGTTTTGCTGCAGTGCACCACAGCTTACCCGTGCCCGCCGGAAAAAATCGGTATTAATTTGATTTCTTTTTTCCGGGAACGGTATGGTGGTCCGGTGGGCCTATCCGATCACTCGGGAACCATTTATCCGGGGCTGGCAGCGGTTACTTGCGGCATCCAGATGCTGGAGGTGCATGTGACATTCAGCCGGGAAATGTTTGGTCCGGACGTGCCGGCCTCGATAACGACCGCCGAGCTGAAGCAGTTGGTGGAAGGTGTCCGTTTTATCGAGAAAATGATGGACAATCCGGTTGATAAAGAAGCGATTGCCGAAGAGTTCGACGAATTGCGGTCTACGTTTACAAAAAGTATAGTAGCCTGCAAAAATCTTAAGGCCGGTTCGATATTGAAAGCGGAGGATCTGACTTTAAAAAAACCCGGAACAGGCCTGCCGCCAGCACGGTTGGCGGATATAATCGGCCGTCGCTTAAAACGATCTGTGACGGCCGACACCTTGATTGCAGAAAGTGATTTTGAGTAAGAAGCAGGCGGTTTTTATTCGTGGAGTTAAATAATATGAAATTTAAAAAAAATATCACTGATCCAGCCGAATCTGGAATTGATCAGATATGAATGCGAAGATTGGGATCTCGAGCCGGATCCGATCATTGAGCCGAAGTACTCGTCAATGTACATGTTGGATTTGGTCAAAAGACAAAGGAATTCTAGCCTCTTTGGATTTATCTTGAAATGGATGAAACAGGCTCCAGTAACCCACTAACGCCCAACCGATTTCAACATTCATTTGGAACACGCAGATGCGTTTTTCAGATAGCCGGTGGTGGGAGATCAAAAAGGTTTGATGTTTAAAATAGGCATTTGAGTTTTGGAGGAGTTGATGGGAAAACGTAAAGTATGCGTTGTTGTAAACAGCCGTGCAAATTATGGCAGGATAAAATCGGTTCTCAGGGCGATCAGCGCCCATCCTGACCTCGAGCTGAATTTAATTGTCGGCGCCTCAGCGCTTTTATGGCGGTTTGGAAATGTCGCCGAACAAATCAAGACGGATGGTTATCCGATCAACGCCGTTGTCTATTCCATCGTTGAAGGTGAAAATCCGACGACAATGGCCAAATCCACCGGTATGGGAATTATGGAACTGGCCACGCAATTTGAGAATCTAAAGCCGGATGTTGTCATTACCGTTGCCGATCGATTCGAAACCATCGCAACTGCGATTGCTGCCAGTTATATGAACATCCCTCTGGCCCACACCCAGGGTGGGGAGGTGACCGGTTCGATTGATGAGAGTGTGCGTCATGCGATAACAAAACTCGCGCATATTCACTTTCCGGCAACGGAAAAAGCCAGGGATAATATCATTCGGATGGGTGAAGACCCGGAAAAGGTTTTTATGACCGGATGTCCGGCGATCGATATCTTGGCGGAACTCGATTTATCGCCGAATAATGACCTGCTGCAGCGCTATAAAGGTGTGGGGCCGGATCTGGATCTTCACAAACCCTATATCGTCGTCCTTCAGCACCCGGTTACGACCGAATACGGCAGCGGATTCGACCAGATCAATGAAACGCTCAATGCCATTAAATCCATCCGTATGCAGACCGTCTGGCTGTGGCCCAATGTTGATGCCGGATCCGACGACATATCCAAAGGGCTGCGAATGTTTCGCGAGAATGAAAAGCCCGACTATGTCCACTTTTACCGGCATTTTTCAGTGGAAGATTATGCCCGCCTGATTGCAAATTGTGCCTGTTTAGTCGGCAATTCCAGCTCAGGCATCAGGGAAGGATCATTCTTGGGGGTGCCCGCAGTAGATGTCGGCACCCGTCAGGCGAGTCGCGAACGGGCGGCCAATTGCATCAATGCTTCCTACAGCCATAAAGAAATAGAAGATGCCGTCCACTACCAGCTTAACAATGGCCGCTATCCGGCGAACACGATGTATGGGGATGGCAAAGCCGGTCAGCGGATTGCCGATATACTGGCGGATGTCAATATCAGCATTCAAAAAAAATTGATGTACTGATGGAACACTCAAATAAATCCTTAATATGTGAGATTTGTGGCGGCAGTGATTGGTCGCCGGTTTTTAGCGGCCCCATACGGGATGGGTCATTCGGAAACACGACACCCGCAGCGCACACCATTTATCAGTGCAGTGAATGTTCGGTCCAGCGACTGGAGGAATCCGCCTGCAAAGACGACAGTTTTTATGCCGGAAAGAAGTATCGCGAATTATTGGGAGAAGCAGCCGACGCCGAGGGATTTTGGGCCAAACACGACATTCATCAGATCCGAAATCTGAATGTGATATGGCCGCGTTCAATTCGCAATCGTGTTGTGGCGGATATCGGATGTGCTGCCGGAAGCTTTCTGGATCACATCAGCGGAATGGCCAAAACCCGTCTGGCAATTGAACCCTGCAAAGAATATCATGATTCCCTTCGCCGGAGAGGGCATCGGGTTTACAATTCGAATGGACACGCTTTGAAGGAATTTCTCGGGCAGGTAGATTTTGCTTTCAGCTTCAGCACCGTCGAACATATTGGAAATCCGATGGAATTTTTTTCTGAAATTTACCAGTTACTGCGGCCGAACGGATTTTTTTTGGTCAGCACGCCCAACCGTAATGATATTTTGATGGATCTCTTGGGTGATGAATACAAACAGTTTTTTTATCGGACCGTGCACCGCTGGTATTTTGACATGGATTCGCTGGTTAATCTCGCAAGGCGCTGTCGTTTTGAAATAACAGAAGAACGATGCCTGCAGCGCTTCGGCATCTCAAACACCCTGGTATGGCTGCGGGACCGCAAGCCGACCGGTGACCGGCCGCTTCCTGTTTTGGATGATCTTTTGCTGAACGCGTTCTGGAAAAATTACCTCGAGTCCAAAGGCGTCGCTGATTATTTATATCTGTTGCTCAGACGCGGCGACGAATAGGTTTTTTTGATGAAAACGATCCTTTATCTGGGTGCCGAGGTGGGAGCGGCAGCTGCTGAGGAAGTGGTTTCCGGCCGCGCCAGAATCATCAGAGTCCCCGCCGAATCCGGTCGGGTGGAATCTCAGATCAAGACCATTGATGCCCTCCTGGATGCCTCGATGAAAGTCCCCATAACCGATGCCATGGTCGCATCGGCCGCCAATCTCAAAATCATATCCTGTGCGACCACCGGATCCGACCATATTGAACGTACCGTACTCGAACGGCGCGGCATCCCCGTTCGGACGCTGATGGAAGACAGGCAGCTGCTGCTCAATCTGACGCCGGCTGCCGAACTTTCCTGGGCCCTTATGATGGCCTGTGCCAGAATGCTGCCGGCCGCCTTTGATCACGTCAAAGCCGGGGGCTGGGATCGTGAGCAGTTTCCGGGTATTATGCTGAACGGAAAACGTATCGGTATCATTGGCTGCGGCCGCATCGGAACGTGGATGAGCCGGTACGCCCGGGCCTTTGGCATGGATATTGTGGGATATGATCCCTTTCTTTCCGAATTTCCTCCGCAAATTAAACCGGTTTCCCTTGAAGTGCTGGTAAACACCAGCGATTTCATTACCATCCACGTGCCGCTCACAGACGATACCAGGGGGCTGTTTTCGAAGTCCTGTTTCGCAAAAATAAAAACCGGGGCGATACTCATCAACACCTCTCGGGGAGCGGTGGTTGACGAGAACGCTTTGTTGGATGCCCTGGAATCCGAGCGAATCAAAGCGGCCGGACTGGATGTCTTAATCGACGAGCCGCAAATTGAAAATTCGCTCCTGGCTCAATATGCGAAAACGCATCATAATTTGATCCTCACCCCCCACTGCGGCGGGTTTTCACATGATGCGGTTAAGATCGTCTGCCGGCGGGCAGCCAAAAAAATCCTCGAGCATCTAAGCCAATGAAACATCTTGAAATTTTAGCCCAGCAAATTGCCGCCCGCAACGTCAGCCATATTTTCGGGATACCCGGCAGCGGCCCGAGTCTTTATTTGCTGGATGCGCTTGAAAAACGAGGCGTTCGCTTCCACCTGACCCACTTTGAAGGCAGTGCGGCGTTGATGGCCGGGGCCATTGGAAAACTCAGCGGCCGAAGCGGCACAGCCATATCGATCAAGGGGCCCGGCTTGACAAATATGCTGCCGGGACTGGCCGCCTGCGCTCTGGACGCTTTTCCGGTGGTCAGCATCTCGGAAGCCTATTTACCGGACACCCCCCCGGAGACAGCCCATAAACGAATCGACCACGTCAAATTGCTTGCCGCCATCGCTAAATTTCAGTGCGGTTTATCGCTGAAAGGCCCGCCTTTTGAGCAGCTGGCCAAACGGGCAGAATCAGAAGTTCCGGGTGTGGTTCATCTGAATATTGCCGCAACCCCTTTCAAGGACGAAGCGGTCGAGGATACCTTCAAAATCAAAAAAAAGGACGATGCCCAATGGGCAAAGGCCGAAAGTTTGCTGCGCCAATCCCGTCAACCCATTATTGTTGCCGGAACACTGGCAACACGAAGCAATTGGTATAAAAATTTAAATGGATTATCAATCCCGATTTTCAGCACGGCAGCAGCCAAAGGCGCGGTTAACGAAAATCTGCCCCACGCCGCGGGGGTGTTTACCGGTGTTGGCGGACCGTTGGCACCGGAAAAAACGCTGATTCCGCAGGCGGATCTTATTATCGCCATCGGGCTCAGGCACAACGAGGTGCTGTCGGTCAAACCCTTTGATTGGCATAATCGAAGGGACGCTGTTACAGATAGAATCGCTGCTGGATGGACTGGCTGAGAAGCAATGGGGTTTAGACATCGTTGAAGCTGCGAGGCAACGACTTGATGAGAAATTGGGAGCATCCTCTTTTTTGCCTGCCGGTGTTTACCGCTGTATCGCCGCCCATTTTAAAAGCGAGGCCAGGATGGTTCTGGATACCGGTAATTTTTGTACGATCGGGGAGCATGCCTGGGCAGTTATGCGACCGGATCTATACCTGGCTTGCGGTCAGGGGCGCTACATGGGGGTCGCCATTCCGTTGGGTATCGCGGCGGCCATTTACGATCCTCACGTTCCAACGGTTGTATTTACAGGTGATGGCGGCATCGGAATGTTCGTTTCCGAAATGAAGCTAGCCGTGCAGAATAATTTGCCCCTTTTGGTTGTGTTGCTGACGGATTCGCACCTGGGCACCATCCGGGGAGGCGCTTTGCAAAAAGGCTTCAGCCAGCATCCGTCGGTAATCATTCAGCCTTCCTGGGTTAATGCCGCAGCGGGTTTCGGTCTGCCGTCAGCCCGCGCGGAGAAAATCGATCAGGTTGAAAAAATCCTGGCCGACTGGAATCAAAAGGGCCCACTTTTCCTTGAAGTTCCATTCGATGCGGATGAGTATCAGCACATGACCGATGGAATCCGTTAGAAGTGGTTTCAAAACCCCATCTAAGGCCCAATGGCTGCGTTGTCCCGCGCATTGAAATGCTCACGTACTTACGTGTACGCTCCGCTTCCAATGCGAGGGACGCCTTGCCCTTGAACTGCAAAAAATTTGCACGCCCTGGGATGTGCGGTATCCTGCATGGATCCGCGTCCGGACCGGCTGGATGAAATCAATGCTGAAAAAATTGCGCTAAAATCGGTATTCACATCGCTTGAGGACGCCTTCGCAGCCGGCAAGACATTCGATGCGGTTGTGATTGCATCGCCTCCGAGCTTCCATGTGGAGCAATCGATTTCTGCCTTGCAGCAAGATCTGCCGGTGCTTTTAGAAAAGCCGGTTTCACCGGATACGGCCAGCGCTTTGAAGCTGCATGCAGCTGTAAGGGATACGGGAGTTCCGCTTTTGCTCGGTTACACCTGGAGATGGTGGCCGCCGCTGATGAAGGTAAAAAGACTTCTGGAGCGGCAGGCGGTCGGTGAATTGAAGTTCGTGAAATTTACCATGGCCGCGCATCTGGCAGACTGGCACCCGTGGGAGCGCTATCAGGATTTTTTTATGGCCAGCCGGACGCTGGGGGGCGGAGCGATCCTGGATGAAAGCCACTGGCTGGATCTGATGCTGTGGTTTTTCGGCATGCCACAAAAACTGTTTGCTAAGGTGGAAAAAATCAGCGGTCTTGAAATCGAAACCGATGATAACGTGGACATGCTCGTTTTTTATGACAATGGTATGCGGGTGAGCCTGCACCTGGACCTGTATGCGCGACCCCATGAAAAGTCCATCCAGTTCATCGGTGAGAACGGCACCCTGATCTGGGAACCGAATTCGATTAAGATTGGTAAACGGATGGATCCCGACTGGGAGATAGAAGAATTCAATTATGACCGCAATGATATGTTTGTGGGTGTTGCCGAAGAATTTTTAAAAATGCTCACCGGCGACGACACGCAGACCTGCAGCATCGAGGATGGCATCCGGGTGCTTGAATTAATCGAGGCTGCGCGCCAGAGCAGCAGCAGTGAGAAAGTAATCGGGCTGGAGACTATAAAATGAGCTACAAGGGATTTAAGATACTTGCAATCATCCCGGCGAGGGGCGGCAGCAAGGGTATTCCCCGCAAGAACCTGCGCAAGATTGCCGGAATTTCTCTGGTCGGCCGTGCGGCCGGCGTTGCGCGCTCCCTGGATTGGATTGACCGGACTGTCGTGTCGACTGATGATGTCGATATTGCCGCAGAGGGCCGTAGATACGGGGCAGAAGTGCCGTTTATACGCCCGGAAGAACTGTCAGGGGATGAGTCTAACTCGGTGGACATGTGGCGGCACGCCTGGCTGGAAAGTGAAGCTCATTTTCAGGAGCAGTTTGATTTATCGATATTGCTGGAACCCACCAGTCCCCTGCGCAGGCCTGAGGATGTCACCCGCACGCTCGAAGCTCTCATAGAAAGCGATTGTGACGCTGCCGCAACGTTCAGTCGCGCACCGGCTCATTTTACGCCCCATAAATGTCTTACGATTGACGAAAACGGCATCATCGGTTTTTATCATAAAGAAGGCCGGCATTTCAGTATTCGTCAGAAAATTCCCGATTATTATTTCCGAAACGGAATTTGTTACGCAGTCAAAAAACACGCGCTAATTGAAAAGGGAATGATTATTGAAGAAAATTGCAAAGCGATCATCATCGAGCGACCCGTTGTGAATATTGATGATGAGCATGAGTTGGAAGTTGCTGAATTTATATATAAAAAATATTATGTTTAAGCTGGGTTCGGAATACATTAACGACCTTACTTTCAGGACGGATTAAGTGCTTTCAACAATTGCTCGGGTTCAGCGTTCGGGGGGTACACTATTGAGTCAGTTATTTGATGGCCACCCTGAGCTTCATGCGCATCCTTATGAGTTGAAGATCGGTTATCCTAAGAAATATTTTTGGCCGCAGATTGATCTTAACGCCGATCCTGAAAAATGGTTTTTACTGCTATTTGAGGATATAATA
>WOR8_10005227_pt1 | contig 17017 bp, 16 predicted proteins | sample DeeMarSeWOR38_10_FD_19890 | JGI IMG/M metagenome (IMG submission 19890)
ATACAAAAAATTAAGGAAATAAAATTAGAAAAACCTCAATTCATAATCATCGAAAGTCATTTCTCAGATATCATACCAGATAAATTTATTGATTATATTTTTATTTTAAGATGTGATCCAGATGAATTAAAAAAACGCTTAAACAAAAGAAATTATGACTTAAATAAAATAAAAGAAAATGTCCAAGCTGAAATTTTAGGAAATTGTGCAAATTATTTTGTGAACAAACATTTAAAAAAACCACTTCTTGAAATTGATACGACTAATTTAACTATTGATTTGGTTGCTGAAACTATGAAGAATATAATTTTCAAAGAGGTTGATGAGTCTCTTTTTAAGATAGGAGGAGTAGATTGGTTAGAAAAATTATTTCAAGAAAATAGGTTAAATGAATTTTTTGATTAAGAAAACGTTGTAAGTAGACGAGGATTATGAAATGGGAAATTAATGATGTAGATGCTCTGGGGAGAATTGGAAAATTAATTATAAATAATAAAGAAATGATAACCCCCAATCTCTTTCCTGTGGTTCATCCCTACAAAAATATTCTTAATATTCCAGAATTAAAGAAGATCGGGGTTCAGTGTATTTTTACAAATGCGTATATAATCTATCAGAAATCCAATCTTAGGGAACAAGTATTAAAGAAGGGAATCCATAACTATTTAGATTTTGATGGAATTATCGCTACTGATAGTGGTGCGTTTCAAAAGTATATGTATAACAAAAATGAGATTGAAATTAATGCCGAAAGTATTGAAAAATTCCAAGAAAGAATAGGATCCGATTTTCCTGTTATTTTAGATGTTCCAATTCAACCAACTGATGATTACGAAACAGCAAAGAAGAAAATCCATTTATCTATTAAAAGAGCTAAAGACAATATTAATAGAAGAACAAAAGAATCTTGTCATTGGTATGGCCCCATTCATGGTGGTAAATATCTCGATTTATTAAAAATTAGCATTCATGAAATGAGTAAACTAAGTTTCAGTGTCTATGCGTTAGGTGGTCTTGTCAAGTCTTTGTTAGACTATAGGTTTGATTTAGTACTAAAAATCCTTTTGAATGTCAAAAAAGATCTCATCTGGAACAAACCTCTTCACTTGTTCGGATTGGGATTGCCACAATTCTTCTCATTAGCCGTAGCAAGTGGTTGTGATCTCATGGACTCTGCTGCTTATGTCTTATATGCCAAAGAAAAAAGATATTTTACTTTATCCACAGGAACACGGAATTTGGGAGACCTATATGAGTTTCCTTGTCACTGTCCAATATGTTGCGAATTTAAACCAAAAGAAGTAAAAAAACTCGATGAAAATTCCCAAATTGAACTATTAGCAAAACATAATTTATACTTGTCGTTTTCAGAATTAAGAACAATTCGACAAGCCATAAAGGAAGGAAATTTATGGGAACTTGTAGAACAAAGGGTAAGATCCCATCCAAATCTGGTTAATTCTCTAAATTTGATCAAGGAAAGTACGGAATTAATTGAGAAACATGAGAAGTTATACAAACCCCATGGCAGATTATTAGCCTCTCCCGAGAGTAGTAACAGACCAATATTATACCGTTATGATTTAAGAATGAAACGTAATTATAGGAATCCGTCTGAAGCAAAATTCCTAATACTTTTACCTGAGCTTGATGTAAAAGTTTATAATTCACCTACTATTAGACGTTGGTTAGAGGAAATTGATTCTAATTTAGTAATCCCAAGATCAAATATTCATATTGTCTTTTATTCAGATATTTTCGGCATAATCCCTCTAGAATTGAGTTATACTTTTCCGATGGGGCAGTATGAATCAGGAAATATTCTGGAAAAAGAAGACCTACATTATCAGAGTATGGTTCTAAAACTAGAGAATTATTTCAAGATTTTTGGGAATTATTATAAAAAATGCAGTGTTTTAATTCCAGATAAATTTGTTAATCAATTTAACGAAGAGACAGAATTTTTTCCAAAGAAAATAATATTTGAAATATTCTCTGGCTTGAAGTCAAGATTATCATTAAATCTAAAAATTTTAACCAATATTAATGAGATTTTATCCTCAATATCAGAGGAGTGAGAATGAAAATTTTCGATAATATATACGGATACGGACATAAAAATATCTCATGTTCACATCAGACGACAATTGAAATTACCAAGGATTCAGCTTTAACTAAAAACGGAGATTGTATACTTGCAATAAATGCATCTAAAGCCTGTTGTGATTTAAACACACATTTAAAAAATCAAATTTGGCAAGGTAAGAAATTCAAAGTAACATTAAAAGTAGAAGATACGTATGATCATTTCTATGGTGTTGGATCTAAGGATTTAAGGTTATTAGATAAACGGGATATGGTTTTTCGTAGAAGTTCTTTTATATGTAATAGAACCGTCTTAATAAAATGTTCAAAATCATCAAAAGACTTAAGTAGGGAGTTAGTTGATAAATTAAAACAGTCTAAAAATAAGTTGTTCTTAACAATCGAAACTGATGAATAAACGAACAATCAATAATGATTTGAAAATCAACTTTATAAGAATAAAAAAGACCGATGGTCAGCAATTTATCCAGATCATAAAAGATCATTTCAAGGTTGGTTCAATAATTGACCAAAAGTATAAGATATTTCATGAAAAAGAGAGTATCTTCTTTCCATTAGTAGAAAATAACTTAATTATTGAGAAATTAATTAAAATTATTGATAAATCGATAATATTTGAAATAATTCCTAAAAAAGCCGTCCATCGATTAGGTTTCAAATATAGCTCTCTTAATGAAGCGTTAAACGGAAAAATTCCTAATTCTGCCCTTTCTTTAATTCCGAAATCATATGATATTATAGGCAAGATAGCCATTATAGAGTTTGAGAAGCCATTTCCCATACCAAATATAGAAGAAGCAATAAAATACAAGAATCTTATTGCAAAAGCAGTCCTTGATGTAAATAATAACTTACAGTCAGTCTTTGAGAAAAAAACTGAGGTTAAGGGGCCCTATAGACTCAGGGAGTTTATATTATTATATGGTGAGAACACTTCAGAAACAACCCATAAAGAAAATAACTGCTCTTTCAAGCTTGATATAAAGACCACCTATTTTTCACCAAGATTAGTATTTGAACGCAATAGAATATCTTCATGTGATATTAAAAAAAAAGAATTAATAATTGATCTCTTTTCTGGTGTAGGACCTTTCTCTGTACAAATAGCCAAGCTTAATGATGTCAAGATATATGCATTTGATGTAAATCCTCAGGCTTATAATTATTTACGTATAAATATTGAGTTAAATAATCTGATTGGAGAAATAATTCCCCATAATATGGATGTAAAAGACTTAGTAAATCCCTCAAACCACCTTGGTAAGTCTTTATCCAATTCCGCTGATCGAATAATTATGAATTTACCAGAACTCTCCTTGAATTTCATAGAAGTTGCATGCTTTCTTATGAAAAAGTCCGGAGGAATCTTGCATTTTTACCAATTTTCTGAAAAACCAAATCCTATTAAAAAGACAATAGAGCTACTAAAAAAAGAGTTACATAAATTTGGTTGGGTTATTACTGAGATTTTAAGCTCCAAGATAGTTAAATCATACTCTCCTAAAGCAGAATTAGTAGTAGTGGATTTGATTTTAAGACACCCCTCATAAATATTTAAAATTTGGGGAATGATATGCTATGTCAGTAAGATAAAAGAGAATAAAGCGGACCCGGCAGGATTCGAACCTGCGACTTTCGGATTAGAAGTCCGACGCCCTATTTACATGGTTAATTTAAAGAAAAGAACCACCAAGCTAGGCTACGAGTCCTATTCATTTATCATTAATAATTAGAATAAAATATTATCTTTAAATTTTTTTACAATCCAGTATTTGTAGTTAAATGCTAGTGTAGAATATAAATTGTAGTTCTGATTTTATTAAATCTTACAGAATATCTATGGAATCTAAGGCAGCTTTATATTAATAGAAATTCCTTAAAACATCATCAGTAAATTAATAATTTATTAATATGCTTTTTTTAATAATGTGATATCTTAAATTAAACTTAAGTAGAATCATAAATTTGCCTTCTTGAAATAGTTAGTTAAAAGAGATTATTAACTTTGCTCAAAAAAAAGCTTTATATTCATCAGAACATCCCTTATGCTTTCAATTGGAATAAGGTTCACCACAAAGAAATATACACACAAATATCCTCAAACCGGGAAGAATTGAATAACCTAAAAGAACATTTTAAATTAGTTTATAAAGGCTTAATCCCCAATAGTCTATTTAATTCCCGAGAATTACCGAGAGTTTCACAATTTAAAATTAAAGGTATAAAAACTGCTTTTATTAGAAGTTTCAGTAAAAAGTTAATAAGGACTGGTAAAATTAAGTTTTTTAATTCTAGTTCTAAATTGCCTCAATTTGTTCAAAAAGTAATGGAGAATTATAGAGAAAACCAATTTCCCGGTGAACCGGGGCATGAGCCAGTTTTGAAAAATATCCTGATTAAAGATAAAAGCTCAATTGCAATTGAAGTCCCGATATGGAAAGAAGCACCAGACAACTTTACCACAAGTTGCGATATATGGGTATTTACTTAAATCAAAATTAAAAATTAATAATCTTAAGTGCGTTTCCTTTAATAAAAATGAGGCATGGGAATATAATCCATCTCTATTGGCTTCAGATATTAAAGATTATTTAATTTACCAACGGATTAGTAACAGGCCATGGGAAAAATATTTATGATAAAATCTTTAAACTAAGCAGCATTTTCACTGCTCTTAGACGTTTCCAAATCGTCTTTTTGTTTTAAATATCCCCTAAACAGAAAGTAGCATAATATTAACGAGAATGATTCAACAATTAAACCAAAAAATGTAATAATAGTACCATTATAACCTAAATAACTTAAAATTGCTGCTACGCCAAATCCAGACGATGCCAGCACAAAAAAAATACATCCTCTAATGATATCCATAAAAGAATTCTTAATATAGATTATTTCTTTCTTAAACCAAGACAATAGTGAGGACAATTATTATACTCCTCGTTTCTAAATTATTTCTTAATAATTTTAAATAAAGATTAATTTAATATCTTTTTGATTTTGGAGATCCTTCCCTAAACTCAAATTTAAGCTCTTACTTCTTTTTAAATTTTGAATACAACGCCTTGTCTAATAACTTGCCAATTTTTTGAGCGATTTGTGATGCAATTTCATATCTTTCCCCATCGAGCAAATCAAATTCTTCTTTTTCAGGTATAGTTAATTTTCTTCTCAGTATTTTCTTACTTAGTTCATTTACAATATTCATGATTTTCTCATTATCGGGTAGTGTCATGTTGGGTGTAAATGATTTGATTTTTTCTACAGCAAAATTGAAGAACTCCGCCATTAAAATAATAGGATCTCCGTTTAGTTTGCTATGAAGTTTAATACTCTCAGTGGCTGTTTTAGAGTCTTTCTCTTGCCAAAAAAGTTGATTTGGATTTATTCCAGGACTGTTTATGCGCATTAAGGAACTAGTGATTCTTCTTTCTATCCAATTAAGAGTACTAAGTTCTTGTTTTTCCCGTAGTTTTTCGGATTGAGCTTCTTTAAGTTTCTCTTTTTCTTCTATAGTTTGTTCTACTCTTGTTTTGTGAGCCTTCTCAAATTTTATTAATCTTTTTATGATATCATAACCAAAGCAGTAAGAGATAGGAGACATTAAATCGGGTTTTAATCTCAATGGGAGGATATCCTCATAGATCGGGCTAATATCATTCCTTAAAGAGGCTATCCCCTCCCTAAGAGAGCTTTCTGTTAAACGAGCAAATATGAACCCATTTACGAGAAAGGGGTCATTCGACGCATTCAATACTGTTACTAATTCTTCTTGTCTTTTATTTAACCTCTCAATTATTAACTCTTCTAACTTAATTCTGACCCATTCTTCTGATCCAGAAGCATTAAAGATTTTCTTCAATGCTAAAAGATATAAAGATCTATCATTTGAAACCTTGAAGTACAATTCAATAATCCGGCTAAGCTGCCTTAAAATCTTTGACATAATATAGAAAAGAATATCTTTTACGAGTTTATTGAATATATCCTCAAATTCTAGAACAAATAATACATGCGCATAATTTTTTAGATTCAGTTCATTAATAAACACATTGTCAATGATATCTTTTTTGGTATTGGACGAATTATGGGTTTGATTGCTTAAAGAAACAATATCCAGCTTCTTTAAATTGTATCTTATCATGTTTCTTTTTACTTTTTCTAATAATTCATCGTTTAGGTTTAAAAGATAGAATATGTCATGCACTCCATATTTAGTTAATGAGTAAATCGTTTCATCGAAATTACATTCATTAAGACACTGCAAATAATATATGAAATCGTTTGGGTTTTCCGTTAATTTCTGAATTAGTATTGATTTTAAGAAATTGATCAGTTTCAGTTCAAATTGCTCATAATTAATTTTCTCTTGAAGACTTTCTTCAATTTTGAATAATAATTGTTTTTTAATTTCATTAGCTTCCTTAAATGCTTTTAACCCAGGTATAGAAATGGGAAAAAAATCAGTATTGTAATCCATTATTCTTTTTTTTATCATTCTCACAGGCATGGCTTCAACCTGTAATTCCTTGTATGATTTAAACTCAAAATCAGAGCGAATAATGCTTATCAACCTGTCTAATGTTGCCAACTCGATAGCCTTGTCTTCTTTTTCTTCAAGTTCTAATTTTTTTTCTAATTCTATAGAAATTTCTTTTAATCCTGAGCTCTCTTTTAAAATATCTCTCTTAACGACATTGGTAAGTCCTATAGCATCCCCAATCAAATCATAAAAATAAAAAGGAGGGTAATTTAGTACTATTTCTCGTAATTCAAGTTCTATTTGATCTTCAATTTCTCTGAGCATGTTTTCTCTTTGTGATGTTTGAAGACTAACATTTCTTTCCTCTATTAAAAATGATATAAACCGATTTTCTAAGGTAATAATCTTATCAAGAAGGTTAAATTCTAACGAAAAGGAGTTCTTTAATAAATTATTTACCTCCTCCATAATAATTCGTTTTTCTTCAAATTCCAAGTTTTTTGTTGTCTCAAATGTGAATTTGTTTGAATCAGTAATTCCCTGCACTTTAATCCCTAAATTATGATATATGTGAATAGTGGCTGTCGCTACTAATAAATCATTGAAATTTGTGTCTTGACTAGTTAATTCAAAAATTTTATTCTTATCAGCTTCTCTTTTGAAATGTGAAATTATCAGATCAACCGTTTGGAAAAATCTTAAGGCACTTTCTTCTGCAGTTGTTTTTCTTCTTACTCCACTTATCATTATTTTTTCATCCATTCTCGATATACTTCTTTAAAATTATCAGATATTTCAAATTTCATGTTATTATTCCAGAATTGAAATTCTAATACATGAAATAGCTCCCCCTTAAACAAGGACTTTTCTTCATTCGTTAGATTATGCTTTAATATCAGTGTTAATGGTCTGGGGATAAGTTTAGAGAGATATTTTAAATTATTATTTTCCACAAAATAGGAATAAGTCTCCCCATTGAGGATATTGAAAAAATTTGATGGTTCGATTTCTTCTATTTGAGGATGTAATGAACTAAGTTGATTTTTAATTTTATTCTTAACATACTTTGGAAATTCATTATGTATCCCTATACTTGATTCATACTGCCTATAAAATTCGAACATCTGCTTTCGTTCTAAAGGATTCGAAATTTTTGCGATGTACTCATCAAGGAATTTTAGAAAATTTTCCAGTTTTTGCTCACTCTCTTCTCTTCGTTCAATATATTCTAGGATGTCATTGTAGATCTCAAATATCGTCCAATTTTTTTGATCTTCAATATTTAGAAATTTGTTAGAGTAATCATCAAACCATTGAAAGATATACGTTTTCCATTCCAAATTTATACCCCCAATCCTTTTCTCTAAGAACCTATGAAATGTTCTAACAAAATTTAAAGGATCTATAATTCCATTTGTTGATTCTTCCTTTAGAAAACGATTGATTGTTGAATATCTTAACACATAGCTGAGTAGATAATTTAACTCACTTGAAAATTTTTTGAATTTCTCAATATGGGGATTAACCGAATTAGCTTTGGATTCCATTTGGATTTCTGCAAAGGAAACTAAATCATCTATCTTCATTTGAACACTGTCAAAAAATGCATCAATATTACCTTTTATTAATATCTGAAACTCTTCTATGAGAGATTTCTCATTAAATTGATTAAATTTATTTGATGTTTTTAATTTAATTTCTATTTGATTAAAAATGAATTCCTTGAATTTTTCTAATAATCTTAAACCCATTAGCATTATTGGTTTCTGTTCTTGTGTAAACATTGCTTTACTTCTCTCAATTAAGTCAACCGTAAGTGTTATTAGTCTCCGACGAGAAATATATTGAGGTAAAGAAATCCTGATTAATTCAATACTTCTTTTAATAATTTCTGAAAAGTAATTCAAGACAGAACTCAGTTCTGAAACTCTTATTTCTTTCTGTATAACCACTGATTGTTTTAAAAATTCTACGTTTATCTCACAAATTTCTCCAAAGTTTTCATTTTCGAGCTTCCCTTTGTTTAAAATATAATCTTGGTAATTTTCAACTAGATGAGATAAAACCCCAAAATCACCTGAAGCAAGGAAAGCATTTGAGTATTCCATAAATTTATTTAAATAAGATTCTATAGATAATAATATCTTATGAGACGCGTTTATAAGCCATTCTCCATTTTGGGGCTCCAAAAATCCCTTTAATTCATTTTTAAAACGAGAAATGATAAAATCAACGATTTTTTCTTGAAATTCGTCTAAAGTCCCCGTATTCGCAAGATTCAGAAGGTTTGTTCCTAGGTCAAGTGTTTTACTCACAATGAAATTCGCACTATGTTCAGAAATTGAGTATTTAAGATGTTCCAATGCCTCTTGAGATTCTATTTGTGGCTTCAATTTCTCACGTTTACTTTTTACTAAAACAATTTGCGCTGGGTCTTTATACCAAAGAACCTTTACATCTGAAATTATTTTTGCGTATGGATTGAGCATTTCTTTCTCTGTGGGAAGAGATGTGCTAAGTCCAATCAATTTTTTATTCCATTTATCTTCAAGTAAATCTCCAAATAGTTTTTGGCTAAACCTTGATGCAAATTTATCATAGAAATGTTGCTTATTATCAGCAGATAAGTCTGGGCGATTTGCAAATTCTTCAACTTCAAAAAATAATTTGCTAATATTAGTTATTGCATTTCTAGATTTATGGACATCCAGATAACCTGTTTCTGGTTTTAAAGCAAGAAGAAGACTTTCGCACTCTTTAAACTCCCCTGGGATGAAAATCATAGATTTGGGATATATCTTTGTTTTAGCATCTTTTTCATCAATATTGTGCAACTGAAATTCGATACTAAATACTTCTGCTCCCGTATAATCCCTCAATATGGCGTTATACATGGTTAGGTACTTTATAACCTCACGTGAAAGCTCATTGACCTTATTCTTTGTTAATCTTCCGGGACCGATTACATCTCCAGCAATAACCTCATTTGGGGATGAATAACCGAATATTAAAGAAAACTGATAATTTATTGATTCTCTTGTGGTTATCATGTCTCAATAACCTAGTTTGCTTTTTAGAATTATTAAATACTCCTTTTTAAACAAATCCAGTTAAATATTTTATAGTGGGTCTAATATTAAAATTTACTTTCGGTAAAAATTCATAGATCCGTACAAATTCTTGGCTAAATAATAGTTCGAATGCTACCCAAAATTTAAAACATAAAGATAAAAATATAATAAGAAACGTTATTATAATAATAACAATAAAAAATTATATTCTTAAAGGACTATAGGTGTAGACTTATTCAATTTGGATCTGACCTTGGGATAAATCAAGAAGATATTGAGAAAATTAGTCCTCAAATTACATTTATAACTTCTAATGCAGATATTGAGGCGATTGCCCTTGTTAGTTCTGAGGGGTATCAAATTGCTTTTTCAGCCTTACCTCAATATCATGTGGATGGGGATCAATTTTGTGGTCTTGCGAGTGCTCTATTAATGACAGGGAGATCTACGATTCAAACATTGTTTCAAGAGGATTTAAGTGAAGTAATTGTAAGAGCAGAAAATGGATACATAGTAATCACTAATGCGGGGCGGTTAGTTATAGTCTGCGCCGGAACATTAATTAACACCTTAATGAAGACAGTAAAGGTTATGAGAATCGCTGCAAAGAACCTTTATAAAATATTTGAGCCAAGATAGAGTTCAAATCCAGGAACTTTGTTATGAGAAGAAGAGTCCCTTTTAAATTCATGTATATTATCTTTTTATTTCTTATTCCCACAACTCATGAAATATCGCGTAAATCTTAAATGAAAATGGATAAGTTTTTATAGGTTATAACAAAATAAGCAGTATAGTATTCAATATTTCAAGCTAATGAATAATGACACATGCTAATAACCATGCTTGGTGTTGGCAGTGGCGTTGGCAATAACGCCTTTGCATTGGTTGAAATTTAATACTAAAAAATTCTGATTTATACCTTATCTTTTCTAAAACTCTATTTTCTAATTTTATGTGCCTTAATCTATTGACATCCAGTAGGTCAATGAAACACATATAATAGATAAAAATTATTATTTGTGGTGAGGAAAATGGTAGACTATTTTAAAGCAAGGATTTTTTTAGAACTAAATGAGATTCCGAAGGAGTGGATCAACATATTACCCGATTTACCAACCCCAATAACACCTCTGGTGAATCCTGGGGATGGCAAACCCGCCCCTCCGGAAATGGCTTTTGCAATTTTTCCAAGGGAATGTGTTATGCAAGAAGTATCTCAAGAGAGGACAATACCTATACCATCAGAACTGAGAGAAATATTTGCCAAATCTTATCGACCAACTCCGCTTCATCGTGCTCTCGGGTTGGAAAAGGAATTAGGAATTGAAGGAGATGATATCAAAATATTTTATAAAAATGAATCAGTTTCTCCTACAGGATCACACAAACCTAACACAGCTATAGCACAAGCTTATTATGCTAAGAAGGATGGACTTGAAGAATTAGTTACAGAAACAGGCGCAGGTCAATGGGGATCAGGCTTATCATATGGATGCAATTTATTTGATATAAAATGCACAGTTTATATGGTGAGGGCAAGTTTTATACAAAAACCTGGCAGAAAAATCTTAATGAGATCTTATGATGCTGATGTTCACGGTAGTCCATCGAGATTTACCGAGTCAGGAAAAGCTTTTCTAGAGAGAGATCCAAATCACCCTGGAAGCCTAGGAATTGCTATATCTGAAGCAGTTGAACATAGTTTAACAAGTGATAAAATCAGATACTCACTGGGAAGCGTTGTCAATTTTGTTCTTTTACATCAAACTATTATAGGCCAAGAAGCCAAAATCCAACTAGCTAAGGCGGGAATTTCAGAACCAGATATTGTTATTGGTTGTATGGGTGGAGGCTCCAACTTTGGGGGTATAATCATGCCTTTCGTTAGAGACAAAATAGCTGGAGATAGCCCAGATATAGAAATTATTGGTGTGGAACCTCGAGCTTGTCCTAGCGTAAGTAAAGGAGAATATCGTTGGGATTTTGGGGACACCTCTATGAAAGGCCCAATCGTAAAGATGCATACATTAGGACACACTTTTATCCCTAGCCCAATACATGCTGGTGGATTACGGTATCACGGAATAGCACCTATAATTTCAATATTACACAACAATAAAATAATTTCAGCAAGGATGCATCATCAAATTGAAGTCATAGAAGCAGGAATTCAGTTTGCGAAGGTAGAAGGTATCCTTCCTGCCCCAGAAACTGCTCATGCAATCAAGGAAGCAATTGATCAAGCGTTAAAGGCTAAAGAAAACAATGAAAAGAAAGTTATTCTCTTCAATTTCAGCGGTCATGGATATTTTGATTTACTAGCATACAAAGAATTTATGACTGGCGCTTTAGAGAATTATGAACTTCCTAGTGAAGAGATTCAAAAAGCTTTAGCTTCTGATGAAATGCCTAAAATTGATGAGTCGCAATTTTAAATTAAATTATTCTTTTTTTTTTTTTAACTTAAATTGAGTAAATCTTAAAATTTAGGGATGCTTTAAATATTAAAATTTTAGGAAACTGGTTAATGGTGAATATAAGCTCGATTATTATTATATGCACCCTTTATTCTTACGGTTTTTTTTTGATTTATATCACGTATCATACAAAAAAAAAAGGGGAAAAAGGAGCTTTTATAAATAATTTAGCTAACACTGTTGTTTTTCTACTCTCCTTAACATTAAACTTAATTATAACTAAAATAATTAATCGAATTAGAGTTATCTTAATCCTTTTCCCTTTTGATATTTTAATGCTAGTCTTTATAGTGTTTTATATTCCAATTTTTGCTTTTGTAATAATTAAAGAAAAGAGGAAAGTAGAGTATGGCCCTAATCATCCAAAAAACAAAGATTCTCGTCCAACCGCTTTACCATTGCGGTATGATGTGTATCGAAAATTAACTCACCTAGTGGTAGTAGGAATCGTATTTTTTTACCTTATTTTGGGATTTTTAATACCAGATATAATAGGTGGGAATATTTTAGGATTTACTCAATACTTAATTATTTTTCTAGTCGGTATCTCCTTAATAGGATTACTTACAGCTGATTTTACTAGGATTTTAGCCCCAAAATATTATCCCTTAAAATCTATTAACTTAATATTAAAAGAAAAGGAATTACATATGAGATTAGGACCTCATATCTCTATGGGAATTGGATGCTTTTCTATAATTATCATTTATGGATTAATTCAACCTTTGGGAATAATTATTATCTCTACATCAATGATAATGGCAATTTTTGGTGACGTGACAGCCAATTTAATAGGTAGAACAGTAGGTAAAAGAAAAATCCGCAACACTCCTAAGACTTATGAGGGATTATTTGCGGGGATTATAGCTGCTTTCATTTCGGGATTCATAATGTTGCTACTGCTCAAGGATATTTACCCCCTTAAGAATTATGGTATATGTTTGATCCCAATAATAGGGGCTCTGATTATTGGTTTAATTGATTTTTTAAATTTAGAAATTGATGATAATTTATCTTACAATTTTTTATTATCTACAAGTTTGTTCTTTATCTCATTGTTTCTATTTTAGTACTTTTAATTGGTAAAATCACATCAAAAGTTTTTTCAATTAAGTTAATTTTATTAATAAAAATGATGGAAGAAAAATTAAAAATAGATAAGATTTCCAAAGGAACAGTTATTGATCACATTGATGCAGGATACGCACTGACTATTCTCAATCTTACTGGTCTTGATGAATCTACAGATTTGATGACTGTAGGGGTCAATGTTCTATCAAAAAAGTTTCACACAAAAGATATTATAAAAATTGAAAATGTATTTCTAAATGAAACTCAAATGCAACAAATATCAATTCTTTCTCCAAATGCCTCGATCTCATTGATTGAAAATTTTAAAGTAATTGAGAAGAAGAAAGTAGAAATACCAAAAATAATAAAAAAACTAATACTTTGCGTAAATCAAACATGTATTTCGAACTCAGAAAAAGAACCAATTGAAACCGAATTTTTAGTATTGGAGGAAAAACCCTTAAAAATTCAGTGTATTTATTGTGAACGTATCTATAAATTAGAGGAAATTGTGTTTACCTCTAAGGATAAGAAAGAAAAAATTGTAAAACAAAGAATTCTACTCTAAGAAGATCTCTGAGTTATTAAAAAAATAACTCCAAAATAGAAGAGAAGGATGGAATAAAGTTAAGAAATGTGTGTGTGAGCACACCGGCTATCATAAACATAAAGAAGAACATACCAATTCCGGGTAATATAATATTTTTCCAATGCCACTCTTCTTTATCATATTCATATTTTAAAATAAAAAAACTTACTACAAAGGGGAATAAAAACCACCATGTCAACATCCAACCAAATAGAAACCATCCTATTAAACCCAAAAATAGTCTTCCGACAAAAGCGCTTAGGATACCGGTTATTGCTCTTATCCAGTAAAGTTTTGTTTCTTTTTCTAATCTAAGATCTAGATCTTTTGAAGGTTTCTTTTCTGATTTAATATCTTTTTTCTGTAGTTCTTTCTTTTTTTCTTTTAATAACTTTTGCCTTCTTTTCCTAATATCTACCTTCTTGCGCTTTCGCATAATTATTAATATAAATATTATTTACTATAAAAATAATTATATATCTTGACAAACTAATTTTTAGGTAAATTATGATAAGAATCTCTAAAGAATTCTCTAACTTCGATGTGTACGCTATCGCTAAAGAATTGGATACAATCCTAGTAAATAGTTCCATCTCAAATGTCTATGAAATTCAAGATATAATTATTTTAAAAATTAACACAAAATTAGGTAAAAAAAATTTAATCATTAAAAAGGATTCTCGAATTAATTTAACCGAATTTGAATATCCGATCCCTGAATACCCGAGTCAGTATATTTTAGCTTTGAGAAAGCTACTCAAAAATCGACGAATATTGAGCATTTCTCAGTATAAATTTGATAGGATAGTAATTATAGAGTTAAAGGACATTAATGAGGGGTCATGGAAATTTGTAATTGAACTTTTTAATAAAGGAAATTTTTTGCTTTTGGATTCAAATAACATTATTCAAGTAGCAAAAAGATATAAGAAATTTAGAGATAGAAATATACTTGCCAAGCAAACATATTTATACCCAAAATCTGAAGAAAAAGATTTCATTACATTCAATATCGAGGATTTTAAACTCATTTTCATGAATAGTGAGAATGAAATTGTACGAGAATTATCAAGAAACCTAAGAATTTCAGGTTTATATAGTGAGGAATTATGCCATCGGGCTAATTTGGATAAAAAAACTATATGTAAAGACTTGACAAGCACAGATTTAGAGGAATTATTTTCAGCCTTTAAAAAATTAAGGAATCAATTATTATTTGGAGAAATAAATGCTCACATCATACTAGATGAACAAGGAAACGAATCCGCAGTTTTACCATTTGAATTAGAAATTTTAAAGGAGTATCAAAAGAAAAAATACTCTTCTTTTAACCAAGCAGTTGATGAATTTTATTCAAAGATTGATTATCAATCTATTACTGTGCCAAAAGATCAAAAAATAAATGATCAGATAAAAAGCCAACAAAAGATATTTGAAAATCAGCGAGATTATTTGGAAGAATTAAGAATAGAGAAGAAGAAACATTACGAAATTGGAGATTTTCTGTATAATAACTTAAATAAAATAGAAAAGTTAATTTCAGTGATATTAAACGCAAGGAAAAAAGGATACAAATGGGACGAGATTAACGATAAGCTAAAAGAAGCAAAAAAGGAAAATTTGGAGGGTACGGAATTTTTCAACAGAATACTACCCTCAACACATCAAGTTATAATAAATATTAAGGGGCACGAAGTTTATTTCGACTTAAACAAAAGTTTAGGAGAAAATGCTAATCTAATATACTCCAGAGGTAAAAAAGCTGATAAGAAAATTAAGGGAACTATTATCGCAATCGAGGAAACTAAAGAAAAAATAGAGAAATTAGAGCTGAAAAAAGGGGAGATAGAAGAAGAAATTAAATTCCTTCTTAAAAAACCAAAAAAGAAATGGTATGAAAAGTTCCGGTGGTTTAAGTCAACTGATGGATTTTTAATAATAGGAGGAAGAGATGCCAGCTCAAATGAAATTATTTTTAAAAAGTATATGGAATCGAATGATTTAGTTTTTCATACTAATATTCCTGGTTCACCTTTAGTGATAATTAAGAATCCTGAACAAAAAGAAATTTCTGAAAATGCTATTAAGGAAGCATCAGATTTTACCGCTAGTTATTCAAGAGCATGGAAAGAAAACTGGGGGGTAGTTGATGTTTTCTATGTGGAACCTCCTCAAGTTACGAAAACTCCACCTTCAGGGGAGTATTTACACAAGGGTTCTTTTGTCATTTCAGGAAAAAAAAAAATTATAAAAAATGCAAAAACCGAGTTAACAATTGGATTGGAATTTATCTCCCAAGAACATGAATCCAGTAGGGAAAGTAACGACTTATATCCAAAAATCATCTGCGGTCCAGAAAAAGCGATTAAAACACAAACAAATAATTCTATAACTATCGTGCCTTCAAAATCGGACAGTTTAACAAAAGGTAAACTTGCTAAAGAGATAAAAACATATTTTATTAGAACTGTAGCTAAAGAGCATAAAAAGTGGGTAGAGTTGCTCTCAGTAGATGAAATCCTTTTGTATCTCCCTGACGGAAAGTCTAAATTTAAATAAGTAAAATAAAAATTAGGTAAACCAACCTTTAATTATTCAATACTATTTAAATTTCTTGGATTAAATAAAAATATGCTAATATGATTATTAGCCCGATGAAAGTAAAAGAAAACACCAATATATCCAATAGAGTTTGTCCTACTGAAAGTATGAATAGCAGTATCAATTCTTTCCAATCTAATGGCTTGCCTTTCAGCTCCTTAAAATTACCGATACTAATCATCATAAAAAGAAAAAACAATAATGGAGCTGCGACTTTTATTAATAAGTCAATAATACTAAAGATCACATTTCCATTAACGTAGAATTTTAATATTTCAATATTAAAAAGTAAAGAGATAGCATAAAAAATAATCCCAAAAATGCTTGTGATAATAACTGTTCTATATGCAAATTTATCATCAGAGATTCTTTTTTTCTTGACCCGCTGGTCATCGATTTGATCTCGGGGTACTTTGGACATGCTAGCCTCTTAATCTTTGTATTTTACTTTTTAATTTGAAAATTTTATAAACATAATATACACAGAAAATACCAATTATACTGAATACTAATACTGTTAAACTATTGAGGACTACATCGAGAGGTATTATTTCATGAATTTTAGGCGAATTAATACTAATAAGGAAGATATCACTTTTCTTTATTCCTTGAGGAT
>WOR8_10002847_pt1 | contig 16995 bp, 11 predicted proteins | sample DeeMarSeWOR38_10_FD_19890 | JGI IMG/M metagenome (IMG submission 19890)
GTGGAGGTTATTGGACACATCCTATGGTCACTAACTTAAAAATAACTGATACAGCAAACCTTAAATTCCCTTCAGCTGCAGCAAGTAATAATAATGTAATTATTGCCTGTCAAAAGGATGCTGATGTAATAGTTTACTATTCAACAAATGGTTTTTCATCAAAGACAGAAGTTCTTGTTGAATCAGAAGCTGCATATCCTGAGGTTGCAATAGCAGGTGATGGAGTAGCTGTTATTACTTATATAAAAGGTGGAACTTTATACAAAAAAGAATCTGATGATAAAGGAGCTTCATGGAGCAGTGCAGAAGTTGTAAGTGACAATCAAATTAATATAAATGACCAATCAGCAAACCTTGATACTTATAAGGGAAATGTAGACATTGTCTGGGAAGATGCTCGAGGCGATAATGTAGATATATACTTTGAGAAGAACTTATATGAAGTACCAAATGAGGAACCGCTCGCACCAACTATAACAGGTCCAAATGGTGGTAAAAAAGAGACATCATATACATTCAATTTCAATGCAATTGATCCAGACGGCGATGACGTTAAATACTTTATTGATTGGGGTGACGAAAATACCGAAACAACAGGATTTGTAACACAAGGAACAAACCATCCAGTTTCACATACCTATGCAGAAGACGGTATCTATACAATAACAGCACATGCCCAAGATGTCTTTGGCGCAGATGGTCCAGAATCCGAAAAAGAATTCAAAGTCACAAGAAGCAAATCAATAGAAATGCCGTTCTTGAAATTCCTTGAGAACCACCCGTATCTATTCCCAATACTAAGACAACTGTTAGGACTATAAAACATAGTCCAACTCTCTTTTTTTTTATTTTTTTTTATTTTACCAAACATTTAAATTTATATATCTGTTAACATTTGTTAATTACTTATTGTGGAGGTTGAAAAATGAAGAAAATTAAAGATAGAAAAATTATTTTGACGCTTATGATAGCAGTATTATTTTTTTTACCCAGTACAATACTCACTAGTGGATCTTACAAATTGCTAGAAGAAAATACTGAGGAAATTAATTATACTTATATTAATGAGGAAAATATTCATATAAATTTCAATTTAAAAGATTTATCAGATAATACAATAAACACAGACCTTGGTGATTTTACTGTTTTTGAAATCCCAAATTCAGGATTTATCGGTGATTTGGGTAAACCATTATTGCCTGTTAAAACCTGTTTGTTTGCAGTTCCAACTTTAGATTTATCATTTTCTATTGTAGATTTTCATATTAAAGGAACATATTTAGTTGGAAGGATATATCCTGCTCAAAAACCTCAAACAGATGATAACTACGATGATAATGAATTTATCATAGATGAAAATTTTTATCAAATTGATAAAAATTATCCTGGAAAATTAGGAGAAATAATAACAAAAGGTAAAATCCGTGATATATCTTTTGTAAAAATTGAGTTTTATCCAGTTCAGTATAATCCAAAAAAACAGATTGCAACTATTTATGATGAAATTACAATTAGCCTATCCTGGGATAAAGGACAAACAGTATCTGTTGAATCTGATTTTAGTCATTCATCATTTTCAAATTTATATGAAAGCATATTTTTAAATTGGCAAGGATTCAATGATAATACTTTGATTATGGAACAAACTTATGGATCTAGGGAAGATGGATGTGATTATCTTATAATTACTCATCCGGACTTTTATTCCGAAATCCTTGAACTTGCAAATTGGAAGCATTACAAAGGTTATAACACAAAACTAGTTGATACAAACGTTACAGGAGATACCTCTAATGAAATTCAGCAATATATACAAAATGCCTATGATACTTGGGATCCTCGCCCGTCATATCTACTCTTGGTAGGTGATTCAGAGTTTATTCCAACTAGTTATAGTTCTACTGGAACTGATCTATATTATGTAACAGTTGATGGATCTGACTATTTCCCAGACATGTATCACGGAAGAATACCTGTAGATACTGCTCAGGAAGCTGAATTAATAGTGGATAAGATATTAAAATATGAGAGGGACCCTCCATCATTAGAAAGTTTTTATGAAAATTTTGTAGTTGCTGCTTACTTCCAGGATGATGAGCAGGATGGATATGAAACTAGAAGATTTGTAAGAACCTCAGAAGAAGTAAGGGATTATCTATTGACACTAGACTATGAAATCGAACGAGTCTATGTTACAGAATCCTATATTAATCCTACCCATTATAATAATGGATATTATGGTAATGGGGAGCCTTTACCTGAAGAGCTACTACGTCCAAACTTTGCCTGGGATGGTGATGCTGAAGATATTGTCAATGCAATTGAAAATGGTATTTTCATATTGAACCATCGAGATCATGGTTTTGAGGATGGATGGGGAGATCCATATTTTGATACAAGCCATGTTGAGGAACTTACAAATGGAGACCTTACTCCAGTTGTATTTAGCATTAATTGTCTTACAGGTAGATTTGATGATTATGAATGTTTTGCTGAGGAGTTTTTAAGAAAAGAAGGCGGAGGTGCAGTTGCTGTTTTTGCAGCCACACGAGTTAGCTATAGTGGTTATAATGACTTTTTGTGCCGAGGCTTTTACGATGCTCAATGGCCGGAGTTTGATACAGAGATAGGAGATAATGATACTTCATTGTATACACTTGGAGAAATAATGAACTATGGAAAGGTTTTTATGACTCAGACATGGGGAGATCCATGGGGCTACGAAGATTATACATTTGAATTATTTCACATCTTTGGTGATCCAACAATGGAAATATGGACAGAGGTTCCAAAAAATCTAGATGTTTCATACCAATTTGTCGGGGATTATGTTGAAGTTGAAGTAACAGGAGATGCAGGACCTGTTGAAGGCGCTTTGGTTTGTATCAGTCAAGAGTCAGGATTTTACGCCAAGGGCTTCACAGGAAGCACTGGTACAGTAAATCTTGATACATCTACAGCGGTAATCGAAGAAGAGGTAAATTTGGCAGCATCCGCCCATAATTATATTACTTATAATGAAACTTTCTTCTTAAATCAAGCACCTGAAATACCAGAAAAACCAAATGGTCCAGATAAGGGTAGGCCCAATCAAGAGTTGATTTTTTCAACTAGCACTACAGATGCTGATGGTGACGAAATCTATTATATGTGGCGATGGGGAGATGGAGATTACAGTGAATGGTTAGGTCCTTTTACATCAGGGGCAACTGTTCAAGCATCACACAGTTGGGAAAGTACATCAAATTATCAGGTTAGGGTAAAAGCAAAAGATACATTGGATCAAGAAACGGAATGGTCAGAAGGATTTATTGTAAGTATTACTAAGGCAAAGACTAAAAACTTAGGTTTTTACATATTTTTAGAGCATTTTTTAGATGCTTTTCCATTACTAAACAAGATACTTAAGCAATTATAATTAAAATCTTTCTTTCCCTTTTTTATTATTTTATTTATTCCAATATAATAGATTATATATTAAAAAACAAAATATTTATTAATCAAGAACGTCAATTACTATTATAAATAATTATAGAGGGTATGAACATGAAAAAAATAAAATATTTAATTAACTTAACAATAATAATTTTTGTTGTTATAGCACTTGTATTCCCAAGTTCCGCTGTTTTTTCTAGTAGTGAAAAATCATCTGGAAAAATTAAAAATATTATATCAAGTTGTACAAAAGTGTTACCAAGAGAAGGATTGCAAAGGGGAACTGATGTTCTTATGCCATCAGGGATAGGCAACGATAGATTACCATCCATTACAAAAGATGAAGAAGGTCATGTTGTTGTAACTTGGACTAATGAAGAAGATGTATTAAAATGGAATATGGGTATTGCTTTTTCTGATGATCCAACTGATGAGATGTCATGGCAGGGATGGACTATTGAGCTATCGGAAACAAATATGGTTTGGTACTCAGATACAGCTTTTATAGATGGCCCTAATCCTGAGGATTATCATGGTTTATATGGCGTAAATATGTATTTTGATAACAGTCAAACTGGAGGTTATCTAATTTCTGACATTACTGAAGACCCTTCCTCATGGGAATTTTTTGTATGGGATGTAATTCTTGCTCAGGATCAAATTTGTAGAATGGTAGAAGATGGTGGTTATTATAACGACCCGTACCACGGTCATAAGGGTCCAATAAGCATGGCCATTTTTCATGTTATTGATATGGGTTATAATATAATTGGTTGTCCTCAATATTTCAATCAAAATATACCTGGTGACTCTACGTCTTATTTCTTTGATGCACAGGCTGTTCTAGAAACAGCACCTGCTAGAGATTGTGATTATGCAATTCTTCCTAACTGGTTCCATCTTACTTGGGAATATCATGATATAATAGAAGATATTGATAAAATTGTCTGGAAAAAAATTAACCCTGCCGTAGAAGCAGATATCGAGTTTACACCATGGCAAGAATATATTGCAATTGGTACAAATCCTTCAATAGAAGCATATGAAGATGATGGAGCTTATAATGTAGCCGTTATATATGTTAATAATGGAACTGTTGAATGTGTATACAGTAATGATGATGGTGAGAATTGGATAGGTCCTGTAACTGTTGCTACTGGCTCATTTCCAGCCTTACGAGCAATAGATGAAACCTTTTATTGTGCTTATATTAACGATGGAAATCTTTATCTAAAGACCTCAGAAAATGGTGGTATGTCCTGGAGTTCAGCAGAGCAGATTAATGACGTATCTGGATCAGTTGCTCCAGAGGTAAATTCTGTTGATATCCATTCTGGAGGTATTGTTTGGGTTGATGGTAGAGGGGAAGATCTTGATATCTACTGGGATTCATTTGATATTGGTTCACCACCTGGAGCACCGACAATAACAGGTCCTGATAGTGGAAAACCTGGTAAATCCTATAATTACAAATTTAGTTCAGTGGACCCAGATGGACACAATGTCAGATATATAATTGATTGGGGAGATGGTGATTCTATTATTACCACATATAAACCATCTGGAGAAGAATTGACTTTATCGCATACTTGGGAATCAGAGGGGACATATACAATTTCAGCAACAGCTCAAGATATATATGGGGTAACTGGCCCAGAGACAACGAAAACAGTAAAAATGCCGCGAAATAAGATATTTACTGTCCCAATTATCTTTCGGATTTTAGAAAATCATCCTTATTTATTCCCGATATTAAGACAACTTTTAGGTCTTTAATAAAATCTTTCTTCTTATATATTTCCCCTTTTTATTATAATATTTTTTTATTACCAAAATACTTATAAATTAACAAGCGTTAAGAATATTTGTTGGAGGCAAAAAATGAGAAAAATAAAAATGTTATTAGAGGCAGTTCTAGTTCTAGGTATAACCCTTGCTTTTGTTATGCCTAGTACAGCAATGGTTACAGAACAACAAGCAGTAGCAAATGAAAAAACAACAGCTTTTATACTTCCTGAAATCCTTGGAATGAACAGAGGATGGATAGAACAGGCATCAGGATTTTGGGAGACAAGTAGAGGATTACATTATATGCATGCTGTTGATGAAAATATTGTTTGGGCAGTAGCATATGATGGCGGCGCAAGTATGCCAACACAAGAATTTACAAGAACAACAAATGGTGGCGACCTTTGGGAGGCAGATGCAATTTTTGGAGCACCTGAAGATGGTGATACTGCTATGATTTGTGCAGTTGATGATATGCATGCATGGGTTGCAATTCATTCTGGAGATCCTCAAGGTATCTGGGCAACAACTGACGGTGGAGATAGTTGGGTTCATCAAGACACAGCAGAATTCAGTGGAATTGGTGCATTTCCAAATGTAGTACATTTCTGGAATGAAAATGATGGATGGTGTCAAGGTGATCCTGTCGATGGATATTTTGAGATGTATACCACAACCAATGGCGGTACAACATGGACAAGAGTTCCTTCAGGAAATATACCTGAGCCATTAACTGGTGAAATGGGCACTGTCGGATATTATGATGCAGTTGGTGATACTGTTTGGTTTGGTACTCAAAGTGGAGGACGAGTTTTTAAATCAACTGATAAGGGTCTTCATTGGACCGTTGCAGATACACCATGTCCAAGTGGTGCATATATTGACATACGTTTTAAGGATTCATTAAATGGTCTGGCAATGGATAAGAATTTTGCAGACGCATGGTTAGCAGAAACCTCAGATGGTGGAGCAACCTGGACAGAGATATCTTACACTGGTAAATGTCATGGTGCCGATTTTGATTATGTCCCAGGAACAGACAATATGTATGTAAGTACTGGTGTGCAAACAGGTGTTCCTGAAAACAATGGAGCAACTTACAGTCTTGATGGCGGTCATTACTGGCAGACATGGACAGAAGTAGAAGGTATTCAACTGTTTGGTACATCTTGGGTCGAAGGTGTAATTGGATGGGCTGGTAACTTTAATGTTGATGAATTTACCGGTGGAGTATATAAATATACACCTGATGATAATGAACCACCAGAAGCACCATCGATAACTGGTCAAACAAATGGAAATGCAGGAACCGAATATACCTATACATTCAATTCGGCTGATCCAGATGGTGATGATGTCTATTATTATGTAATGTGGGGCGATGGCTATACTGAAATTTGGGATGGTCCGCATGGTACAGCATCTGATACAGACATTGCTCATACCTATGAAAAACAGGGAGAATATACTATACAGGCAAAAGCAAAAGATACAAATGGTGCTGAAAGCGGTTGGTCAGAACTGACTGTCAAAATGCCAAGAAGTAAATCAGTTAATTTCCCGTTTTTATTCCGCATCTTAGAAAATCATCCAAACCTGTTCCCACTGCTAAGACAACTGTTAGGACTATAAAATCATAGTCCAACTCTCTTTTTTTTATATTTTTTTATATTTTTCTGATATTTTTAAGTAAATCATTATAACCAAAATGCTTATAAGTTAATTTATGTTAATTATATATTATATAATATTTATATTAGGTGGAGGTGAATTAGAAAAATGAATTCCAAAATAAGTAAAATTGGAGCCGTTGTATTAACAGTGATACTATTTGGAACAGCCTTTTTTGTTCCTGTAAGTTCAGTAAATATTGAAAAAAATATATTAAATAATGGTTATGAATCAGGACCGTTGTTTTTTGAAAATGAAGAGGGTCTTGAGCCATTTAGATTAGACAGAAGTTATAACATAGATCCAGTATTTCCTCTGAATCGGGATGATAATGATGATGCCGGATACAAAAGGGATGCCGGTGATGAAATCTCACGTTCAAATGGAATTTATCCTGGTGAAATGATTGATGATTGGCCAGGAAGGGGAAATACAGGTAAATTAAGTTCAAGTGATGATGAAGATTGGTATTTCTTCTCAGTTTGTGCTGGACAGAATATAATTATATCAATGACTCCTCCAACTGGTCATAATTATGATTTAGGTCTATGGGATGGTGATGAGGTTGAGTTAGCAACTTCGACAAACACTGGTAGCACTGCTGAATCAATCGCATATACAGCAACTGGGACAGGCAGGCATTACATGCGCATTCATTACATAAGCGGAACAGATGAAGCACAATATACTTTTAGTGTGACTTTATCAAATCAAAATGATGCAGGAACAAGCAGTGATGCTGGAGATGATTTTGCATCAGCAACCACGATTTCGCCTGGACTTTATACTGGATATCTAGATATGGATGATGAAGAGGATTGGTATAAATTCTCTGTAAGTTCAGGTCAAGGTATACATGTAATTTTAGATGTTAATAAATATTCGTATTTGTCAGATTTTGACCTTTATCTATATGATCCAACTGGGGATTTAAGACATTATGATGGTTATTATTATGATGACGAGATACAATTCCCTGCAGATGCATCTGGGCAATGGAGAATAAGAATTAAGATATTCCCAGGTTATTCCGATGCACCAAATCCAACAGAGTGGGATTATATAACTTATGGGTCAGGTGCATATGAATTTGAACTATTGATAGAAGGTTCAGCTCCTAGTCCCCCAGGACCAATTCCACAACCAGATATTATTCCGATAGCTCACACCTTTAAAATCACAAATGCCCCAGATAGCAGCGTAGATGAATATGGATATCTTGCCTCTATTCCTGCATGTAACTATTTAGATGGCGGAGATAGATATCTTGCACCAATTGTATATTCATATGATTCAACACCAACTAATTGGTATGGAACAGTAGATGATACCACAGACTATTTATTAGAGGATTGGAACCAGTATCTTAGCGGTCAAGGTAAAACAGCTGTAGAATTTTATGTAAATTCAAATCCTGTTAAAGCAGCAGCTGAGATTGCAACAGAAGCATGGGATTCATCTGATCTTGCAGTAATAGCAGTTGATGGAAGCACATATGAAGATACAACAACTCAGGTGCTCTATGAATCTGCAACACTACCACGTAATACAGAAGTTGAGACAATACCAAATGACAGTCCAGATTTCATCGAGATGGCAGGTTCTTATGCTTATGTGATGTACTTAGGTAACAAATGGGGTGCAATTAACATTAAAGTTACTGGGGATAACGAATTCCCATTATTGATGGGTATCTTCCCACATTATATGACTCTTGCAGCAGAGTGGTGGCCTGAACATGTTACAGAAACATCTAATCTTTATTACCCAATAACAACCCCCGGTATTTGGGCAGCAAGTGTCGGCAGTATTACATCGACTTATAATATGATAGTTACAAAGCTTGAATGTGACCGTTATAAAATAGATGTTGATAATCCTGATTCAGTTTTGACTGTGAAGGTTACGACCTCAAGTCCTTCAGATCTATTGGTAATGCTTGTTGATCCTGAGGGTAATATTAGAGCACCAGATGTACCTGACTGGAATGGAGGTCCGATAAATCCAATTCATGAATGGAATGGAATTGATGACCCTGATTATCCACCAGATTGTGATGATTGGGCGGATTGGGTAGTCGAAGACCATACTGAATTTACAGCTGAAGTTCTCCATCCTGAAAAAGGTGAATGGACTGCAATTGTTGTTCCAAGATATGCAACTGGTTCATCAAACATTGCCTATACTGTAGATGGAAAAATCAGGGAGATAAACCCAAAGAGAGCTGATGCAGCTATTTCAGCTGCAAATGCTGCAGTCATTGCATCTCAAGAACATGTCCCATTATTATACGTATCGGAAGACAGTGTTCCTGCTGAAACACAGTCAGCTATCGATAGCCTTGGAATTACTAATGTGATATTTGTCCAGAGAGGAAATATCGGAAGTGCTGTAGAAGGATCATTACCAACAATAGATTCAAATCTTAAAACAATGCAGCAGATTGTTAATCACATAAAAGATTACTCACATTCAGAAAACTATATTACTATTACATCACTAAAAACAGGAGATGGATATTTTGCTCCATCAGCTATGCTTGCTGCATATCATTGTTCGCCAGTTCTTAGAATAGATGATGCAGAGGGTGTTGGTGGTGGAAGTCCAGCAATAATTGGAAAAATGGGTGATAATATGTATTGTTACGATCCCGATTCTGAGCAATTTGTATGGAGTGAACCATCTGAATGGACACCTATTGATCCAAATCCAAATCCTCCTGCAAATTCAATATATCTAGGTTCAATAGATGATACAATTTATTGTGTGGATTCTGAAAACTTTGGTATGCTATGGAGCAGTCCTGTTGATAACGAAAATGTTTTTGTTAATGGTGGAAGTTTATATTACTCACTTAGTGATAAAAACATTCATTGTATAGATGATGAGACTGGAGAAGAACTATTGAATTTCCCGTTAGCTAATGTTGCTAAAGGACCAGCATCAATGGCAAATCAGATAGATACTTGGAGAACATGGGAAGGTGACTATTACCATGGAAATCGTGCACCAGGACATCTACCGGTACATACTGAACCTGTTGAACAGGTTGGAACTCTAGATTTGTTACTTGCTTTACTTGATTATTTAACAGGCGAGTCAACCGAATTACCACCATGGGGACTTGATGCAAAAAGATACTGGAATGAAAGGATGTACGAAGGAGTGTACGGTTTTATCGATGAATTGGGACTTGATCTAGCAGGACAAGAGGCATTTTGTATTGTTGCGCCAAGAAAAGATATCAGACTTGAACTGCATGCAGTTTTGATTGGAAACGAATCCTATGCAGGACATATACCTGGAGATACTCCAGCTTATGCTAATGATATAATAATACGAGACATATTATATCCAGCAATAATTTATGCAAATCCAAACAGAGATGTCACAACAACCCAATTCATGAACTATCCAGATGGTGACACTTGGAGATGTAACGATGGAGTTTCATATCCAGTTTATTCTACAAGATTAATCAAAAAAGCATTTATGTCACATGGAAGAACCTATGATGGACATTGTCTGTGGAAAGCTCATTTAGAACGTATGAACGACGGAGTAAGTGCGTTTTATTATTCAGGACATGGAACTGGAGGAAGTGGAATGTCTGCCCAATACTATCAGACAGACTTCTGCAACTATCCTGAGCAGATATGGTATGATGCATGGCGAGGTTATATGTATGATAATTGGAAGATACCACGTGACAATGGACGAAGATGGTACAATCCAGAACCACCAAACCTATATGACATTATACACTACAAATGGATAGATCAACTATTTGAAAACCTGAAGAGCGCAGCTGTTTTCTATATGTCCTGTTCGACCGGACAACAATTTGGACCAATGGTATATCTTGACCATGGTGCTTTGATGTGGTATGGAAATGCTGGGTCTGGACTATGTCCACAAGCTGACCTACTTGATGACTGGATGTTTGAAGAATGCATGATAAATGGATTAACAGTTGGAGCAGCATTTTCTAAAAATATGTGGCTGCATCAAAGAGATTTCACAACAAGTGACCCACTTGCTATGTATGGCTCGTCTTCATTATATGGCGGTGAAGGAATTACAACAATACCGGTTATTTATGGTGACCCAACGTTGGTTATTTTCAGTCCCGAATGGACAGAACCAGTAGCAATTGATTCAGTAATTGGAGAATCAACCAACGCTCAACCCCTTGCACCAACCATCACTGGTCCATCAGTTGGAAAGAAGGGAACTTCATGCACATTTACATTTGTAGCAACTGATCCTGATGGTGATGACATTTCATACTTTGTTGACTGGGGTGACGGAGAGACAGAGGATTGGGACGGTCCTTATGCATCTGGTGAAGAGTCTTCAGCAAGCCACACATGGGCAACAGATGGTGTCTTTAATGTGAAGGTTAAGGCAAGAGACTCAAATGGTGCAGAAGGCCCATGGGGAGTTCATCAGATAAGTATGCCAAGAGCTAAAGTATCAAACCTAATACTAGAATTCTTAAAGATGATATTCCAGCGTTTTCCAATTATAGAACAAATAATTACAAAGCTTTTTTCTATCTAGAAACAACCAACAACTCTCTATCTTTTTTTTCTTTTTTTTTTTATTTCAACTAAAAATATTTTCATAAAAGAATTATCTAATTAAAATATCCTAGGGATTAAACGCCAAGGAACCTTTTTCATATAATCAATATACTTTTCTCCATATTGTTTTATTAAAAGTTTTTCCTCATCAATAATACTTATTATCATTATTGGAACTGAAATAAATGCAATAAAAAGTGCTGCTAAGGAATAAAAAAACAGAGCAAGTCCAAATCCAATTATTAGAAGTGAAGTGTAATGAGGATGTCTGATAATTTGAAAAATCCCAGTTGTAACTAATTGCCCGTGATATGTTTTATTCCAAAAAATCTCCCATTTGAAATAAACATATGTACCAAATAAAAAAATTACAATCCCACATATTATACTTATAATTATATCTATTGGTAGTTTCCAAACACTGTATAATACTGTTAATGGCCCTATCATAATAATTAGAAGTAACGGGGCATAATGAATTATAAATAAAGCTCTCAACTTTTTAGGAGGTCGATATCCTAAAAACATATCTGAGGTTTTTTTAAACGATTTTAATACCGCCATAGTCAATTATTATATCATGTGGTTTAAGAGTATGTTTTGTGTTTCTCATTTTCATTACAGATAGTTTTCTTCTATTCATAGTGGGATCAAGAGATAAGGTTATAACTGCATCAGCTAAAAACTCAGATATTCCATCGCGTGAAAGAAGATTTGAACCAACAGGTAGTTCAGAGGTAATTACTGATGTTGAATTTGTTGATTCTAACGCAGATAAAATATATCGTAAATGTAATCTTCTTGTGGGTAATGAAACATCCTGTGGAAAGTCTTCAAAATTAACCATGCTTGCATCTACTTTTTCTTCTTCAGAAGGTCTCATAATTATCGGCATTTCAGAAAGTGGAGTGATAGAATCAAGTACAATTCTATCATAGCTGCCCTGTAAAATTTCATTTGTCATTTTTTCATAAACAAATTTTTTTGAGATATTTAAATATAGAAATTTTATAAGATTATTTTCAATTGCAGGTTGAAAATCAAATCCTAAATGTTTTGCTTGAGCTAAAAGTCCTTCGGACTGTTTATCCAATGTTAAAAATAGACATCTCTCACCATTTTTTACTCCATTATATAAAAACTGAAAACAAAAAATGCTTTTTCCACCACCAGGAGGACCTGAAACTAGTGTGGTTGAATTTTTTGGTAAACCTCCTTGAATGATTAAATCAAGCCCCTCTATGCCTGTTGATAATCTTTGGATTTTTTCCTCACCTTGAATATTTGTTTTAGTAATCCCATTCATGAATGCAATATGTAAATGCTTGTATATTATTTTATCCTTTAAACCAAAATTTTTTGTTATTTTTCTATAAATATATTGTTACAAATTATAATTATATAGAAATATTTATATACTTAGAAAAATAAAATAAATAATATATAAAAATTATTTTAGGCGGTCATATGACAAACAAGAACGTTAACATCTGGATATGGCTTCAAAACGGTAGACTGATTAAAGCAATATCAAGTCCTGACGATGGAACAATAAAGATATATGATGAAAACGACAATCTCATTTTAAGAAGAACAGGTTTGAATAAATTCCAAATAAAACAAATAGAAATTACAATAATAAAATACGGTGCAAAAAGACTTGATAAACATGCAGAACCATTTAAATTTCTATAAAAAATATTTTTAGGAATTCATTTCAATTACTTGATCAGGATATATCTCTATACCTCTTTCCGTTATTGTCATTAGAACTGTTTTTTTCTTATGTTTACCATATCTCATTTTTAAAACTTCTATAGCATTTTCTCTACGTTCCCTTCTTTGGATATTATAAAGTACGATAATTCCGTCTGCTAAAAATTCTTCAATTCCTGTATCACTAAATCGAGTTGGTATCGGATCTGTCTCAGTGATTAAAAAAGAGGTAGATCCTGTTTCTGTAAAAAAACTAAACAACTGTTGTAAATAAACTCTATAGTTTTTATCTTTTGTAACTGAAGCAGCTATAATTGCAGTTAGAGAATCAACAATTATTACTTCAGGCTGAAAATCTTTAGGAATAACAAGTGGTTTGATCTTATAAGACAACTCAGTAGCAGATCCAGATCCACCAATAGATCCAAATTTCATCCTTAGTATATCGAGTGGATTAATTTTTTGAATTAAAAAATTCCCACTTTCAATATATCTTCTTGCATTCCACCCAAATTTTTCCATACTTTTTATAATTCTATCAATGCTTTCCTCAAAACTCACATACATACATTTTTTTCCTTTTGAAATTAAATTATAACAAATATGTCTGCAAAGAGTGCTTTTTCCAGTTCCTGGTCCTCCTGCGATTAATATGGAATTCCCTCTAGGAATTCCATTTTCTGTAAATAATTCATCAAATCCTTTAACCTCCGTTCTTAAAACATTTTCTGAATGATTTGTAATAATATTTTTTTCTTCATCCATTCGTAATTCGCTCTCGGATTTTATTACTATATTTAAGTTATCGGAGGTCATATATATCAAAATAATGTTTGTTATTTATCCATTTCATCCTATTGATTTTATTAACTAGTAAATAAAAAAACCTTTTTTATGTTTTTCATTAAAATAATTCTTTTTGATTATTATTAAGGATTTACAATATACCCTGGGCCAACCTGAACCCTGATTTCAACAATTGTTAGGTCTAAATATAAAGTATAACCTGGTTTTGGAGTTATTACCACCCTATTTGGAGTCGTCGTATCATCTAATTGAACATCTATATAACCATTATTATAATATTCCCACAAAATCCCTCTTGATTCATTTATCAAAGATTGATTCCACGCTTCAGGATAATCAGTATATATTCTGAAATAAGTTGCTGAACCTTGATGAGAATAATCATTTGAATAATTTGTATGAATAAAACTTTCTCTATAATCTGCATATGCTTTTTTACCAGATACACCAGTAAATAATGGAATAAAATATTTTATTGTTATATAATTTGAATCACTATGGTTTTCAACTGCAATACCTGGATTTACCCTCATTACCTCTCCAGTAGATTGTTTTAGAATTATACCGCCACCCTCAAGTATATATTCCTGCCAAGGACTATCTTTTGGAAAATAAAAATTAGTTGCCCTGAATTTAATAGATGTTAAAGGAATTCCAGATGGAAAATCTGGCGAAGCAGGAATAATATCTATTTTATGATTTCCTGCATCATTATTATCTATCAAATCAATTTGACCATATGATCTTGCAGATACAAAATATGGCAGTTCTTTACTACCCATTGTAATGGGTGAAGACATAGGTGTAAAAGTAATAGATTCACCTGTTCCTAATATACCCATCATTGATTGAATTTCTATTACAGATTTTAATTGTGAAAATTGATTTGATACTTGGTCCATATGACCTGCTTCTCTTTCTTCCATAATTACAGGTATGTATGAAAATTGTATATAGGATAATACAACTGCAACGAGTGCTACAAGTAAAAGCGCTTCAATAACTCCAGCTACAGCAATATTTTCTGTTTTTAATTTTCGAATTTTCATCTCTCCCTATCCACTCACAAATAATAATATATAATTTCTATATCTTATAGTTTTCTTATTAAATTAACATAATGTAAAATGGACTTAATCCTTTTTCCTAAAAAGAATTTTCCAGTTAAACCTTTTGGAATACTTACTTATACCAAGAAATATATTATGATATTGAGGTGTCGTAATGGCAAAAGCAAAAGAATTAATTGTATCAAGGACTAAAGATACTTTGGATAGGTATCAACAAGACATCAAAGAAAAAGGCTCTTTTGTTAGTAAAGACGGAAAAAGAATCAAAAAACTAGGACGTCCAAAAGGTTCAAAAGATAAAGTTCAGCGTAAAAAATATGGATATTACAAAAGATGGAGTAAAAAATCTACCCCATAGTTCTTTAAGGTGGTTGATATGTATAATTTTTTTACGGTTCTAAATAATCGGTGGTTTGTTTTCTAGGCTTTAATGTCACTATTTATCATACAGTTTATATACTATTAATTCGATTTGAATATTGTAATATGGGGAGGAAATATATGAAGAATGAAGTAGTAAGTAAGACACTTTCATTGGTTTCAATCTTCTTGTTTATCAGTGTTATAATCACCCCGATTATAACTGGTAGTAATTTTGTTGATGATACCACTCCCCCTATTACCACTCATACTCTTGACCCCCCAACACCTGATGGTGATAACGGTTGGTATGTATCTGATGTTAATGTGACTTTGAATGCTACTGATGATATGTCTGGAGTGAAAGAAATCAAATACAAAGTTTGGGGTGGAGTTACTCGGACAATCATTGGTGATAATGGTTCATTCATAGTAGATGATGAGGATGAGGATATCTCTGTTGAATACTGGGGAATTGATAATGCTGGAAATGAAGAATCACATAATAAATTTTATATTGCTATGGACCAAACTGGACCTGTTATAGATGTGTGTTATGACTTTATAGTAATAGAAAATGATAGCTGGATGATGAGATTTAATGCAACAGCAACTGATTATGTAAGTAAAATAAATCGAGTTGAGTTCTATTCAAATTATGAACTTCGAGAAACCATATATGGACCTGGACCGACATACATATGGGATACTATAATCTTAGGGGGGATTGATTATCGTGTTAAGGGGTTTATTAGAAATAAAGAAATTACTGATGAATTTGTAAAATTTTTCGCAGTTATATTGAAAATATATCCCTATTTTACTCTTGACGATTGCTTTTTCTTTAGAGATATTAAGGCTTATGCTTATGATAATGCTGGAAATTACAGGATTGATTGGCCATATATTTATGACCCTAATCTACCCTCATCGACAGAGTATTTTAAAAAGTGTACTTTTTCAAATGAGTATATAGGACATATTGGAAACTACTATATTAATGCAGTTTTTGATAGGGAACCAATAAATATTACTCCAGGAAATATTAACTTCCAGTTTAATAAGTTAAATAACAGATTGTCAACAGGTAGTTTATTTCTAAGATTCTTGGACAACTTCCCATTGTTACATCGTTTATTAGATATTTGGAGGCTTAATCTATTATGAAGAAGTTCTTTGCAGTATCAATTATATTTCTTTTCTTAGGTATGATTATTTTTCCTTCAAGTGGTATTCAAATAGAAAACAAACCAATTAATCCATCTAATAGAGGTAATACTCTTTATGTTGGTGGTAATGGAACTGGTAATTACACAAGTATTCAATCAGCTATAAATGATGCTACCGATGGTGATACTGTATTTGTGTATAACGGGACATACTATGAGAATGTTGAAGTTGATAAATCAATCAATTTGAGGGGGGAAGATAGGAATATAACTAAAATTATAAACGATGGTATATATTATTATGCTGTAGATATTTCTACTGACTATGTAAATATCAGCGGATTTACAATAAAAGGCTTCTCGGATGGGCAAATTGCTGGAATAAAAATCTTA
>WOR8_10003309_pt1 | contig 16994 bp, 14 predicted proteins | sample DeeMarSeWOR38_10_FD_19890 | JGI IMG/M metagenome (IMG submission 19890)
TGGAGCTTGCAGTTACAGATGCCATCAGCGGTTCCAGCAGTGCGGCGGCGCTTTACCTGATCGTCGACAACTTCAAGGACATCAAAGACAAGGTGGGTATCGGCGTCGCCGACGTGGTAATCTGCGAGATCGCTGATGTGCTGCGCGAGCACAGCAGTGATAGCGACATCGTTGCCCGCTTCGGCGACCACTCCTTCGCCGTGCTGCATCGGAACTGCGATACGGGGTCGATTGAGGCGTTGGGCGAAACATTGCGCCAGGCGGTGGAGGACCACATCGCCGATGTGCAGGAGCAGTCGATCACGACCACCTGCAGCATCGGCATGAGCATCGTGGCCGAGAGCACCCCATCTGCGCACGAAGTGATCTCGCGGGCCGACCTGGCCTGCGAAGTCGCCCGCTCGTCCGGAGGCAACAGAATCCATCTGCTAAGCCTGCAAGGTGCCGAGGGCGAAAAGTACGAAGTCCTGCTGCGCATGCTCAACGACGAAGGCGACCACATACTGCCCAGCCAGTTTCTACCGATCGCGGAACAGACCGGCCAGGTCGCGGAAATCGACCGCTGGGTTATTCGCGGCGCTGTCGAAGCGCTCGCGGCACATCGCGCGAGGGGCGCGGATGCACAGTTCTTCATCAAGATCTGCGCCGGGACGCTGCTGGACGATTCACTCGCGCCGTTCATCCAGCAGTGCATCCGCGAATACCGCCTGCCGGGTGACGCCCTGATCTTCGAGATCGCGGAAAAACACGCCGCACAGCATCTGAAACACGCCAAAAACTTTGTCAACACTATTCACGAGCTGCACTGCAAGAGCGCGCTGGAACACTTCGGTGCCAGTCCCAACTCATTCCAGCTTCTGAAACACCTACCGGTGGATTTCCTTAAGATCGACGGCTCGTTTATTCATAATCTCGCCACCGACAACAACAACCAGGCGATGGTCAAGTCGATTCTCGACACTGCCAGTTCCATGAACAAGGAGTGCATCGCCGAGTATGTGCAGGACGCCCACAGCCTGGCGGTGCTGTGGCAGAGTGGCATCAACTATATCCAGGGCAATTTCCTGCAGGAACCCAGCGAAGCGCTGAATTACGATTTCACCGGGGAAATCGCCTGACAAACAAGCAGCGCCTGCGGAACAGTCGGCGATCGAGCGCCTGAGGCTCTGGCGGCCTGACGGTCAGGCGTCGAAAAGCATTAGAACCTATCTCATAGTGCCCCGCGAGCCGCGTTGCTGTCTGAAATGCGTGCCGGCAAGGCGCAGCGCGACGCACAGTACTCGCGGTACGGGCAAGCGCGGCAACGCCGCAGGCGCGCATTTCGGACGCAACCCCAAGGGGACCGGGCGATTTTGACCCCGGGCTTTGTTGCGGCTCGCTCATGTAGCGAAAGCTACACCGCGCTCGCCGCGTCGCGCCCTGGGCCAAAATCGCGGCACATCAATCGAGCACGTGCGATACCAGTCCGTCGGCCAGTTTCGGCTCGAACCAGGTCGACTTGGGAGGCATTACCCGGTTCGCATCAGCGACCGCCATCAGGTCTTCCATGCTGGTAGGGAACAGCGAAAAAGCCACCGCCATCTCGCCGCTGTCGACACGTTTCTCGAGTTCGCCCAGTCCGCGGATACCGCCAACGAAATCGATGCGCGGATCACGACGCGGATCACTAACGTCCAGTACCGGCTGCAGCAGATTGTCGGCCAGCAGACTGACATCCAGTCTCGCCACAGGGTCGTCCGGCACGCGCTCGGGTTGAATGGAAAGCCGGTACCAGCGACCATCCAGGTACATGCCAAACTCGCCCGCGCGGGCCGGAGAAACCGGCTCGTTTTGCGCTTCGACAGCAAACGCAGCGGCAACTTTTTGCAGCAGTTCAGCAGCCGACAGGCCGTTTAAATCCCCGACCACGCGGTTGTAGTCGAGAATCTGCATCTGCTGGTGGGGAAAGATCACCGCGAGAAAATAACTGCTCATCGCCTCCGGGCCCCGGTTCAGCTTGGCCGCCACGCGGGACGCCGCCGCTGAACGATGATGGCCATCGGCGATGTAGAGCGCCTCCATCCGGTCAAACTCGCTAGTGAGCCGCTCGATCGCAGACTGATCACTTACGACCCAGAAGGTGTGCCTGATTGCGTCATCAGCCGTAAGGTCGTATTCAGGCGCGCCGTCGGTTACCGCGTCGATCAACTGATCGACTACGGGATCCGAGCGATAGGCCAGCAGCACCGGGCCGGTCTGGGCATTCAGAGCCTCGATCTGGCGAACACGGTCGTCCTCCTTGGCGGGGCGGGTAAACTCGTGCTTGCGAATCCGGTTGCTGTCGTAGTCTGCCACCGAAGCCGCCGCAACCAGACCGGTCTGCACATGCTCGCCCATGGCGAGCCGGTACACGTAATAGCAGGGATCGCTGTCTCTTTTCAGCACCCCTGCGCTGATCATCTTGCGCAGGTTCTCTGCAGCCTTGACGTAGACCGCCGCAGCGTAGGGATCGGTGTCCTCGGGAAGGTCGATTTCGGCCCTGGAAATATGCAGAAAACTCCAGGGACGACCGACAGCGCGCTGGCGCGCTTCGGCGCTATTGAGGACATCGTAAGGCGGCGCCACCACGTCGGGAGCGCGTTCGGGCGCCGGACGCAAACCGGCGAAGGGACGAATCAGGGGCATGTTCTTGCTGTCCTGGGTTTATTCAAGGAACCCGGTATTCTACCCGCCACCGATCCGCGGCGCACCGTCTATACTACCCGTCAGGCCACTGCATCAATCGCGAGGGCGCCGCCATGCAACAGGTAGTGCGACAACCGGAATTCGACGAATACGGCCTGCTGATAGATCCCGCGGACTGGACACCCGATCTGGCCCGGCATCTCGCCAGACTCGAAGGCCTGAGCGAGCTGGGTCCCCAGCATTGGACATTCCTCAATGCGCTGCGCGACTACTATCAGCGCTTTCATGTGCCACCACCGACCGCCAGGCTATGCCACGAACTGCACCTGAAACACGGCTGCGGCCATATGCTGTTCCCCAGCTGCCTGGCAGCCTGGCGCATCGCGGGGCTGCCAGACCCTGGGGAGGAGGCGAAATCCTATCTGTCCGCGGAATAGCTGCCCGCGGCAGCTCAGTCGAATCGCTAACGTTTGCGGACCTCGCGGCGGATCTCCCAGGTGCACGAAAGCCCGGCGGAAAAGGTCACCGGCTTGCCCTCGTCCATTGCCACAGGGTCGCCCCCCTTGGGCGTGACCAGCACTTCGCCGGCGAGGAAATAACAGGTTTCGTCGAGGTCGTAGGTCCAAGGAAACACGGAGATTTCCCTGCTCCAGACCCCCCACTCGAACACCCCCAAGTGCTCGAGCCGATGCCGAGTGGGTCTGTTCTCGACTCGGATGCCTCGCATCAGCGCCTCCCGACGGTCGCGTCCGCCTGCAGCGCGGCGATACGCTCCTCGAGCGGCGGATGCGACAGGAACAGGCGCTTCAGCCCCTGGGCCATACCACCCGAGATGCCGAACGCCGCCAGCTGGTCGGGCAGCGGCGCCTGGCCGGATGCCATCTGCAGGCGCTGCAGGGCGGCAACCATCTTCTCACGCCCGGCCAACTGCGCCCCTCCGGCATCGGCGCGGAATTCCCGCCAGCGCGAAAACCACATCACGATTGCGCTCGCCAGTATGCCCAGCAGTAGCTGCGCGACGATGCTCGTTATCAGGAACGCGGGACCATGGCCACGCTCCGTCTTGAAAACCACGCGATCCACTACGTGCCCGATAACCCGGGACAGGAAAATGACAAAAGTGTTGACAACCCCCTGAATCAGTCCCAACGTCACCATGTCGCCGTTGGCGACATGGCTGACCTCGTGCCCCAGCACTGCCTCCACTTCATCACGGCGCATGTTCCTCAACAAGCCGGTGCTGACGGCAACCAGGGCAGCGTTGCGCCGCATTCCGGTGGCGAAGGCATTGAGTTCCGGCGCATCGTAAACGGCGACTTCGGGCATTTCGATGCCGGCGGCCTGCGCCTGGCGCGACACGGTGCTGAGCAGCCACGCCTCGCTTTCATTGCCGGGCTGTTGTATAACCCGTGCACCGGTCATGTGTTTGGCGGACCACTTGGACATGGCCAGCGAGACGAAGGAGCCGCCCATACCGAGAACAGCCGAAAAAACCAGCAGTGCCCGCAGGTCCAGGTCGACGCCCTGCTGATCGAGAATTCGCTCGACACCGAGCACTTGGAGAGCGATGCTCAGCACCAGCAGGATGGCCACGTTGGTGGCCAGAAACAGGAATATGCGTTTCATGTGTTGACAACTCCAGCTTGAACCGACGCTCGGAAATATTGCGGTTCACGGCGACGTTTTCAAGCGCTATTCGACGCGCATCCGCTCGACGCGCTGGAAGCCGCGCGGGAGTTTCTTGCCCTTGCGCCCGCGATCGCCGCGATACAACTCGAGCTCGGCAGCTTTGAGCTTGAGGTGTCGCTTGCCGGCATGCAGCACCAGACCGGCATCAGCCGCAACGCTCACCGCAGCTACCATGTATTCTTCGCGGCTTGCCAACTTCTTGGGACTGATGCCCTGAATCTTAATGCCTTTGCCACGGTTCAGGCGGGGCACTTCGGCGCTCGGAATGACCAGCAGCTGTCCCTGCGCATTTACGGCAGCAATGCGATCGGTCTCCGGGTCGGTTACGCGCGCCGGCGCCAGAACCTGTGCATTTTTTGGCACCGACAGTACCGATTTACCGCTCTTGGTACGCGCCAGCAAATCGCCCAGCCTAGCAAGGAAACCGTAACCGGCATCGGTAGCCAGCAGATAGAGGCTGTCGGGCTCGCCCGCCATTACAGCGACAAAATGCGCACCATCGGGTGGCGCGAAACGCCCGGTCAGCGGCTCACCCTGGCCGCGCGCAGAGGGCAGGCTGTGCGCCGCAGCCGTATAGGCCCGCCCAGTCGAATCAAGAAAGACGACCTGCTGGTTACTGCGCCCCAGCGCCGCCGCCATGAACCTGTCACCCGAGCGGTAGCTGAGCGCCTCGGCATCGATCTCGTGCCCCTTGGCAGCGCGAACCCAGCCTTTTTCCGAGAGCACGATAGTCACCGGTTCGCTTGCGATCAGGGCGGTTTCGTCCAGGGCCTGGGCAGCGGCCCGCTCGACCAGCCGTGAGCGGCGATCATCGCCAAACTTCTCTGTATCCGCGGCAATTTCATTCTTTATCAAGGTGCGCAGCCGGCTCTTCGAGCCCAGCGTTTTCTGCAGCGTGTCGCGCTCCGCACTGAGCTCGTCCTGCTCACCGCGAATTTTCATCTCCTCGAGTTTGGCGAGATTGCGCAGCTTCAGGTTTAGCACTTCCTCGGCCTGGCGGTCACTGAGATTGAAGCGCTGCATGAGCACCGGCTTGGGTTCGTCCTCGCTACGGATAATCGCAATGACTTCGTCGATATTGAGATAGGCAATCAGCAGGCCGTCGAGAATGTGCAGGCGATCCAGCACCTTGTCCAGGCGGTACTGCAGGCGCCGGGTCACCGTGGCGGTGCGAAATTCCAGCCATTCCTGCAACAGGGTACGCAGATCCTTGACGGCCGGCCGCCCGTCCAGACCGATCATGTTCAGATTGATGCGGTAGCTGCGTTCCAGATCGGTGGTCGCGAACAGGTGCGACATCAGGGCGTCGGCATCGATACGACCCGATCGCGGCACGATAACCAGACGGGTCGGATTTTCGTGGTCGGATTCATCGCGCAGGTCCGCCACCATCGGCAGTTTACGGGTCGTCATCTGCGCGGCTATCTGCTCCAGCACTTTGGCTCCGGAAACCTGGTACGGCAATTCGGTGATGATGATGTCGCCATTGTCGCGCTCGTAGCCTGCGCGGATCCGCAGGCCCCCGCTACCGGTCTGGTAGGCGCGGATCAGGTCCTCACGCGGCGTAACAATCTCCCCGCCGGTGGGATAATCCGGGCCTTGGATGTGTTCACACAGTTCCGTCAAGCCAGCCTTGGGATTTTCCAGCAGGTGGATCGCCGCACTGGACACCTCGCGCAGGTTGTGCGGTGGGATGTCGGTAGCCATACCAACCGCGATACCGGCGGCTCCATTGAGCAGTACCGTCGGCAGGCGCGCCGGCAGCAGTACGGGCTCCTTGAGGGTGCCATCGAAATTGGTAGTCCAGTCGACTGTGCCCTCGCCCAGCTCCGCCAGCAGAACCTCGGCGAACGGCGCCAGTCGCGCCTCAGTGTAGCGCATTGCCGCGAAGGATTTGGGGTCGTCCGGCGCCCCCCAATTACCCTGCCCATCGACGATCGGGTAACGGAAAGAGAAGCTCTGCGCCATGTGAACCATGGCCTCGTAGCAGGCCGTATCGCCGTGCGGATGGTACTTGCCCAGCACATCGCCGACGGTGCGCGCGGATTTCTTGTACTTGGCTCGGGCAGACAGGCCCAGCTCGGACATGGCGTACACGATGCGTCGCTGCACCGGTTTCAGACCATCGCCGAGGTGTGGAAGCGCGCGGTCGAGAATAACGTACATGGAGTAATCCAGATACGCTTTTTCAGTAAATTTCTGCAGGGGAAGCGTTTCAACGCTCTCGAGCGTGCTCTCAGTCGCCATACCGGTTCCGGGTCTGTTACAAAATGGCCGCTATTGTAACGGGCCCACGCACGCGGCGTGAAGGAGTTTCAGATGGGCGCACCGTCACGGCGCTGCGACGCGCAGGTCGAGCCACTCGGCGCTGATATCGACCAGTTCCCCGTATCCAACCAGGGAGTGCACCAGCTCCGAAAACTTGAGAGCACGGTGTTTCGACTGGGAACGAAATGGCTCGATCGTTCCGTCCAGGGTTTTTTCGTCCAGTGCCCGGATGAAAGTAGCCATAACCTTGAGGCAGCGCCAGTCGGCGTATTCGGGCAATTTCTCCAGAAACGCGGCCCGTGCAGCGTCACTGGAGAAATCCATTTCGGTTGCGGTATGGATAAATACTTCGCCGCTCAGCTCGTCGTATTCCTTGTACAGGTAGATCTCGACTTCGAAAGGCGCTGGCCTCTGCTCAGCGCTCATGTCTTGACGGCAAAGGATCTGGACGGCGTCATACAGGGCCGCAACGACACGGGGCTCGTTCAGGCAGCGGAAATCGGTGCCGTGCCGCACGGAAAAAAAGTCGAGCAGCGGGCCGCCTGCTTCCGGCACACCGACAAACTGCAGATGCGCCCCGCCCTCGGCACTCCGCGCGAGAAAAAAGGGTAGCGTGGGCGAGTTCGCGGCTAGCAGGGCCTCATAGACGCGGGATGAGGTGGCGGCCCAGATATCACCGATATCGACCCCCAGCTTGTGCTGGTTCTTGGTGATCAACTCGACGAAGAATTCCTTCAGACCCTCCTTGCTGGTACCCACCATACGTTCCAGCATCAGCGTGCAACCCCCCTCCTCCTGGCGTGAATTTACCACCCGGTAGGGTATCTCCATGAGATTGGTCGCGGCCTTCTTCTGCTGCAGCGACACCAGTCCCACCTTGACCATGATGCCGGTTTTAACTTCGATCCGGGCGTCGAGCTGAATACGCATGCCACGCATCGATATGTCCTTGGACATACCCTCGTAGCTGTCAGCGCCAATCTTGACATCCACCCGAGTCTCAGCCAGATAACGGTCTTCCCTGCGCCGCTCCACATAGCCGAACCGGATCAGCTCCGGTACCAGGCTGTCCGCAGACATGGTCAGTTTTTCGACCACTGCGCCGCTTGCAAGATCACGCCGTTCTGTCCCCACCCATGCGGCAAGGCCGACAGTCCCGCCCGCGCCACCACGGGAACGATTCAGGCCGTTGCGGAACTCCTGGGTAACGTCCGCCAGACAGGCCACGAAGTGCAGTCGCTCAAGATGCTCGCGCAGCTCGACCATCTGCGCCTCCGATTTGTAGCGCAGACGCTGCGATACTTCCTCGACTTTTTTCTCCCCTACCGCTACCGCGGGAACACGACTCACCTGCACCTTGACAATACTGTGCTCCGACTGGGCCAGGGCATGTCGCACAAAGGCTGCAAATGCGTGTGCCGAAGGGAACTCGAAATCGGCGGCAGAATGAATGCGCATACACTGGTCCCGTTCGCCGCGCTGACGATACATCGCCAGCACGAATGAATGCTGCTGTTCCAGCCGTTGCAGGCGCTGTGGCAGACACACCGGGGTAAAATTGTAGTTATCCGCGTCAGTGCAGAAAAAGCGCGCCAGGTGCGCGTTACCCGAGCTCATTGCAATGGCCTGGGTACGCAACTCTCCGTTCCCATCGTGCTCCACGAAAAACGGGATCTGCGTAGCGCTTTGCGCGTAGCAGCGCTCGTAATACCAGCTAAGGGCGGACTGATACTCGTCCTCCATATCAAGCTTATACTTGTGCTGATAGCGTTGGATAACGGCGTCGATCAGCTGGCTGAAACCCCTGGGGCGTTCAAGATCACAGCGGCGCAGACACAGGACGGTTTCCGCATCCCGCTCCCGGGCGCTCACGATGGTGTAGGCGATGCGCGTCACGTTGATCTTGCCGGCCTGATCCTCGAGCCCATTGAACGTGACACTGAGTTCCTCCCCGGTACGGAACGCCGTCAAGCCCCTGATGCGAACCTGGAGCCCGCAAACCGAGATATCACGGGTGATTCCGCTGCTCTTTATGTTGCCGCGCTGCAGGCTGACAGCACAGGCATATTGCAGGCGCGGGTGCGTGCGCTTGCGGAAATACCCCAGAGGCAGCACCTCGGGATTTTCGGGCGTAGCTGGAACTTCACCGTAATCCGCTTCGCCATCCTGCTGGTTCAGGGCGGCCCGCTCCAGCGCCGCCTCACGGGCGCGCTCACGACGTCGCTGCTCGATTTCCTGCTGCCTGCGCCTGGCCTCGTCGCGTGCGTCCTGCTGCGCCTCGATGGTATGCCCGCCCCCGACAATGGCCTCAAAAGTACCGACGGTGTACACACCGTTATTCTCGTGCAGGCCCTGTTCGAACATCTGGAAGGAAACGTCGTCCAGGTAGTGGATGCGATCATTGAAAGCATAGGGGCGGCATTCGCCCGCCACGCGCCCGCGCATGTCGATGGTCTGAAAGCAGGGCCGTGTAAGGCGGGATTCCTCCAGTCGCTGCAGAAAGCGGCCGGTCGCCGAGTCGCCAACCACGATCTCGGTGATCAGCTCCTTATCGTCCGAGCTGACATTTGCACGCCGGAAGTGTTTGACAACGATTTCGCCCATGATCCCTGGGATGCCGCCGCCCCCGTTGACACCAATAATCGTGTTTTCAATGGCTTATCGAGGTGCCAGCTGATACGCTGACGGCCTTGGCTAGATATCGGCAAGATTACCGTTTTTCTCCAGCCAGCCGCGGCGATCGGCGGCGCGACTCTTGGCGAGCAGCAGATCGAGCGTCTGTTGACTGTCATCACCCGGCTCAACCGTGAGTCGAATCAGCCGGCGGGTATCCGGATCAATGGTGGTTTCGCGCAGTTGTATGGGGTTCATTTCCCCCAGCCCCTTGAAGCGTTGCACGTTCACCTTGCCCTTGATGTCCTCCGCAGCGATGCGGTCCATGACACCCTGGCGCTCAGCGTCGTCCAGTGCATAGAAGACCTGTTTGCCTACATCGACGCGGAACAGCGGCGGCATGGCAGCATAAACATGCCCCGCCTCCACCAGTGCGCGGAAATGGCGCAGAAACAGTGCGCAGAGCAGAGTGGCGATATGGGCGCCATCCGAGTCGGCGTCGGCGAGAATACAGATTTTGCCGTAGCGCAAATCCTTCAGGTCGTTCGAACCGGGCTCGACTCCGATCGCCAGCGCGATATCGTGAACCGCCTGAGAAGCCAGAACCTCGCCTGGGTCGACTTCCCAGGTATTGAGGATCTTGCCCCGCAACGGCATCACGGCCTGGTATTGGCGATCGCGCGCCTGCTTGGCCGAACCGCCGGCGGAATCGCCCTCCACCAGGAACAGTTCCGAGCGTCGCAGGTCGCTGCTGCTGCAATCAGCCAGCTTGCCCGGCAGCGCCGGCCCGCTGGTCACTTTCTTGCGCACCACCTTCTTGCCCGCGCGCTGGCGGCTCTGCGCATGCTGGATCGCCAGTTGGGCAATCTGCGCCCCTGCCTCGGTGTGCTGGTTCAGCCACAGGCTGAAGGCATCCTTGACAACGCCGGAAACGAAGGCGGCGCATTCGCGCGAAGACAAACGCTCCTTGGTCTGCCCGGAAAACTGCGGATCGGCCAGTTTGACCGACAGAATGTAGGCGCAACGCTCCCAGACATCTTCGGGCGCAATCTTGATACCGCGCGGCAGCAGGCTGCGGAATTCGCAGAATTCGCGAATCGCTTCGGTCAGGCCGGTTCGCAGCCCGTTCACATGGGTTCCGCCCTGCGCGGTGGGAATCAGGTTGACATAACTCTCGGCCGCCAGCTCGCCTGCCTCCGGCAGCCACACCAGTGCCCACTCGGCGGCCTCGGAGTTACCCTCAAGACTTCCAGTGAACGGTTCGGGCGGCACGCATACTGCGTTGTCCAGCGCATCCACGAGGTAGTCGCGCAGTCCGCCCTGGTACTGCCAGGACCACTGCTCGCCGCTCTTTTCGTCACTCAGCGTGACACTGAGACCAGGACACAAGACCGCCTTGGCACGCAGCACGTGTTTCAGCGTAGGCAGTGAAAACTTGACGGAATCGAAAAACTTCGGGTCCGGCCAGAAGCGAACGGTCGTGCCGGTATTCTGTTTGCCGACCTTGCCGACCTCATCGAGTCCGGCAACCTTATCACCGTTCTTGAACGCCAGGTTGTATTCCTTGCCGCCGCGTCGCACCCATACTTCCAGGTGTTTCGACAGCGCATTCACGACCGAAACGCCAACGCCGTGCAGACCACCCGAGAACCGGTAATTGTTGTCCGAAAACTTACCGCCCGCATGCAGGCGCGTGAGTATTACCTCGGCACCGGATAATCCCTCCTCCGGATGGATATCCACCGGCATGCCGCGCCCGTTATCACTCACCTGCAGCGACCCATCCTTGAACAGGCTGACCTCGATCCTGGTTGCATAGCCGGCCAGCGCTTCGTCGACACTGTTGTCGATTACTTCCTGCGCCAGGTGATTGGGGCGGGTCGTGTCGGTATACATCCCGGGGCGCTTGCGCACCGGATCAAGGCCGCTAAGGACTTCAATCGAAGCGGCATCATATTTACTGGCCATCGCTGTTCAAGGATCGTGTAGAGAACCGGCTGGGTATGCTACCGAAAGCCAGGCCGCGGTTCTATTCGTTGCTTCAGAAATTACGCCGCTTGCGCGCCTGCAACCGGTCGACGATTTGCTGCTCATGGTCATAGCCCGGCAGCGGACAAAGCAAACCATCCATCAGCACCGAGCGGAACCGATCCTGACCCACGGCTCGGACGGGGCGCCACTGGGGGCGCTGCAGCGGCTGAAATTCCCCGCCGCTGCCGTAGGCATAGCGCTGGTACTCCTTTTTCGCACAGCGTATTCCTTCGTAAAACACGTTATCCACGCCCGTTTTGGAGCGCAGTATCCCGGTGTAGCGGACCACACGGTCATCGCCGACATCCAGAGAGGCGGAATCGACCCACAGCGTGAAGGGGAAATCGTGCAGCGACAGCGGAACCTCGATCAGATCGTCGGCCCGCGGATAGGTCGGCAGTACCACGTCCTGCTCCTGCCACTTCGGGCCTTCTTTGAACTTCGCCCAGCCCTCTTCGCCGTACACGTCCTCATCGAAAGCCCGCGCCACGGGCAATGCCACCAGCAGGAGCAGTGTCAGAAACACCCGCAGCGAGGGCTGCACAAGCACGGAAACCACGGCCATATCGCGCAGTGTAGCGGCTTGCAGCCCGTCTATGAAGCCATGGTTTGGCGCCGTGGATCGAATCGGAACTGTTCGGCCATGCGCCGGTACAGTTCCCGGGCGCTGGCATCGCTGGCAGGCGGGGTCACCATGCGCAGCTCCACGTAATGATCGCCGCTCGGTTTTCCAGGCAGACCGCGCCCCTTGAGGCGCAGCTTCTGCCCGGACTGCGCACCCGCCGGAACCGACACTTCGACTGTACCACCGAGTGTCGCGACCGGTATCCGGGCACCGAGCGCCGCTTCCCAGGGCGTTACCGGCAGAACAGCGTAGATGTCGCGCCCCTCGGCCCGGAAGCGACGCTGCGGTTCGAACTCGATTTCCAAGTACAGGTCGCCAGCCGGGCCGCCGCCCGGACCCGGCGCGCCCTGCCCGCTGAGACGAATCTGCTGCCCGGCGACAATACCCTTCGGGATACTCACATTGAGCGTGCGCTGGTTGAGCGCAACCTGGCCCTGCGCATCCAGCTCCGGCATCTGCAGGCGCACGCTGCGAGTACCGCCGCGGTAGGCGTCCTCGAGCGAAATCAGAATCTTGGCGTGGTGATCTTCGCCCTTGGCGCGAAATCCGCCGCGCGCCGCGCCAGCCCGTCCCGCAGCCGCGAACGGACCGGCGCCACCGAACAGGGCTTCAAAAAAATCGCTGAACCCGGCCCCGCCCAGGCCACCGCGGAACTCGAAGCCGGCGTCCCAGTCGGGAGGCGGACGGAACTCCTGCCCCGCCCGCCACTGCTCGCCGAACTGATCGTAGGCCGCCCGCTTCTCGGGGTCCTTCAGAACCTCGTAAGCCTCACCGACCTCCTTGAAGCGCGCTTCCGCATCGGGCTCCTTACTGACATCGGGATGGTACTTGCGCGCCAGCTTCCGATACGCACGCTTGATATCGTCGTGGCCTGCGTCACGCGCCACGCCCAGAACCTGGTAATAGTCTTTGAACTGCATAACATTGACCCGTCTGCACGATCAGGCTACGGCGCTGCAACGGGCAGGCATGGGGGTGTCACACCCGCCATCAGACCTGAACCTGGATGCGTTTCGGTTGCAGCTTGTGCTGCTTGGCAATGACGATTTCCAGCACGCCGTGCCGGGATGTCGCACTTACTGCATCAGCATCCGCACTGTCGGGCAGACTGAAGCGCCGCAGAAAACTGCCGCGCACGCGCTCCCTGTGCCTGACACTGTCGCGCTGTTCCTCGTCTTCGCTACTGCGCGCACCCTTTATGGACAGCACCCCCTGTTCCATGCTGACCTCGATTGTCGCCGGATCGACCCCGGGGACGTCCACATGAATGACGTAACGGGTGTCTTCGTCCCGAATATCCACCGCCGGGACCCAGTCACTGGTGGGTGCCGTTTGCCGCTGTGGGTGACGCGCGGCTGAGCTGCTTGCTGCTGCCCGGCCGATGTCGCGCTGCAATCGGTTCAGCAGGGTCCAGGGTTCATAACGCACAACAGACATTGCATACCTCCGTAAATCCTGACTGTGGAGCACCGGGCGGCGCCCCCTGATAAACGCTAAATGGGAGCAGGTTTACGGTTTTTCAATGGCGCACGACCTATACCGGGGGCGGGCGCCGCCAGTTCCGATCACGCACCAGGGACCGAAACTTGTGGGGCGTTTACAGGCGGAGGCGATACACGGGGCCAGTCAGTCGAGATCGCCGAGCAGCGAGACGCGAATGTTCTCCGGCAGCGGTTCCAGTTGCTGGGTGTAGGCACTGTGCGTAATACCGGCGCCCACCGCGGCGCCGCCGCGGGCCGCCTCGACCATTGCCGGCGTCAACTCGAAACGCAGAAAATGCACCGATGAGGTCTTTTCCTCATTCTCCCGCTCCAGATCCTCGTCAGCGGTGGCAAACACCGGTTCGAAGCCGTCGATACGCACCCAAACGTCATTCTCGATACCCTTGAGTTCGACCAGCTTGTCACGCCGCTGGTGCTCGTCCGGCACCTCGATCATGAAGGTCGCCTTCCAGTTGCTGCCGTCCGGTATCAACGGGTTGTAGGCATCCAGCTCTTCCTGGATCCCTTGCGGCTCGAAAATGCGCTCGGCGCGCAGCATCTCCTGAATCTGATAGTGCATGGTCAGCCGATCCTCGAAGTAAAGCGCGGCAACGGGGCCCAGCGGTACACGGCGATTTTTTTTGTGTTCCATCACCTGGCTGCGGAATGCGCCGCGTACTTCGGCATACTGCTCCAGCGAGTAAAGGTCACCACGCGTCAACTTTTCCATCATTACCTACCCTCAGATTCCGTATGCCAGCCGCAGCAGCTTTAGCGGGTGTTCCGGCTGCTTGCCGCTGTCCAGACCGTTTTCGATCTGGTGACCTGCCATCGGGCAGTCACTGCAATAATGATCAGCATTGGCTTGCTGCACCCGGTTCACCACCGGCTTGCACAGCTTCATGGAAGTTTCGTGAAACTCTTTCTTCACGGCATAGGTGCCATCGTGGCCGGAACAGCGCTCGATCGCCTCCACCCGCGTATCGGGAACCAGCTGTAACAGCTCCCGTGTCTTCATGCCGATGTTCTGTACGCGCAAATGACAGGCCACATGATAAGCAATGCTGCCGAGGGCGTTCTTGAAATCGGTTTTCAGCTGGCCGTGCTTGTGTCGCAACACCAGATATTCGAAAGGGTCGTAGATGTTGTCGCGCACTTTGGCGACGTCCTCATCATCGGGAAACATCAGCGGCAGCTCCTGTTTGAACATCAGCACACAGGATGGCACCGGCGCCACGATATCCCAGCCCGTGTCGACCAGCTCCGCCAGTTGCGGGATGTTGATTTCCTTAGCCTTGGCCACCGCCGGGAGATCGCCAAGCTCCAGCTTCGGCATGCCACAGCAGCGGCGCGTATCGGCAAGGCGTACCGGAAGATCGTTGTGCTCGAATACCGCAATCAGGTCCTCGCCAAGATCCGGCTCGTTGTAATTTCCATAACAGGTCGCGAACAACGCGACCTTGCCGCGTGTGGGGCCCGCCTGGGGCGCTGCCTCTGCATTCTGGTTGCGCGTCACGTCCAGTCGCCGGCGCAGCGTGTCACTGTGATAGTCGGGAAGATGTGCCTCGGGATGCACTTCGAGCAGTTCCTCCAGCACCCTGCGACCTGCCCTGTTGCGGTTCACCACGTTGACCACCGCCGATACAACCGGTATGCCGGCCAGAGTACCGACCATATCGGTGGAAGTCAGAATCCGGTCACGCGCGCGGGTTTTGCCCTGGCCGTGCTTCACCGCCTTGGCCCGCAGCATCAGGTGGGGGAAATCGACATTCCATTCGTGTGGGGGCACGTACGGACACTTGGTCATGTAACACATGTCACACAAGTAGCAGTGGTCAACCACCTCCCAGTAAACGCGCCGGCTTACGCCATCGAGCTCCATGGTCTCAGAGTCGTCGATGGCGTCAAACAGGGTCGGGAATGAGTTACACAGACTGAAACAGCGACGGCAACCATGACAGATATCGAATACCCGTTCCAGCTCCTGCATCAACGACGCTTCGTCGTAGAAACCCGGGTTGCGCCAATCGAGAGGATGGCGGGTTGGCGCCTCCAGACTGCCTTCACGAACCGACATCAGATTCTCCTGGTAACGGTAAGACGGTAGGATTGAGCGTCGTGAGCCCGGCGCGTCCGGGCCCACGTCTTGTTGCAGTTCGGCTTAACCTTCCAGGGTATCCAGCGCTTTCTGGAAACGGTTGGCGTGGGACCGCTCGGCCTTGGCCAGCGTTTCAAACCAGTCAGCGATTTCGTCGAAGCCTTCGTCGCGTGCCGACTTAGCCATGCCCGGGTACATGTCGGTGTACTCGTGAGTTTCCCCGGCGATAGCCGCCTTAAGGTTGTCGGAAGTCCCGCCGATGGGCAGACCGGTAGCCGGATCCCCAACCGCTTCGAGATACTCCAGGTGGCCGTGCGCATGACCGGTCTCGCCTTCAGCGGTGGAACGGAACACTGCCGCGACATCGTTGTAGCCCTCGACATCGGCCTTGGCAGCGAAGTACAGGTAGCGGCGGTTAGCCTGGGATTCACCGGCAAATGCGGCCTTGAGATTGTCTTCGGTCTTACTTCCTTTCAGGTCCATGGCTGTTTCCTCCCAACTGGGTTGATGAAAACGTGATCGCGATAATTTAGACTGAGTCTAAACTAGTTCTGGAATCTAGCCCACTCGCAGTCAAGTGTCAATCCCGCTCACCCGCAGTAGAAGTACGAGCATGGGCTCAGCAGCGAACGTGGCTTGGAAACCACAGCGAGAGCCTTGCCGAAGTCGAAAGCGGTGTCACTTGCACTCAGCTTGGCAGCGCCTATGCTTAGCGTGCAAGTACATTGTCGCTGGCAAACGGTTTGCGCCACTCAACGACTTAGCGGTGCAATTTAGTATATAATATGAACCAAGAATGTCCGCTGCACAGGGCAAGCTACCGAAGTGTGGCAAAAATGCTGTAATTCGTAGGATTGGCGCGGGGGGGGGCGATGATGAAAGGGCTGATCATACTTGGCATCGCAGCGATCCTTGGCGTTGTGACGGGGGTCGAGGGGGCTCAAGTCTATACGCCACCTTCGACAGGCGAACTGACCATTACTGCACCGGGTACGGTAGAAATAACGGTAGCGCGCTGGCCGACCAAAACGCTGTATGTCAGAGATGGGACAGGGCGCAATCAGCTTGCGCTGCGCGCCGAAAAAGACATCTCCCAACTGGATATTGGCGACATTGCAGTAAAGCGGAATGATCTAGCGGCCATGCACATCGTGCGCGTGGACTCGCTGGGCGATCCGCTGATCGCTGACAGTTTCGCTAAGCTGACGTTTGGCGCCCCGTCCAATCCCGGCCCTGGCAAGCAGGTGATGGCAATCGCTTGGCTGGTTGCCATCGGGTTGATCGGTATAGCCACCGTCGGGCGCCGCAAACAACTCTGAGCTTTCATGCCCCTTTGCGCCGTTGACCCAACGGGACAGCGTCGGTAACGTTACCGCCCCGTCTCACGCAACACCGAGTATCATCTTGACCAAGAGACAGAAAAAAGCAGCTGATTTTGAAACCGCCCTGGCGGAACTCGAGGCCCTGGTGGAAAAAATGGAACAGGGTGACCTGACCCTGGATGAGTCGCTCAAGCAGTTCGAGC
>WOR8_10006013_pt1 | contig 16993 bp, 12 predicted proteins | sample DeeMarSeWOR38_10_FD_19890 | JGI IMG/M metagenome (IMG submission 19890)
CCACCCGATGGTCCAGATGCGTGATGGAAAACCGGAATTTATCCTGGCCCAGCGCACCGAATTGGACCCCATCACCCTCTCACAAAAAGATGTGCGTGAATTGCAACTGTCCAAGGCTGCCATCCGCCTGGGTATTCAAGCACTTGTTGATGATGTGGGCTTGAAAGAAAGCGATGTCGAAAAAGTCATCATTGCTGGAGCCTTCGGCACTTTCATCAACGTGAAATCTGCCATTACCATTGGCATGCTGCCCGACCTGCCGCTGGAGCGCTTCACACAAGTCGGCAACGCCGCCGGAACCGGTGCGCGCCTGGCGCTAATATCGAAAAATGAGCGAGAAAAAGCAAAACAAATCGCTCGTCATGATGGTTATATCGAACTGGCCAAGGTGCCGAACTTCAACCGCAAGTTTGCCGAAGCGACATATTTATAAATGATGAATAAGCTTGCCACCGCGAATTTTTGTGAATGTAACAAGAGAAAACTTGCTCGATACTTCCTGCCTCTGCGTTGTTTCGTTTAATCCTAAATCTCCTGAAATATAAGAGTAGTTTGTGCAAAATGCCCTTGTGTTGGCTACTTGCCTCAATTACCGCCTGGGTGAGCCACATGCCTGATATGGATAAGATATTTTATCCGACGCCATAATTCACTCTAACAATACCCTTCAGCTTTTAATATCCCTTCAAATGCCAGATCGGCATCCTGCACGGCCTTTGCCTTCCAATCAGGTGCGGATGGGTTGAACAACTCTTCAAAAGAGTACTTGACCTGAGCTGACAGACTATCACTAGCGCCCCTCTGCCAGTGCAGACGATTCTCAAAGCTCATCGCGCGGGGCATATCGAATTTTCCGCGAAATTTATCCCCATACGTACCGAATTCAAAAGCTGTTGCAAAAAGTTTCTTGTCGGGAAATTCGTTTTGTCTCATAGCATAGATATAGTCGATCATGTCGCCTGAGATGGCATAGAATTCTTCAGGGTTGGCAGCTACCACCAGCGGATAGTCAAAATTCTCAACGAACTCTTGTGATGACCTACTTTCATACATGGAATTGACCATGCTCATCTGATAGCGTGGGCCGTAGCCGGTATGCATGTCAAGGTGAAGTACCTGCTCGTAGGTGTTGAAAGATTGGCGATACAGGTCAATCAAGACGCGTGTCTCTTCCTGATATTCTCCGCCACCGTAGAACAGTCCATTTGGATGGCGGTACTGGCCTAGTAGATAAGCGCTCTTGAAGACAGGCCAGCCCATTTGCAATATCTTCTGGACAAGTTTTAGATAGTAGCCAAGATTGGACAGTAATAGATTCTTGAGGGGCTTATCAGCCTGGATAATGTCTAGAAGGTTATCGTAGGCAGGATTGATGGTTTTGTTGAAGGCTTTGTTCCAGTCGAAGGTGCGATTCAAATCAACGTTATTGGCATTGACGCGGCGGTGGTGTTTCATCCCCCAGGGATTAATTGTATGGACTAGAAGCAGGCCTGTCGTCCGAGGATCGAGGCGTGAGAGATACTTGTCGATGAAGCGCTGCTGCATAGCCGATCCCACATAGCCTTCGATACCGTGCTCGGCTGTAGTGAAGATAAGAACTTTTTCGTTCTTATCCAATGCAGCGGAGTGAATCCAGTCGATGGTCAGGTCTTCGTCACCTGCTATTTTGTGATGGGATAGTTGCGCCTTGGGCCAGTATTTTTGGATAACGGCTAGGTTATACCTGAAACGTTCGCGTGAGGCTTCGTAGGTTTCGGGGAAAAGGGAGAGAATGTCGCTCATGATTTTCCTTTATAGGGTTCAAGTTGGTATTCCACATATTCCGTTTCACAAGCGCGGCCCAGGCCGATCCAGGCACGCAGAGTTTCGAGTTGAATTACGATACTAAAGACGGTCACGGTTTCGATTCCGTGCTTGCAAATGGAGGTGGGGTATCCGGCGTGGTCGCCCAGTAATTTTTGGAGGAGTTCGGGCGTGAGTAGACCGTAGTTCTCGCGCAGCAAGCGCATGGCGCGGTTGTGACGCAGAACCGAGTTGCTAATGTTGTTATGGTCGGCTTCGAAGTGACGCATAGCCGGGCTGACATAATGGTTGGCGTGTGACAGGATGTCTTCTTCAATGTAAATAGGTTCGCAGTCGCTGGCGGAGCCTTCCATGCTGTAGACTTCGCCACTGGTATCGGCCAGCACATTGTTGTAGCTGGATGCGCGCTGCGGAAGCAGACAGTGATCCATGGCCTCGCTCAAATGCCGGGATGCCAGAGTTGCGCGCACGATCAACAGGCGCGGCACACCAAGGCGGATGTCGTTGTTATCGAGCTGGTTGCCGGTCAGGCTGATACCAGCAGCGTTGAATCCTGCACTGATGGCGATACCGCCCGACGAAATGCTCAGAAATTCAGGTTCATCTTCAGCCTGCACTTTCAGCACCACAAGATGCTCCTGGGCTTGCGGGAGTAAGTCGTTGGTGTGCGCGATCAGTGTGGAGCCATCTTCTGTGGCGCGTCCGCGCGCAGCCATGTCGGTACAACCGCGCCAGGCAACATTCTCCCAGAGTTCTTCGCACATGGACAGGAAAACTTCATCAAAGGAAACATCCGCGCCTACGGCGATACCTTCCAATTCATCCACGTATTTCGGGTATACCTGTCGGCTAAACTCCAAGTAGCGCACGCTTTGCTGGAGCAGTTGCTCCCAGGTGGTGCCTTTCGGCAGATCTTCACGCAGACCGGCGAGCGTTTTCTGGATTCTCGATTGGCAGGCCTGCCCGATTTGTATACCTACTTCGCGATGGCTACCACGTGCTTCGATCATGGGGATTTCTTTTGTCATTCTGGCTCGCTTTCAAAAGTGTGCGCGGCGCACTACTTACTAGCAGGATTCTATTTCGCTCTGTGATCGCCGTCAATTGTATTCCACAATGAAAAACACTTGAAACCACCGTTGGGAAGTATGGGAATATACACATATTCATGCTAAAATGATTCAGCTTAACAATCCACTACAGCTTGCGAGTTTGCTCAAGAGGTCGTTTTGGTCTCTACCGAAAGCGCGTTCCAGCGCTTGAGTAAGATTATCGAACGTCAATTACCAACGTTGAATGCTCCGGGCATCGCCATCGGGATTACCCATCGCGAACGGGGTTTGCATGTCGGTTTCTTTGGGCTGGCAAACCGGGATATGGGAAAACCCGTCTCGCCCGAAACACTTTTCCAAATAGGTTCTATCAGCAAATCATTCACCAGTATCATCTTGCTGCAATTACAGGAGCAGGGGTTGCTTGATATTAACGACCCGGTCGCCAAATATTTACCCTGGTTTGAAATCCAGTCTGAGTATGAACCTATTACCCTACGGCATTTGATGAACCACACGGCGGGCATCATCTGTGGCAGTGACGATACCCCTGCGGCCTATACTGAAGTCTGGAATCTCCGTCATACCAAGGCCACCGCCCCACCCGGCGAGATGTTCCATTACTCGAACAGCGGCTACAAGGTACTGGGACTGGTGCTGGAAACCCTTCTTGGACAAGACATCTCCACCATATTGCATGAGCGCATCTTTGCGCCGCTGGGCATGAACGCCAGCCTGCCAGATATACGCAGCACAAACCGTCACCGCTTGGCCGTTGGCTACAGCCCTTTTTTTGACGACCGCCCCCTGCCGCCCGGCGGACAGCTTGCTCCCGCTACTTGGTTCGAATCTAACACTGCCGATGGCGCTATCTGCTCCAACGCCCAAGACATGTGCCGCTATCTGCAAATACTATTGCAGTGCGGAAAGGGCCTGCTTGCGCCGCAGAGTTTCGAGCAACTCATTCACCCGATCATCCCTACGGGCGATGGTACCCACGGCGAACATTATGGGCTGGGGATTTATACCCAGCAGCTTGATGGACATCACGTCATTGGGCACAGCGGGGGCATGGTGGGCTTCACAGCCGATATGCTGGCCGATCTCGATTCCGGTCTAGGTGTGGTGGTGCTCACTAATGGTCCGGCCGAGCCATCCAAGATTTCGCGCTATGCCCTACAACTATTCAATGCATCGTTAGATGGGAAAGAACTCCCTGATTACTCCGAAGACAAATTGGAAAACCCAGATGACTTCGTGGGTGCGTATCGCTGTGGCGAAAAGACATTCACACTGACAACAAAAGACCAACGCCTCTTCTTGGAGTTTGAGGCTGCTACCGTTCCCCTGACCCTGATAGCCCCCGACAAGTTCATCGTGCAACATCCCGATTTTGCATTGTTTTCCCTGCACATGGGACGTGAAAATGGGCAGGTAGCGGAAGCCGGCTGGGGCGCGGAAAGATTCGTGCGCGAAGGGGTTGGGCATGAGACATCCTTCGAGAGCCCGGTTGAATGGGATGTTTACCCTGGTCATTATCGTTCCCATAATCCGTGGTTGAATAATTTTAGAGTTGTGTTTTATAAGGGAGCATTGGTTTTCCTCTATCCATTGGGAGAAGTGGAACCAATGCACCCACTCGAACCTGGGTTGTTCCGCATTGGTATAGACCCGCGTTCGCCCGAGTTCATCCAGTTTGATACGGTGATGGATGACAAAACCATGTTAGCAATTTATTCAGGAGGTGTCTATAGCCGGACGTTTACACATTGAACACAAGTTTGAATGCACGCAGTCAATGCGCGCTCCAATTGATCGGGATAGAATCCCAACAAAAATATTCTTGGAGGAGAAACCATGAAATCCAAACTTACGATCCTGCTGGCCCTGCTTATGGCAGTATCACTTATCCTTGCAGCTTGCGGCGGCGGTTCAGAGCCTGCACCTGCTGAACCTGCTGAACCTGCAGAACCAGCTGCTCCGGCAGAACCAGCAGCACCTTCTGAGCCTGTGATAGTGCGTGTTGGTTACGGCGGTAGCCCGGACACGCTGAACCCAGGCGCGGCAGTGCTTTCAGAAGCATACATCATGTTCGAACTGGTGTATGACACCATGTACGACTTGAACCTGGACGGCACCTTCTCGCTCAACCTGGCCGAGAGCGCTGACGTATCAGACGACAATCTGGTGTGGACCTTCAAGCTACGTGATGCCACCTTCCATGACGGTGTACCTCTGACGTCAGCGGACATTGTTTTTACATACGATCTGTATGCCAATACCGAAGGTTACCCTTGGATGGGCGACTACACTTATTATTTTGAGAGCGTAGAAGCTCCCGATGACAAGACTGTTGTCATCACACTCTCCGAAGCCATCCCGAACCTGGACAGCCAGTTGGTATGGTTATATGTGCTGCCCAAGCACATCTGGGAAAACGAAGATGCAGTTGAGTTCGAAAACGTAGAAATGATTGGTAGCGGACAATTCAAGATGGTGGAATACAAACAGAACGAGTTTGTACACCTGGCCGCCAACCCCGATCACCCCCATCCCCCCAAAGTGACGGATGGACCTTTGAAAGCAACGACGCGCTGGTACAGGCCATTAAGACCGGCCAAGTGGACATGATTACCGAATTCCCGGCCACAGCAATTGACAGCCTGAAGGATGCTGAGAACGTCGAGGTTGTAACTGGTGCCCCCTTCGCACCTACTGTCACGGACATCATTTTCAACCAGTGTTCTGCCGAAAATTGCCCCGAAGGCGATGGCGTCTGTTCCGGGCATCCGTCCCTGCAAGACCGCAACGTGCGCTTGGCATTGGCTCATGCAACCGACAAGCAGAAGATTATCGACGTAATCTATCTGGGACTGGCTTCTCCGGGCACCACACTGATCCCAGATGGTCTCGGCGTTTGGTACAACTCTGATATCAAAGACTACGCCTTCGACGTGGCGCTTGCCAACCAAATCCTGGATGACGCTGGTTATATGGATACAGATGACGATGGCGTACGAGAAATGCCGGATGGCACCAACCCCTTGGTCTATCGCCTGAACTGGCCAAGTGATTCAATTAATGGCCCTCGTTTGGCTGAATTACTGAGCGAGATGTGGGGCGAAGCCGGGGTGCAAGTGGAACCACAAGCTATGGATCCGGATGCACTAACCGCAGCTTGCTGCCCAGCATTTGACTTTGACGTCATGCTGTGGGGTTGGGGTTCAGACCCGGACCCGAACCTGCTCCTGTCCGTTATGACGACAGACGAAATTCCGACCGGCAGCAGCGAAACTGGCTATGCAAACTCAGAATTCGACGAACTATACTATCAACAGTCCGCCGAGATGGACTTTGAGACCCGAAAAGCGCTGGTCTGGCAAATGCAGCAGATCGTATTCGATGATGTCGTCTATATAATCCCGTACTATGATCCGGCTTTACAAGCCTATCGCACGGATCGTTTCAGTGGTTGGATCACAGATCAAGCAAAGGTTGAGCTCTCTGACCCAAGCTCCCTGATCGTTGTAGAGCCTGTTCAGTAAGTATTACCTACAATATGCGAGGGTGGCGGATTCTTCCGTCATCCTCGCATCATTTCTCTTGGGAGCATCCATGAAACGACAACAATATCTCATTAGAAAAATCAGTTGGGCATTTTTTACAATCATTTTTGTTCTGATTCTAAATTTTTTCCTGTTCCGCATTCTACCAGGAGACCCAGCGCGCTCTGGCATACATGACCCGCGCTTGAAGAAAGAAGCCGTGGAAGCCATCCGCGTGCGGTATGGACTGGATAAACCGGTTATCAACTGCATTGCAAAGATTAACCCGGTCGAGTTCGGTGGTTGTCTGATCAACCCAATGGATACACAGTTCTTTATCTATGTGGGCAACCTGCTCAAAGGAGAAATGGGCATCAGCTACCACACCAATCGCCCAGTTTCTGAAATCCTGGTGGAACGCATCTGGAACACTATCCTGCTCATCGGTGCAGGACAAATCCTGGCAATTATTTTTGGGGTCATTTTTGGCATCTTTGCAGCCTGGAAAGCACGGACAACCATCGATTATGTGGCGTTGTTGAGCAGTCTGCTGGCCTGGAGTTTGCCAACCTTCTGGCTGGGAATTATCCTGCTTTTTTGGGGTAGCAATCACGGGCTGCCGATAGGCGGTAAAGCCACACCGGGCATGTCCAGCATGCCCTGGGAAGACCAGTGGATAGATATTTTCAGGCACATGCTATTACCCACGTTGACTTACACGATCGTGTTTATGGGTGAGTACATGCTCATCATGCGCTCCAGTCTGTTGGATGTGTTATCAGAAGATTACATCTTGACAGCCAAGGCAAAGGGACTAAGCACTTTTCAAATCCTGAAAGATCACGCACTCAAAAATGCCATGCTGCCGCTGGTGACGATCATTGCCATCAACCTGGGATTCACAGTGGCAGGCGCGCTGCAAATCGAAACGGTCTTTTCGTGGCCGGGGCTTGGGTACACAATTTTCGAATCGGTCAACCGGCGTGATTTCCCGGTGCTGCAAGGGACATTTTTGCTGATTGCAGTAAGTGTCATCCTGGCTAATCTGATCGTTGACCTGACCTATTCTTACCTCGATCCACGTGTACAGGCGGAGTCATAGCATGGAAGCCAAAATCGTCGAACCCAAAGCTCCAACCACATCATCTCTCTTCCTGGATTTCTGGAAGACCTTCAGCAGCAATCGTGTGGCTGTAGTCGGCCTGGTGATGCTAATAGTGATCATACTGGTTGCCATTTTTGCAGAGCAACTCGCCAGATACGACATCACTACGTCAGCGGACATCACCAGCAAAGACATCTACCAGCCACCGAGCGAGGAACATTGGTTCGGCACCGACGATGCCGGGAAGGATGTATACTCTAATTTTGTCTTTGGTGCACGCGTTTCACTGACCGTGGGATTCTTCGCAGCCTTTATCTCCATCTTTGTTGGCGGATTGATGGGCATTGTAGCCGGATTTTATGGCGGGCGAGTAGAGAATTTCTTGATGCGTCTTACAGACATAATGCTGGTTATCCCAGACTTACCGTTGCTAATCGTGATCGTGGCTATGACCAGGCCCAGCCTGATGAACATCATCTTTGTGATCGGTTTACTGGGCTGGACAACTACCTCCCGAATCGTGCGTTCACAAACACTGGCAGTCAAATCACGTAAATTTGTACTGCGTGCACGTGCCATCGGCGCTGGAAACATGCACATCATCCGGCATCACATCCTGCCGCTAGTTCTTCCATTGCTGGTCGTAAATGCCATTCTGGTGATCTCGCTGGCAATTCTTAATGAGAGCACACTTGCATTTTTAGGCCTGAGCGACCCGACAAGGCTCTCATGGGGGCAGATGTTGAACTTTGCCTTCGGGCGCGGGGCGATGTCTGCCGGGGCATGGTGGGCACTGGTGGTGCCTGGACTGGGAATCGTGTGGGTGGTGCTGGCGTTGACCCTGCTTGGACACGGACTTGAGCAAGTATTAAACCCAAGATTAGAATTCCATCATTTGATGCCGGGCAGGCCTGTAGTCCAGAGAGAAGCGGGAAATGTCCACAGTTTTGCAGAAGAAATTCATCCTGTTCTGCTGGAAGTTCAGGACCTGTCCATCCATTATGTTACCGAAGATCAGCCACCCGCAAGGGCGGTGGAGAATGTCAGTTTTACGCTGCACGAGGGCGAGTTGCTGGGGCTGGTCGGTGAGAGTGGCTGTGGCAAAACTACGTTGATGCTGGGGTTGCTGCGCCTTCTGCCTGCCGCTGGACAGATTGTGGGTGGACAGGTAGATTTCATGGGCAAAGACATTACCGCCATGAGTGAGCAGGAACTTTTGGATGTGCGTTGGAATGGGATTTCGATCATTTTCCAGGGTGCGATGAATGCGCTCAATCCAGTACGCACGGTGGGAGACCAAATCAAAGAGGCAATTGTCAAGCATGTGGCGCTCCTGCCAGGTGACAAGGTGGATGAACGCGTGGTAGAGCTGCTTGACCTGGTGGGCATTGCCGCTGATCATAAAGACCACTACCCGCACCAATATTCAGGCGGGATGCGTCAGCGTGCCATGATCGCGATGGCGTTAGCCTGCAATCCGCAAGTGGTCATTGCAGATGAGCCGACCACTGCGCTTGATGTGATGATCCAGGCACAGATATTGGAACTACTGGATGAACTCCGCAAGAAGCTTGGCCTATCGATTATCTTCGTGACACACGACCTGGGCGTGGTAGCCGAAATGTGCGACTCGGTACTGGTAATGTACGGCGGTGTGATGGCCGAATACTCAGACGTGGACACCATCTATAATTCCGCGCAGCACCCCTACACTCAGGAACTGCTCAAGGCCTTCCCGGATTTGTCCAAGCCCGAAAAGCGACTGGCATCCATTCCCGGCTATCCCCCGCGTTTGGATAATCTGCCCACGGGCTGCCGTTTTGCACCGCGCTGCCCACGGGCAATTGAGCGCTGCCATACGGAAGTCCCCGATCTTCACATCCTTGACAAGAACCATGTTGCCAGTTGCCATCTGGTTGAGGCATAGCCATGACACAAGAATTCTTCCTCGAAGTTCAAAACCTTAAAAAATATTTTGTTGCTGGCAATCCGAGTTTGTTTAGTCGGGTGGTCAAACACGTCCACGCTGTTGACGACGTCAGTCTGGAACTGGAGCGCGGTGAAGTGATTGCGCTGGTCGGCGAAAGCGGATGCGGCAAGTCTACGCTCGCGCTGACCCTGATGGGGCTGGAAAAATCAACCGATGGCAAGATCATCTTTGAAGGCATTGACATCACCCACGCCGACGATAAGGCGCAAAAACTATTGCGTCAACGCATCCAGATGGTTTTCCAGGATCCCTACGAATCACTCAATCCCACCCAGACCATCGAAGAGATCGTAGGTGAACCCCTGGTGGTGCATAAGATCGGCGTAACCGCAGATGAACGCCGAGCGCGCGTGGTACAAGCACTCGAAGATGCCGGGCTGAAACCTGCCGATATCTATATGCGTCGTTACCCGCACGAACTCTCCGGCGGACAGCGCCAGCGCGTGGTCATCGCAGGTGCGCTTGTGCTCGAGCCGCACCTGCTGCTGGCCGATGAACCGGTCTCCATGCTGGACGTCTCCATCCGCGCCGAAATTCTCAACCTGTTGGCCGACCTGCGCATCTCACGCCAGATTTCGATCATCTTCATCACCCATGATCTCGGCACGGTCGGATACTTTGCCGACCGTGTGGCGGTCATGTATCTGGGTCGCATTGTCGAGATCGGCAAGATGCGGGATGTGCTCGAAAATCCCCAACACCCTTACACCCGCGCGCTGCTCTCGGTCATTCCGGTTCCCAATCCGCGCCTGCGCCGTGAGCGCGTCATCCTGCAAGGTGAGACCCCTAACCCTATTGATCTGCCGCGTGGCTGCCGCTTCCATCCGCGCTGCCCGATTGCAACCGAAGAGTGTCAACTGACCGATCCACCGTATATCGAGATTTCTCCGAAACACCAGGCCGCCTGTCTAAAAACCCAAAAAGTGAGTTGATGTGATCGACTTCGAACGTCTGCTGCGCGTCCCATTTGTGGATGTAGGACTTGGCTTTGATATTTCACCAGATGGAAAGCATCTCGCTTTTGCATCCAACGCCACTGGCCAATGGGAAATCTACGAACTGGACATCTTCGCTTCGAACCCCCCTCGGCTTGCCTCCGCTGGAACAGGCGGAAAATTCGCCCCCAAATACTCACCCGACGGCACGCGCCTGGCCTACATGGTGGACTTCGACGGTGGTGAGAATTTCCATATTTTTGTGCAAGATAGGGCTAATCCCAAGCCCCGTGACCTGACCCCAAACATCGACTTTGCCATCCAGCCCAACATCTGCTGGTCACCCGACGGTGAACAGATCGCCTTCCTGGCGGACAAAACCGGCTGTTTCGGGGCTTATATCATGCCTTCCAATGGCGGCGAAGCCCGCCTCCTGCTCGAAAACGGATTCCCCGCCTGGGATGTAACCTGGTCGCCTAATGGCGGTCACCTGGCCGTCATGTCCGAAGGCAGCGGGCAGGAATACTTCACCTTCATCATCCCGCTCGATGGGAGCAAAGTTTTTTCTATCAGCATAGATGGGAACTCCATAAATGCCCACAACCCGGCCTGGTCACCGGATGGCACAAAACTGGCCTTCCACTCAGACATTTCCAACGGTTTTCACCAGATCGGCCTCTTTTACCTGTCCACACGTACAATCACCTGGCTGACGGATGGAATCGCCAACTGTCGCGCCCCACACTGGTCAAAGGATGGCACATGCCTGACCTACATCCGCGCGCAGGGTGCTTCGGACAAAATCATCGTTCACACACTGGGTGATGACACATCGCAAGAATTCCGAGTTGAAACCGGTGTGCATTACAAACCACATTTCACCCCGGACGGGAAGTCCGTCATCTTCGCCTTCAATAACCCCCGTCATCCGCCTGATTTCTGGATGCTTGACCTTGCATCTGCTACCCTGCGCCAGTTGACCCATTCCCTGCCCACAGAAATGGCCGATGTGCCCTTCATCATGCCGCAAGAGATCACCTTCCCCGGCATGGACGGCACGCCCGTTCCGGCCCTGCTCTTCAAATCCGAGGGTGCGGACGAGAACACACCCGCTGTGGTTGTCATTCACGGTGGGCCGAACTGGCACTTCCAGGTCGAGTGGTATCCGTTCATGATCCACCTCGCCAGCCGCGGCTGGACGGTCATTGCCCCCAACTATCGTGGCTCCACCGGCTACGGGCATGACTGGCAGTACGCCATCCGGTTCAACATTGGCGGTATCGATACAGATGATGTTACTGCTGGAGTCAAATACCTACTCGATAACAAGCTGGCTGACCCCAAACGAATCGCCGTCACCGGGCGCAGCCATGGCGGCTATCTGACCATGTCCTGCCTGACGCGCTATCCTGATCTGTGGTGTGCTGGTTCAGCAGTAGTTCCCTTCCTGAACTGGTTTACTGGTCATGAGAATTCCCGCGAAGATTTGCAGCACTGGGACTTCGAAAACTTCGGTAATCCCGAAGACAACTACGATCTGTGGTACGAGCGTTCGCCGTTTTTCTTCCTTGACCAAGTCAAGGCTCCTGTGCAGCTCATTTGCGGCGAGAACGACCCCCGCTGTCCCGCCAGCGAATCCATCGAAGCACGCGACAAGCTACTCAGCTACGGCTGCAAAGTGGACTTTGCGCTCTACGAAGGCGAAGGGCATGGCTTTTTGAAGATCGAAAACGTCGTCGATTCCGAACTGCGTCGGGCTGACTTTTTGGCCAAAGCGCTTGAATAATTACAACATAGACACCAAAACATCATTTTTTTTGAATCGCAAAGAGCGCGAAGCGTCCTAAGTTTTGTTTTTCTTTGTGTTCTTTCCCGAAGGACAACGGGACGATGTACAAACTTCGCGGTTAAAATTCTCCCGCTCTGTGTCTCTAAAGTGATAAATCTACATAATCCGCTCAATCTGCGGATTACCTAGGAGGAACCCTTGAACAACGTCAAATGGCTTAGTGACAACGAAGTCAAATCCATGCACAACGCCACCTTACGCATCTTGAACGAAGTCGGCGTGACCCTTACCCACCCCGGCGCGCGAGGAATGCTGACCGACGGGGGCGCGACCGTCAAGAACGACCGGGTCTGCCTGCCACCTGAACTGGTCGACGATTGCATCGCCAAATGTCCGCCGTACGTCAGCGTGCGTGGGCGCAGCGGCGCGACCAAGACCCTCGGCGACGGCTCGCTCAACTTCCACAACCTAGGCGGCGCACGTGACATCCACAACCCCGCCACCAACGAACATCGCTTTGCCGTCCTGCAAGACGTGCGTGACGCCACCCGCCTGCTGGACGCTCTTCCCAACTGCAACACCATCACGCCCTTCTTCACCCCTTCCGATGTACCGGGCGAACTCATGTCGCTGGCCATGTACCGCCATGCCATGCCCTTCACCACAAAACCACTGCAAGGCCCTGGCGTGCAGGTTCCCGCGGAAGTGAAATACGCCGTGCGCATGGCCGAAGTGCTTGGCCCGCCACGTGAAGTGCTGACTCTGAGCGTCTCGCCTGTCAGCCCGCTGGCCTTCCCCGATCATGAAGTCGAAGCCATGCTCGAAATCGCCCGCCAGGGTATCGCCTTTGCGCCGCTTCCCTGCCCCACCGCCGGGGCGACCGCACCTTTCTCTATTGCCGGGGCCATCGCGCAGCAGGCCGCCGAAGTGCTGGTCTCGCTTGTATTGGCGCAGCTTGTTCATCCCGGCTTACCGATGATTTTCTGCGGACGCCTCGCCATGATGGACCCGCGTACCGGCGTCTCCGTCTGGGGCGGCATCGAGATGGGGCTCGCATCCGCCGGGACTGTTCAGCTTGGTCACCGTTATGGATTACCAGTCAACGTCTATGGTTTCTCTACCAACTCCCACTCCCTCGACATCCAAAACGGATTCGAGCGCGGCCTCAACGCCATCATCCCGGCGCTTGCGGGTGCAGACGAACTCTCCGGCATTGGTGAGATGGAAGCCGGGTCGCTCAGCACCTACGCCCAGATGGTTGCCGACAACGAATTCGCGGGCAGCATCCATCGCGTGCGGCGCGGCTTCGTTGCCGATGAAGATACCCTGGCGGTGGATGTCATCGCAAAAGTGATGAATGGCCCACGCAACTTCCTTGGGCAGAAGCACACCATGAAACACCTGAAAGGCGGTGAGATGTTCGTCACCCAACTGGCTGAGCGCGGCAGCTGGGAGAGCTGGGATATGGGTGGTCGCCAGGGTCTCGCCGAGCAAGCCCAGGCGGAGTCCGAACGAATTTTGCGCGAGCATCAGGTCGAACCATTGAGCGAGTCTCAATCCAAAGAACTGGATGCCATCATGGCATCTGCTGAAAAGGAATTGGTGAAATGATGAAACCCGCAGAATATCTGGATGCCCTGCTCAGCCTGCCCGGCATCGACGACGAACTCTGGCCGCAAATCTCGCGCGACGGTAAATGGGTGGCTTGGACCTGGTTCCACACCGGCCCAGCAACTGATGTTTTCGTTGCGCCCACCGACGGCTCCACGCCGCCCATCCGTTTGACCGAAACAGACCAGAACACCATCTTGGTTTCGTGGACACCGGACAGCCAGGCTGTGATCGTGGAGCAGGACAAGGACGGCGATGAGCGTGTGCAGCTTTTTCGCGTTGATCTCGCTTCGCCCTTGACCCTGAACCCGCTCACCGAAACCGAGCCGAATTACTACATCCGTGGCGGGGCTCTGCACCCCCGTGAAAACTGGCTAGTGTATGGCGCGAACGTGCATCCCGAAAGCGGCGAAGAAACGGAGGAAACCTGGGTCTACTTGCATGATCTGACCAGCGGAGAGCGCAAGCCGTTGGCACAGCCTAAAAATCCATGCTATTTTGCGCCCAAACTGAACGCAGCAGGAACACACATCCTTTACACTCGTGCCGACAGGCACCCCGCCGGACGGCAAGTCTGGCTGGCGGCTGTGGATGGTTCAGAAGACCGCGAATTGTTCAATTTCGGCGACAAGTTGAAGGTTTCCGCCAATTGGCACCCGAACGGGAAACGCGCCCTGGTACTGGCCGAAACGGGCACGCACCGCAAGCTCGGCATCTGGGAACTGGGTGGCGCGGACGTGCGCTGGCTGGTTGATGATCCGACGCGGGATATTCAGTCTGCGTTTGTACCCGAAGGCAGTGATGAAGCCGTGCTGGTCGAAAATGTTCAGGGACGTGTCTGTAGTTCCTTCTTAAATCTTGAAAACGAGGATGAATTCGCCGTGCCAACGAGTGAAGGTAATCTCATCCCATTGGCACCGGTATCAGATACGGAGTGGGTTGGCTTTCACTACAGCGCTCGTCAGCCCGGAGATGTGGTCCGCTTCGTGCGAAAGAACCCGGGTGTTGAACAATTTGTCACCCTGACACGGGTGTGGGAACGCACATCGCTGAATCCCGCCCAGCTTGCCCCGGCGGAAGATTTCCGATGGAATTCTGTGGACGGCCTGCCCATTCACGGCTGGCTGTATCGTCCGTCCGGCGAACCGCGTGGTACGCTTATTTATGTGCATGGTGGGCCTACCTACCACAGCCCGGATTATCTCAACGCGCAGATACAATTTTTTGTGAGTCAGGATTTCAACGTGCTGGATCCCAATTATCGTGGCAGCACCGGGTATGGATTACCTTTCCAGCAATCGATTCTCGAAGATGGCTGGGGTGGCCGCGAACAGGAAGACATCCGCACGGGCATTGAAGCGCTGGTCAAGGCGGGAATTGCCAAGCCAGGCAAGATCGGCATCACCGGCACATCCTATGGCGGATACTCATCTTGGTGGGCGATCACGCACTTCCCGACAGAGATTGTTGCGGCTGCCGCGCCCATCTGTGGAATGACCGACCTGGTGGTCGACTATGGAACCACGCGCCCCGACCTGCGTCCATATAGCGCCGAGATGATGGGCGGTACGCCAGCCGAAGTTCCGGAAAGATTCCGTGAGCGCTCTCCTATCCATTTTGTGAAAAATATTCAGGGAAGGCTATTAATCGTCCAGGGCGGACAAGACCCCAATGTTACACCGCAAAATGTGGAGGAAGTGGTCAAAGTGCTTCATGAGTATAATATCCCCTATGAACTGCTCAACTTTGAAGATGAAGGGCACGGTATCTCCAAGGAGAAAAATCAGCGAACGCTTTACCTACGGTTGGTTGAGTTCTTTGAAAAAGCTTTTTCGTAGGGCTTCGAAGCATCTGTGAGTGAGCCAGTCATTTGTCAACTCTCAGCAGTATAATTAGCCTGCCCCGTAAATCACCGGGGCAGATCGTTGTTATTTGGAGAATCATCAATGAAACAATTAGAAAATCTTTCAGAAACGCCTGTTCATTCCACGCCTCCACCGTTAATTCAAGTAGCTGGAACTCATCGTGAAATGGGCCAACAAATAGGTGAGTCTTGTCGCGAAGTTGTACAACATAGCATTGAAAATGCACGCAAGTTGTTGAATGAAGCCTACAAGGAACTTGAATTGACCTGGGAAGGCGCACATATTCAGGCGCGTAAATACTTACCATTTGCCCAGGAGCGTTATCCACAGTATGTTGACGAAATGCAAGGTATTGCCGAAGGCGCCAACGTTTCCTTTGACGAAATAATGGTTTTGAATGCTATGGAAGCGGTCACAATGGATGCTTTACATTTGACGCGGTGTACCAGTATGGCTGTTAATGATGAACGAACAGCTGACGGGCATGTCTTAGCAGCACATAATGAAGATTGGGTTCCAGATGATGAAAATGATGTCTTTGTCATTCATGCCAAACCAAATGATGAACCACCTTACCTGGCAATGACCTATGGCGGCTTGATTGCAAACGTCGGATTCAACGCCTATGGGATTGCGCAACTGATCGATTCGGTATATCCGAACGATTCCCGCATTGGCATTCCTAGACTGGCAGTTTCGCGTGCTGTGCTGGCAGCCAAGACACCCAGCGATGCAATCAATCGAACACTCATCCCTCACCGTGCTGCCGGTTATAATCATTTAATTGCTCATGAAAGCGGGGAAATTTACAATGTGGAAGTATCCGCACGACGTTTTTCCATCATCTATAATAAAGATGGATATGTAGTGCATACCAATAACTATCTATCGGCAAACATGCAGGAAATCGAGAATGAGCCAGAAGAGTTGACCTCATCTCGTATTCGGTATTTCCGGGCATTGCGGCTATTGAACCAGTCCAAAAACCACACGATCAAATCACTTCAAACTATCCAGCGCGACCATGTCAATTACCCAAATTCGATCTGTAAGCATGACTTTGGTGAAGGGAACCTGCTGGATCGTGAAAAGACCATCAATGCATTGGTAATCGACTTAACTGCACGTGAGATGCACATAGCCTGGGGAAATCCTTGTACAAATGCCTATCACACTTACCACCTCGACGAATAAAAAGTTTATCCTACAAAAAAGGAAATCACATATACACCTTCACGACAGAATTAGCAAACCCATCAATCTCGGACGGTGCTGTAATTACTTCGCCAGTCCTATAG
>WOR8_10002852_pt1 | contig 16980 bp, 13 predicted proteins | sample DeeMarSeWOR38_10_FD_19890 | JGI IMG/M metagenome (IMG submission 19890)
TTCCTTTTCGATCTCGGCATTGACCTGTTTCAACTTCTCTTCGGTGATGTCCAGCGCGCTGATGATCACCTCAGAATCGATTTGCTTTTCAATCAGAAAGCGAATGCCTTCATCGCCAGACAAATCTTTGGCTTTGGCAATCAGCAGATCGAGTTTGGTCTTCTCGACAATCCGGATCACATCCGCTCTACGCTCGGATTTTTTGAGGTTTGGCCACGTCTCAGCGATGTCACCGATGATTCTATCCGTTGCCGCATATGCGTCAGCCACGTCCTCCAGGGTGAGCGCCTCGATCGCCGTGTTGAAATCTTCCATAAAGGGCCGTCCGACTTTGCTCGTTTCCGTCATGGTCCATCTTAATTGCAGCATATGGCCCCCATGTTTCGAAACATTGTAGCCGGCATCGTCAAGTTGACCTGCAATCCGTTGAATCGATGCTTCCAGGTTTTCCCCTGATAGGTCCTGCGAATCGAGCGCAAGGATGTTCTCCTCGATTGACAACCAGAGAGGTTTTTTTTTAGTTGCGTCGCCTGTCGTCATTTTCCAATCTCCTTTTTAATAATTTAAGCCGAAAAATTGATGCACCGAGCAAATCCCATCAAAATAAGTTCTATCATTTCCTCTGTAATGATATTCAGTTTGATCAGAACCGGCTGTTTCAGGCAGAGACTATAGAGAAGATCCTGTATGAGTCAAGCAAAAAAAACGACCTCACCTTTCAACCGGGATGCCGGCCTTCTTAGCAACTAAAAATTAAAGGTACTTCAATTCTTGGCAACAATTCGCACTTGAAAACTGATGAGATCAAAGACCAGGTGCATGCCAAGGTTTTCAAAAAAGCGGGTGGATCCGTAAATCACGTTCCAACGGGTGCGATCAATGTCGAAATGGGCTTCTGCAACCAGTGCATTATTATCGATATGCGCTATGGTTGTGGTAAAAGAAAGATCCGCTTTAACGCCTCTGAGTTCCAGAGTGGCATCCACTTCATAATTGGGTAAACTCAGATAAGGCTCATTTACCAGCTTGCCGCTGTTAATGATCAATTTCGCTGTCGGAAAAGCCTTTACCAGAAAAAAATCATCTGACTTTAAATGCGAGACCAGCACCGGCTGCAGCTCGTCACCATCCAGGTTTATGTTTTCAATCGAATCCATATCGATTTCAACAGCACCGGTCAGGTTGCCGTTTTCAATTTGAATCTGTCCTGTAGAAATTCGGACGGTTCCGAAATGTTTGGTATTGGGATTGCGGCCGAACCACTCAATAGTACTTTGATCCGTATCGATTTGATATGCACCTTCGGGAAGTAACAGCCGGGTCTCAGGATCGCCGGCGATCCCCACAGATTCACCTTCTAAGGGATATCCCCGTGCACGCCAGGACTCGATGCCCCCTTTTAAAATCGTAATCTGCTGATAGCCGTCCAATTTAAGCTTTTCAGCGGCCGTTAGGGCGTCCATCGAGCGCTTGCTCGATCCGTAAAGAACGATTTGCGCATTTTTATCCGCTGTGATTGACTTCATTTGATCTAAAAAGGTGACCTCAAAAACGCATGCGTTTATGGCACCCGGCAGATGGACCTTTTGAAAATATATGCCGGTCAGCGTGTGGATCAGAAAAAAGGTCTTTTTCTCTTCCAGCCATGTCGACAGCTCTTCAGGTGTCACATAATCAAATTTAATCTCATTGCTCATAGGTATCCTCCTCAAAAATACGACGAATCATTTTTGATCGTCTCAAAATGGTCGAGCGATGTCAGAACGATCCTAAATTGCTCGCCGGCAGCGAATAAGCCTCTTAAGGCCCCCGACCTATTTGGCAACCACATGTGGATTTTGGGCGGCCTGCGGTGCCTTGTGAACCATGGTATAGGCGTAGTCAATGCCGTCACCGTAAGCGCCGCCATGCTCGCGGAAAATATTGAGCACATCGTCATAGTGCTCCCGGTTGGCCCAATCACGCTGAAACTCGAGCACCGTGGCAATCGTTGTCATGGGAACCACTCCGGCCTGCACGCAACGACGAATGGCCGCATCGTGAGCAAGCTGCGATGTCGCCCCGCTGGCATCTTCGACACAGTAGATGTTGTATCCTTCAGCGAGCATGTTGAGCGCCGGCCAGGTAACGCACACCTCGGTCCATAAGCCGGCGATGAGGATATTTTTCTTCCCGGTTGCTTTGACCGCTTCGCGGAAGGCCGGATCGTCCCATGAATTCATGCTGGTGCGTTCAATGGGCTGCTGCCCCGGAAAGACGTCCATTAACTGCGGCCAGATATAACCGCTGAACGATTCGGTCTCGACGGCGGTCAGAATCGCCGGCACGCCAAATAACTTGGCCCCCTTGGCCAGCATCACCACATTGTTGACCAGCTGCTGGCGCTCAATGTTGGCAACGCCGAATGTCATTTGGGGTTGATGATCGATGAAGACGACAGCCGAGTTGTCGGCGGTAATCAGGCCGCCGTCGGTGTTTGAAAGTATGTTTGTCATGGTTCGTTCCTCAATATATGTTTTAAAAGCGTTGACTTTTTTTCAATTGTTTCAAACCTCTACCCAACGTTGCCAAGAAGATCGACACTTCGCTTACCATTTAACTGTAGAGTGGGAAGACGGCTTTCGATTTCAGCCCGCATGGATTCGTATTGATCCGGCAGTTTCAAATCACGACCTAAACGTTCATGGGGCTCATCTACAGTAAAACCCGGCGGATCGGTTGCAATCTCGAAGAGAACGCCTCCCGGCTCATGAAAGTAGATCGACTTGAAATACTTGCGGTCTTGAATCGGCGTCACTGCATAGCCGCTTTCCATTAATGATTTTTGCCAGTATTTCTGCTCATCATCGGTCGGTGTCCGAAAAGCAATGTGATGCACGGTACCACCGCCCTGCTGCCCGGCTTTCGCCTGGGAATCAACAACCACATCATAAAAATGTCCAAAAGCGTCATCATTTTTCATTTTAAAACGATAACGATTGCCTTGCTTATCGTGGAGCTGCATGCCCATCAGATTCACCAATAGGGATTGGGTTTCTCCTAGTGATCTCAGTAAGGTGGTTGCCGAATGAAAGCCCACAATGCGGTTAGCAGCTGACTTTGAATTACGACTCTGATTTAAGGTTAAATGAACTGTCGGGGTTTCGATTAATTCCAGGGAAAGACCGTGAGGATCCTCAAATTTGATCAGAGATTCACCAAACCGCTCTTCTTCCACCGTATCAATACCATGGACGTTAAGTTGCTTGCGCCAATAGTCAATAGAACCCATTGGGATTGAAAATGCGATAGCGGTCACCATACCCGCGCCAACCTTACCGCGTGGCAGGTTTTCCCAGGGGAAAAAGGTGATAATGGTCCCCGGGGTGCCTGCTGTATCCCCGTAATACAGGTGATAGGTATAAGGATCATCAAAATTAACCGTCTTTTTCACTAAGCGAAGATCCAAAACGCTTTGATAAAAAGCCAAATTTTCGGCAGCCGATGATGCAATGGCGGTTATATGGTGAATACCACTTATTTGGGTAATGTTTTTCATTTTAAAACTCCTTAACTAATATCTTTATATCAAGATTTATGCAAATTTTTATATGTTATCCGATTCCAGCGATTCAGCAAACGAACCGATTTTTTTCAGGAGTCGGACCAGCTCTTTACGCTCGCTGTCAGATAAGACACTGGCAATTTTTTCAAGTGTTTTTTCATGTTTGGCATAGGCTCTCTTTATCATATGGCGCCCTTTTTGGGTCAAATGCACGTAAAAGCAGCGTCCGTCAGAGGGATCTTGAATTCGCGTAACAAGCCCTTTACTTTCCATCCGATTAACGGCAGCCGTCATGGAGCCGCTGGTTAAGAGCACCTTTTCGCCAATTTGATTAATTGGCAAGGGCCCTTTGTGCAGTAGAGCCTCCATAATAGTGAAATCTGACAAACCAAGGCCGGTTTGAGCAATGCTGGCTCTATCAACTTTTTCAACGGCCTTGGCAGCCTTCCATAATACCAGTCGAATGTGGGGGCCGGTTGTCATGAATGTAAACTAATCCCAAATATCTTGATGTCAAGGTATTTTAAAAATTTTCCCAAAACCATTTTGTTGCAAAAGAGAGGGGCAGCGGGAAACACCCCACCATTGAAACCCCATTGGATAATCATCTTAATTGCCATCGAACCCAATCCGATAAGGCGCTTTTAGTTTTCCATTTCCGCGATCATATCCTGAAATCCCTCTACAGGTGCGCCGAGCGCATCAGCCATGCGATCCATGAAATTAAAAAGAGAGGCAACCGCAACGACCTCAAATAATTCTTCATCAGAGCATCCTTGCTTCCGAAGTTCCTGCATCGTCCCTTCATGTATTTTGTGCGATTTCCGCGTGATTTTTTCAGACAAATGCAGCAGCGCTTTTGTCTTGGCATCGATTAAAGAGGTGCCATCGATATCATCCAGAATGCTTTGGACCTCCTCGCGGGTGAGTCCCTGCGCCATAGCCATGGCACTGTGAGCGTCCACTCAGTAAGCGCAGGCATTGACTTTGGAAACATACGCGGCAATCAGCTCTTTGGTTCTCCTGGGCAGTGCGTGGGTTTCAACCATCAAGCGTTTAACATAGGTGACCATAGGCTCTAAGAGATCCGGTCGCAGGCTTTGAGCCACAAAAACCTTGGGAACCACCAGAAACATGGACTCTAAGATTGCATACGAACTTTTTAGTTGCTCAGTCGCTTTTTCAGGCTCGGTAACTTTAAAAAAATAGCTCATTTTAGGGCTCCTTCTTCTTTGAGATTTAAGCCTTATTCAGGGTGATTTAGGTTTTTATTACCTAACGAACATAGTTGATATATCTACATTGTGGTATCTATTGTCAAATAAGTATTGCCATAAATGGGGGTTAGAATTTTGTTAGAATTTCAACCCAAAAAACAAAAGCTCCAGAGGACTACCTCTGAAGCTTTTCGGATCCAGTGCCAGGGGATAGAATCGAATGCGCCTGAGGCGCAACACGGGGATTTTTAGACCAGATTTTTGAAAATTCAAAAATTTTGTAATTACAAGCAGTTGATTCTATATCAATTTTTCAACTAACTGTTGGTTTCGTTTGGAATTGTTTGGAAATATTTGACCTTGACGGGCACAATTTGGCACAATCATCGGTCATTATTTTAAAAGTGATTCTTTTTTGATAATTTTATAAGTTTCCTCGTAGATGGTTTTGCGAGGCCCGATGGCTACAATATCGATGATTTGTTTCGAGGATATGCGATAGATTATTCTGAATCTGCTGATTCGGTAACTCTTTAATCCTTCCAGCGCTTCTTTGAGGGATTTGCCGGAGTCAGGTTCGGTCAGGATGTGCCGCAAGCCGGCCCTGATTTTCCTTTTTAGCTGCGGGTGACAACCTCTGATTAAAGCGACGACCCCATCTGGCACCCTGAGTTTTCTTCGAATCAGGTCTTTGGATGGCATTCTTTATTCGAAGAGCTCCTCTAATGTATATACTTTGGTTTTTTTCTTTAAAGCTGCGACGCCTCTTTTTATTTCACCCATCAAGTCCCCATCCGCCTTTATGGCAATGGTTTCCTTCCAGCCTTCGAATTCATCGGGGCTTACTAAAACTGCCGCCGGCCGTCCATTTTTGGTGATGACAATCTCTGTGTCGGTTGAATGAACTTTTTCTATTAGTTCACTCAGTTTCATTTTCGCTTCCGATAAAGATAAGGTTTCCATATTATGACCTCAATTATAGTCAACCAAAATTATGATCAAATTTAATTGAATATTTCGAATATGTCAAACAGAAAAAGAAAGCCCGGGGAATAATTGCCCGGGCTGTACATCTGTGGTGCCGAGGGACAGAATCGAACTGCCGACACGGGGATTTTCAGTCCCCTGCTCTACCGACTGAGCTACCTCGGCTCACGGAATCTCATTGATTTTTTTGCGTAAATTCGAATGAAACCACTATTAAATGCACCCTTTTTTGTCAAGATCTTTTTAGCCCATATCGCCAAATAGATATTGAACCAAAGTGCAGGCGGCAATGGATGCGGTTTCAGCACGCAGGATCCGCGGTCCCAGCCCGGCGACACGGCAGCCGGCCGCCCGCGCCATTTCAATTTCCCCATTGGCAAATCCCCCTTCGGGCCCTAAAATCAAGAGAATATTTTGCACCGATGTTTGCAGAGCGGGTGTTACCAGCGAATTGAGTGTGGCGTCTTCATTTTCAAAAAAGACAATTGTCAGATCACAGCTTTGCCCAACCTCCAAAACGTCTTGAAACATCCTGGTTTCGCCAATTTGAGGCAATTTTGCTCTTTGACATTGTTTCACGGATTCTTGAACGATCTTTTGCCAGCGCTCCCGTCGGGAAGCCAACCGCTTCGCCTCGAATGTAGGAATCGAGCGCTCGCAAATAAATGGAATCCAATCGTCAATACCCAGCTCGCAAAGATGCCGCAGCAGACGATCCATCTTTTTTTCTTTTAACAAACCTTGCGCTACGCTGATGCGCACCGGAGATTCTTTTTTTCCCTGTTGCCGATGCATAATCTCTAATTCCACCCGATCGACCCAAAACCGCTGAATGATCGCATGGTACTCAAATCCCTCCCCGTCAACCAGACAGATCCTGCTGCCGGGTTTTAAGCGCAATACATTTTTGATATGGCGCACGTCCGAACCCCTTAACGTGACGGGCTCTTTTTGCAGTTCGGCCGGATCAATGTAAAAATAGCGCAGTTTTCTCATCATCTATTAGCAGAAACAATTGATATTACAGGATTTGCCGGCAATACTTTCAGATCAAATTGCTTGACTTCCACTATACCATATGATAATTTTTTTTAAATATCATAATGGTTTGGTGCAAGAATTAAATTGTCAATAACCTTATCATAACGGACGGTGCCCCATATGGCTGATCATGAGAACCATCCTCCGGAGCAGGACAAACCGGACAAGAAACTGCGGCTTGATCTGAGTGAGGCAATGCCCCACGGTTTCGATGAAGATGATGATGATATCATCGAACTCAAAGACGAAGTCAACTCCTTATCAAAGCAACCCGAAATAAGCCAAAAGTCGCATGCAGATATTGATGATGAAATCGAAGCGTCGGAACTGCCGGCGGTTGAGAATATCATCGATTTAGATGCCTTGGAAGACGATGACAGTGATCCTGAAAATGTCATTCGATTGTCAGATGATCTGGCATTTCAGGAGGAAGACGAAGAAGCGGATGAAATCTTACCCATTGAAAGTGAACCGGTGCTCAAAGCGGACAACCACGACGAGGTGGCTGAGGTTACCGAATTTGACGATATTTTATCTGAAGACACAAGTGAGATGATGACGCTCTCGGAAATCAGCGAGGTGTTGGATACAGAGGAAGAAGAAGATGATGATGATGAATTTCTTGAATTGATCGACGTAGAGGAAGACGACGAAAACGAGCAGGAAGAAATAGAAGACATCATCCAATTTGATGGATCCGATGACGATGTTGAAGATGCCGAGCTAAAAGATTTTATCAATGATTCTTTGGATGAAGAGATTCAAATCAATGAGGATTTTGAAAAAGAGCTCGCCAGCACACTGGGGGTCGAAGCCCGAGAGGAGATAAACCTGGCGGAGCAGGCCGCAACAGAAGAAGATTTTGATTTTAGTATGGAGCAGACCGCAACAGAAGAAGATTTTGATTTTAGTATGGATTCCAGCGAAATTTCAAAAAAAATAGAGCAGCTCGAAACTATTTTTTCTGATGACATCGATGAGGAAACCGAACTCGATGAAGATGCTGAGATCGACGAAGGGGCTGAGCTATATGGAGAAGCCGAGATCGATGAAGGGGCCGAGCTATATGAAGAAGCCGAGATCGATGAAGGGGCCGAGCTATATGGAGAAGCCGAGATCGATGAAGGGGCCGGGCTATATGGAGAAGCCGAGCCTGATATAGAAGTTGAGCCTGACGAAGTAGCAGTTGAAATACCTGAACCGGAATTTGATGACAGCCAAGATGATCTTTATGAAATTAAAACCGAAGATGCCGAAATCAGTGACGACGAAATCGAAGATGTTGCTGTTAGTGGCGGAGAATCCATCGATGTGCCGCTTGTAGTTGCCGGGGGCACCACGCTAAATGCCAGCCAAGATCAGATGGAAAAAATCATTGAAGAGATCATCGAGCGAAAATTTTCAGGTAAAATTGAATCCAAGATAATTCAGATCATTGAAAAGGCGGTTACTAAAGAAATCGAGCGTCTAAAAAAGATTCTGCTGGAAGACGATCGCGATGAGGATCTTCTTTAAAATCACTGGCCCACAAGATCGGTAAGACGCAAAAAAAACTATATTTTCTTGCACGACTATGCTAATAGCAGGGGATTATTCGTTAATCCCCTGTTTCTTTCTTAGAGTCCGCATCCATCCATTGGATGCATCTGTTTTTGGATCGCAGCAACGGGCGCTGTTGAATCGGTTGATTGAATGGCGTCAACATATTTATGGAGCCGTTAAGGGAAGGAATATCTAACCGATGAGTTCGAATCTGCTGGAAAAAGCCTACACGCCACACGAAGTGGAAAAACGCTGGTATCAGTACTGGGAGGAGCAAGGTTTATTTGCTGCGGCCGAAAAAAGTCCGCAAAAAAGCTACTCCATAGTGATTCCACCACCGAATGTCACCGGCGTCTTGCATATGGGCCACGCATTGAACAATACACTGCAGGATATTCTGTGCCGCTACCGGAGGCTGCGCGGCGACAATGTGCTCTGGATGCCGGGAACCGATCATGCCGGAATTGCCACACAAAATGTAGTTGAAAAAAAATTGGCCGCCGAAAACACCGATCGGTATCAGCTGGGCCGTGAGAAATTTATTGCCGCCGTCTGGGAGTGGCGTAAAAAATACGGCGGTGAGATCATCAATCAGTTAAAACGGCTTGGTGCATCCTGCGACTGGGATCGCGAACGTTTTACCATGGACGAGGGATTATCCCTTGCGGTGCGCAAAGTTTTTGTCGATCTCTATCAGCAGGACCTGATTTATAGAGGCAATTACATCATCAACTGGTGCCATCGATGCCACACCGCACTGGCTGATCTTGAAGTTGAACACGAAGAACGCGACGGGCATCTGTATCATATCCGCTATCCGTTTACCGGGGACAAAGGGGCGATCGTGGTGGCCACCACCCGGCCTGAGACCATGCTGGGCGATACCGCGGTTGCCGTGCATCCGGATGACGACCGCTATCGGGATCTTACATCTAATTCCGTTATGCTCCCGTTGATGGACCGAGAAATTCCGATCATCAAAGATGACTACGTGGACATGTCCTTTGGCACCGGTGGATTAAAAATCACACCGGCCCATGATCCCAACGACTTTGACATCGGCCTGCGACACAGCCTGCCCGCGATAAAGGTTATCGGCGATGATGGAAAGATGACCGCCGAAGCCGGTAAATTTAAAGGTCTGGATCGTTTTGAGGCTCGCAAGGCGGTCATCGACGCTTTGAAGGCACAACAGCTACTCGAAAAAATAGAGCCGTATAAGCACAGTGTCGGCCATTGTTATCGCTGCCACACAATGGTGGAGCCCAACCTTTCAAGACAATGGTTTGTTAAAGTAAAGCCCCTGGCGCGCAAAGCAATTGATGCGGTCAAGTCCGGCCAGACCCGCATCATCCCGGACATCTGGACCAAGACGTATTATGACTGGATGGAAAATATCCGCGACTGGTGCATCTCACGCCAGATATGGTGGGGGCATCAGATACCGGCCTGGACATGCGAAGATTGCAACGAGGTGACGGTTGCCATGGAGGCGCCCCCATCGTGCCCGAAATGCGCAAGCTCCAAACTGGTACAGGAAACGGATGTACTCGATACCTGGTTCAGCTCGGCGCTATGGCCGTTTTCGACCATGGGCTGGCCCGAAAAATCACCGCTTTTAAAAACGTTTTACCCGACATCGGTTTTGGTCACCGCTTTTGACATCCTATTCTTCTGGGTGGCGCGCATGATGATGATGGGCATCCATTTTATGAAAGATGTTCCCTTCGATGACGTTTACGTGCACGCCTTGGTGCGGGATGAACACGGCAAAAAAATGAGCAAATCCACGGGAAATGTCATCGACCCGTTAACGGTCATCGAGCAATACGGCACGGATGCGTTCCGCTTTACGCTGGCGGCTTTTGCCGCCCAGGGCCGTGATGTCAAAATGTCTGAAAAGCGAATCGAAGGATACCGCCATTTTGTCAATAAACTGTGGAATGCCGCCCGCTTTGCGCTGATGCACATCGATAAACCTTACGAGGAGATTAATTTGGGCGCGCTGTCGCTTCCGGACCAGTGGATATTGTCCCGCCTCCATCGAGTGACCCAAACAGTGGCTGAGGCCATCGATAGCTACCGCTTTAACGAAGCGGCTTCCGGGATCTACAATTTTGTGTGGCACGAATTCTGTGATTGGTACCTTGAGGCCATCAAACCGGCCTTGTACGAAAAAGAAGGGCCCCAAAAACGGGTAACCACCCTGGGCGTCCTATGGCGCGTGATGCACGATACCCTGATTCTGTTACATCCCTTTATGCCGTTTATCACCGAGGAAATTTGGCATACCTTACCCGGCACACAAAACTCGATAATGAAAGCCATGTTCCCGGCCGATCGGAAAGACAGCGCTGCCATCAGTGGCGCAAAACAGGTTGAAGCGGATATGAACCTATTGATCGAGATTATTTCGGCCATCCGGAACATCAGGGGAGAAATGAACATTTCGCCATCCAAAGCGCTTGCGGCTGTCGTTCAAACCCGGAATGCAAATATTAACGCCCTGCTCGAGCAATATCAGGACATGATTATCAACCTCGCCAAATTAAAGGCATTTGAGGTCAATCAGAAAGCCAAGCGGCCCAAATCATCAGCTACCGCCGTGGTTGGGGCAGCCACTATTTTTGTGCCCCTGGAGGGTGTCATCGATTTTGATGTAGAGGCTCAGCGGCTTGACAAAGAAATCAACAAGCTCACCAAGGAGCTGGCAGCGATTTCCAAAAAACTGCAAAATCAAAATTTTTTAAACAAGGCGCCACAGGATGTCGTTGAGCAGGTGAAGGCCAAACACGAACGTCTGCAAGAAAAACAGCAAAAACTGGAGTCTCACTTGGATAGGATCAAAGATTTAGAAACCTGAGTGAGCGTTTCAAATTTCAATTCAATGTTACGGGTTGCGAGTTACGAGTTGAATTTGCGAAAGCGTGAATAGCATATTCGCAGCACGCAATGCGGAACCCGTAACACATAACGCGTATAACGAGACACAATTGGGAAACAACCGAGGACGAGAACGAGCACGAGGACGATTACGATAATGCGCAGTTTCGTCGTCGCCCTCGTACTCGTCCACGATAGACTCAATCACCAAACACCCGCAACGCGTAGCTGGTAACGCGCAAAATGATACCCTTACGCGATACAACACCCACCCGAAATTATCCGGTTGTCAATACGGCCATCATAATCATTAATATTGCAGTGTATTTCCTGCAGCTCGCCCAGGGCTCTGAAATTAACCATTTCATCTACGTTTACGGTCTCGTTCCGGCACGTTATTCACTTCCCCAGATTGCCGATTATTTCACCACCGGCCAGCAGGTATTTTCGCTGCTGTCCTTTATGTTTTTACATGGTGGTTTCTGGCATATCCTGGGCAATATGTGGTCCCTTTACATCTTTGGTGATAACGTCGAAGACCACCTCGGTCCCTTTCGCTATGCCCTATTTTATCTATTATGTGGCATCGCTTCCGGGCTTTCGCACCTGGTATTGAATCTGCATTCGAATTTGCCGACAATCGGTGCCAGCGGGGCTATCGCTGGTGTAATGGGTGCGTATTTCATCCTGCATCCCAAATCCAAAATTCTGACCCTTATTCCGATTTTTTTTATTCCGTATTTTTTGAATATTCCGGCTTATATTTTCCTGGGCCTGTGGTTCCTGTTGCAGTTTATAAGTGCCGCCGGCAGCCAGGGCGTTGGCGGCGGCATTGCCTGGTGGGCCCATATCGGTGGTTTTGTGTTCGGCATCATTTTTTTGAAGCTGTTTAGTGCGCTGCCGGAAACAGGCCTGTCCCGCCAGATGCGTCAGCACACTGCCAAAAGAAAAACGCCTCGCCTGCAGGTGATCCGGCCAAGCGCTTCCGGTCAGGATCAGCACCTGTATGGCCTGATTAAAATTACGCCGCACGAGGCCATCCATGGCACCCGCAAACTGGTCAATATTCCACTGGGCTTTCAAAAAAGAATGTTTAATGTAAAAGTGCCCGCTGGCATTCGCAACGGCACGGTTCTGCGGTTAAAGGGATTGGGGAAGCGCGCGGGCTCACGCACAAGCGGGGATTTGTATTTAAAGGTCAATATTGAAAACGGTTGAGCCCGTTACCCGCTTGTCCGCCTCCGGACTAAACGGGCTAAACCAAAATTCTTTTGAATTGAAGTTAGGCTTTGGGATTGGAATCGACGTGTGGTTCGGCCAGCAGGACAGTAACGCGGTTGCGTCCATTTTGTTTGGAAAAATACATCGCCTGGTCTGCTCGCCGAATAAAGCTGGATAGTTCTTCTTTTGGATAATACTGTGTCACCCCGATACTGATGGTGATCTTTGCAGATTGGCCTGATGTCGGCGTAAACGTTTCGGCTTCAAGCGTGGAGCGGATGCGTTGTGCAACGGTCTTGGCTTTGTCACCATCGGTTTCCGGAAGAATCACGGTAAACTCTTCCCCACCGTATCGATAGGCAGAGTCATTGATTCGCAGACAATCTTTGATGATTTGGCTGAAACGCACCAGCACCTTATCGCCTTCCAGATGGCCGTAGGTGTCGTTGAACCTTTTGAAATTATCAATATCCAGCAGCAGCAAGGAAAGCGGGTGTTTATAGCGGTTAAAGCGGTCCACCTCTAACTCAAGCTGCGAGTAAAAGGATCTTGAATTGTAAAGTTTGGTAAGCCCGTCGGTCGTGGCGAGTTTTTGCAATTTTTCCATCATCCGGGTACGCTCGGTACTCAACTGGCGCTCTTTGAGCACACGTCTCATTCTGAGCAACAGTTCTTCAAGCCGCACCGGTTTAATCACAAAATCACTGGCGCCGATATTGATTGCTTCTTCATAGGAATAGTCATCACTGTACCCGGTGACAACAATCACATCGGCTCCATTTTTTTGCTTGATCACTTTGGTCAGCTCAAGCCCGCCCATGCCCGGCAACCGGATATCGGTGATAACCACGGCAAAATTGTTTTTATCAAGTAGCTCTAGCGCTTCTTCAGCAGATGCCGCCGCCATGGGATCGAATCCGGCATTGGCTATATACTCATGAATCGTGTTTCTGACACTGGAATCGTCATCAACGATTAACACGCGAATTTTTGGATTCTTTTGTGTCATTGGTGTAATAAAATACTTTTCTGACTCCTCGGAAGCGCCGGGGTTGACAGCGTTTGATAAAAATTGATAAATAAGCCGTTTTATTTTGGTTATTTTACTAATATATCCAGAAAGGCAATTTGTGTCAACTGACTTTTAGATTCTTCAACACTTTCAGGCGTCTAGCGTAACCAAGACGCACAGATTCTTACACCTTACCAACAATTAAGATGCAAAATATTAGAAACTTCAGCATTATCGCCCATATCGATCACGGCAAATCCACTTTATCCGATCGGCTTATCCAGGTAGCGGATATCGTATCGGATCGGGATTTTAAAAATCAAATTCTCGATACCATGGATATTGAGCGTGAACGGGGAATTACGATTAAGAGCCAAACGATTTGCCTGCCCTACACCGCCGATGACGAACAATCCTATTTTTTAAACCTGATCGACACCCCCGGTCATGTGGATTTTAGTTATGAGGTTTCACGCGCCCTGGCAGCCTGTGAGGGCGCGCTGCTGTTAATCGACGCCAGCCAGGGGGTTGAAGCCCAGACCCTGGCGAATCTCTACCTGGCGCTGGAGCATGATCTGGAAATCCTGCCGGTCATCAATAAAATCGATCTGCCATCGGCCGATATTGATCGTGTCAAAAAGCAGATTGAAGAGGACCTGGGGCTTGATGCCGATTCCGCACTTCAGGTCTCGGCTAAACAGGGAATTGGAATCGAGCAGGTCTTCGACGCGATTGTCACCAAATTGCCGCCGCCCAAAGGTAGCGTCGACGAGCCGTTGCAGGCGCTTATTTTTGATTCGCATTACGATTCCTATCGCGGCACCGTTGTTCATCTGCGCGTTATTCATGGACAAATCAAAGCAGGCGATACCATCATTTTCAAATCCAACCAAGCTGCTTATCGCGTTGAAGAAGTCGGTATTTTTCAGCTGAAACGCGTTCCGCTGAAAACCCTTTCCGCCGGTCAGGTCGGTTACATGATTGCCGGCATCAAAAAAATCAGCGATACCCGCTGCGGTGACACCGTCACGCATCAAGATCAACCCTGTGAGGCGGCACTGCCGGGTTTTAAAATGACCAAACCGGTGGTTTTTTCTTCAATATACCCCACGGCATCGGACGGCTACGAAGAGTTGGCAGTCGCCATGGAAAAGCTGAGCTTGAACGATGCGGCGCTGGTGTATGATAAAGATAGTTCGGTCGCTTTGGGATTCGGCTTCCGCTGTGGATTTTTAGGGCTTTTGCATCTTGAAGTCGTCCAGGAACGACTGGAACGCGAATATGACCTGTCGCTGATTCTGACGGCACCATCGGTTCAATATCAGCTCGTTATGAATGACGGCACAGAGCTTACCATCGACAATCCGGCTTACTATCCCGAGCCGACTCGCATTGACGAGACACGCGAGCCTTACATTCGGGCATCCATTATCATACCGGACCGGTATATGGGCGCGGTGATGAATTTGTGCCTCGAGCGACGCGGCCAAAACAAAACCTACCATTATCTTATCAGTGATCGCTTGGAAATGATATTTGAAATGCCATTGGCCGAGGTCATTTACGATTTTTATGATCGACTCAAATCCATCACCCAGGGATACGGCTCCTTTGACTACGATTTAATCGATTACCGGGAAACCGAGCTGGTCAAGTTGGACATCCTGATCAACGGCGAACGGGTGGATGCATTATCGCAACTGGTTCACAAAGACAATGCCGTCAGTAGAGCCCGGGTCGCTTGCGAAAAATTGCGCCAGGAAATTCCAAAGCAGATGTTTAAAATCGCCATCCAGGGCGCTATCGGTGGCAATATTATTGCCCGCAAAACGGTTTCAGCCCTGCGAAAAGACGTGACCGCCAAATGTTATGGCGGTGACATTACGCGCAAGCGCAAATTGCTCGAAAAACAGAAAAAGGGCAAAAAGCGCATGAAAATGGTCGGCAAGGTGATGATCCCCCAGTCGGCGTTTCTAGCAGTGTTAAAATCAGATACTGATTAGAAATTTCCAAATAATGCGCTAAAGTTAGAAGTGATCTAAAGTGACTAAAGTTAAGGAATTCTGTCATTTTTTAATTAAAAGATGGAGCGCAGCGACACCCATACTTTAGTCTCCCAACTTTAGTTCACTTTAGTCACTCATTATTATGCCACTAAACGCGATATCTGACGCTTAGAGAAGTAAGCTCTCATACAACGATTTGGCGCACAACTTGCCTTATATTCTGCTTGAACTAAACGCATTGCTGATATAATCAAAAGAAGACTTAAATCATATATTCGAGGAAGATCATGGGTAAAACCGTTGCTGAAAAAATATTCGATTTGCATCGGATCGACAATCCGTCCGATGACGTTCACGTATTAAAATTAGATGCCGTCTTCTGCCATGAAATTACAACCCCGATGGCCATCAATGATCTGATCGCACGGGGTAAAGACCGCGTATTTGATCCCCAAAAAATTAAAGCGGTCATCGACCACGTCACGCCGGCCAAAGATTCAAAAACAGCCACCCAGGGTAAGATTTTAAGGGCGTGGGCCCGTCGGCACCAGATCCGTGATTTTTTCGACATCGGCCGCAACGGCATTTGTCACGCCCTCTTTCCGGAGCAGGGTTTTGTTCGACCGGGGTATACCATTATTATGGGCGATTCGCATACCTGTACCCATGGCGCCTTCGGCGCTTTTGCCGCCGGTGTGGGGACGACCGATCTCGAAGTGGGTATCTTAAAGGGCATCTGTGCCTTCCACTATCCGCACACCATCAAGATCGAGATCACCGGCAGCTTGCCGGCCGGCGTGTTTGCTAAAGATGTTATCCTATCCATTATCGGCCGTCTGGGCGTTAACGGCGCCACCAACAAGGTTATTGAATTCAGCGGTCCGGTGGTGGCGGCCATGAGTATGGATGCCCGTATGACGCTTTGCAACATGGCCATCGAGGCCGGCGCCACCTGCGGTATCTGTTATCCGGATCAAACCACCGTCGACTATTTATGGCCGTTTATTGAAAATGATTACCCGGACAAATCGGCCGCCCGCGATGCCTTTAAGACCTTCTGGCCGGATGCAGATGCCACTTATGAGGACGTCATTAAACACGATGTGACCGGCCTCGAGCCTCTGGTGACCGATGGATTTAAGCCGGATATTGTCAAACCGGTCAAAGAGATGGGCGCCACTGCCGTTGATCAGATTTATATTGGATCCTGCACCAATGGCCGCATTGAGGATCTAAGAATCGCTGCCCAGGTATTAAAGGGACAAAAGATCAGTGATGATGTCCGCGGTATCGTTTCGCCGGCCACACCCAAAATATTTCAACAGGCCTTGGATGAGGGCATCATCGGCATTTTTATGGATGCCGGCTTTTGCGTCACCAATCCGACCTGTGGCGCTTGTTTGGGCATGAGCAACGGTGTTTTGGCAGAAGGTGAAGTGTGCGCGGCGACCACCAACCGCAATTTCAGAGGCCGCATGGGAAAAGGGGGCATGATCCATTTAATGAGTCCGGCCACGGCTTCAGCCT
>WOR8_10008524_pt1 | contig 16980 bp, 13 predicted proteins | sample DeeMarSeWOR38_10_FD_19890 | JGI IMG/M metagenome (IMG submission 19890)
CTGCAGGGCCTGACGCAAGGCCGTCATGCCAGCGTAATTGTGAGCCCCATCCAGGACCACTGGCGGCTGCCGGCTGAGCCATTCCAAACGGCCTGACCAACGGGTTCCACTCAGCCCTTCACTGATGTGCGCTGCCTTCACCCTGAAGTGGCCCTGCCGCTCCAATACCTCGAGGGCACCCAGAGCAGTGGCGGCGTTCAGAACTTGATGGCGACCGGCAAGCGGCGAAGGGAGATTGTCAAAGCGCCAACCGAGACCACGATAAGCAAAGCGTCTCTCACCCAAGATCCGTACCCGAATCTGCTTGCCGACACGGTAGCAGGGAGAGCTTGCCTCCAAACAGCGGGCCTTGATGATTGCAAGGGCCGCCGGCTGTGTTACCGCAGTAATCAGGGGCACCCTCTCCTTTATTATCCCCGCCTTTTCCCGGGCTATTCGAGTTAGGGTGGTGCCGAGAAACTCTTGGTGGTCCAGGGAAACATTGCTAATGATCGTAACCTGAGGCGTAATCACGTTAGTGGCATCCAGACGTCCGCCCATACCCACTTCCAGAATGGTCCAGTCCACTCGCTTCTCCGCAAAAAGACTGAGTGCCATCGCTGTGGTCATCTCGAAAAAGGTGGGAGGTTGTCTCCCATTTACAACTTTTCGCACCCGCTCAAATAACTCCAAAATCTCCTCGTCTTCTATTTCCCGTTCGTTGACCCGAAACCTTTCATTGAATCTAACCAGGTGGGGTGAGGTATACAGACCAACCTGATGGCCGGCCCGGAAAAGGATGGCGGAGAGCATGGCTGCGGTGGACCCTTTGCCGTTGGTGCCTGCAATGTGAATCGCTTTCAGCTCTTTATGAGGGTTCCCCAGACGTTCAAGTAGATTGCTCGTACTGGAAAGACCAAACTTGATGCCATACCTTTGGAGATCATATAGGTAGGTCAGAGCTTGCTCGTAGGTTTCTCGGTTCACCTGAAGCATCTCCTCCGTTTGGGCTGACCGCCCGGATGCAACTCAAAATCAGGCGGGCAATCCTGCCGTTGCCACCTAGCTTCAAACCCGCCCTCCTTGCGCGAGAGCGACGCCTCCCCCTGTCATCCCGGGGTAGCCCTTTCTAACGGCGCATACTCTAGATGGAGTAACCGTGTGTGCCCATCCTCAAACTGAATCCGAACCTTTAGCTTGTCAGGCACAGCAATCACCCTGCCCCTGCCAAAAAATGGGTGCCGCACTGCATCTCCCAGATTGAATTCCCCCTCTTCCCGCAGACCAAAGCCAGAAGTCGGGCCGCCGGCCGTTCCCAGTTCGTCGGTATATTGAAAGTAGTCTCCAGATGGCAGTGTCCTCAGAAACAGCGAAAGGGGGACGGATCGGAAACCTGACCGGCGGTCATATATACGCTGTGGACAGCAAAGATAAAGGAACTCTCTGGCTCGAGTGACAGCCACGTAAACTAGTCTTCGCTCCTCCTCCAGCATTTCGTCATCGACATAGGCATGGTTTGAAGGCAACCGTCCCTCCACGGCCGAAAGCAAAAAGACGGCTTCCCATTCCAGTCCCTTGGCCGAATGAATGGTGGAAAGCACTAGATGGTCTGAGGCCAAGTGTGAATGATCTTCCGGCACGCTATTATTGGGTGGTTCCAGAGCAACATCTGCCAGGAAGTCTTCCACTCGCTCATACCTTACGCTCCAGTCCTGCAGGTAGTCCAGCTCTCGGAGTCGTTTGGGATAATCGTCGTATTTGGCCATCAGGATGGGTTCGTAGTAATTGCGGACCGCCCGCACCTGCTGGCTGACACTCAGGTCCAAGCTGGAAAGCTCCTCAAAAAACTGCACTAAACGGTGAAGACCGTGCTTTGGCGGAAATTTTCGAGCATACGCGGCCAATCGACTGAGACCTGGGTCATCTAGGCCCAGGTATCTTATGATCTCCTGGCTGCGCTTGCTTCCAACTTGATTGATTAGCAACAGCAGTCGGTTCCAGCTAATACGGTCCTGGGGATTCTTCCAAGCTCGCAAATGGGCCAACACATCCTTCACATGGGCGGACTCAATGAACTTGAACCCGCCATACTTAACGAAGGGAATTCCGCACTTGTTTAAGGCAACCTCCAGGTCGAATGAGTGGAAGCTTGCCCTAAAAAGCACCGCCATATCCCTCAGAGCTACGCCCTGGTGCTGCAACTCCTTGACCTGCTGGCAAATGTACTCGGATTGAGCGGTTTCGTCTGTGGACCTGATTAGCAGTGGTCGAGGCCCCTCAGTTCTGCGGGTGTACAGACACTTGGTGTACTTTTGCCCTGCTGACTCAATGATGCCGTTGGCCAAATCAAGGATCGGCTGGGGGCTACGATAATTCTCCTCCAGCTTGAAGAGTCTACATTCGGGAAACAGCTCCGGGAAATCGAAGATATTACGAAAATGAGCACCCCGGAAAGAATAGATTGACTGGCTATCATCACCAACCACCATTACGTTCCGATGAACCGTGCCCAGAGATTCAACGATATCCGCCTGGAGACGGTTGGTATCTTGATACTCGTCCACCAGAACGTAACGGTACTGGGAAGATAGCTCCAAACACACTTCTTTGTGCTCCCGCAGCAGTCGGCTGAGATGGACGAGCAAGTCGTCAAAATCCATTAGATGATGCTGAAGCTTGTAGGTCCCGTATTGCTCCCATAGCTCTGCCAGCTCTTTTTCATACTCGAAAAACTGCGGGTATTCTCGAGCAAGCGCTTCTCCCAGAGACTCAGACCGATTCACTGTCTTGCTAAAGATTCCAGCGATGGTTCCTTTCTTGGGAAAGCGTTGATGCCTCGATCGGTAGCCAAGATTCCCTACCAGAAAATTCGTTACGTCTTCTGCATCACCCCGATCAATTATGCTGAAGTCGGGATGGAGTGAAAGCCACTTGCCATAGCGGCGCAGCAACCTGTTGGCCAACCAGTGAAAGGTGCCCCCAACCACCCGCTCGCACCGGTGATCCAGCATGGATGTTGCCCGGGCGATCATTTCAGCTGCTGCTCTCCGCGTAAACGTGAGAAGTAGAATGGCGTCCGGGTCCACCCCCTGCTCCACCAACCAGGCAACCCGGTAGACCAGGGTTCGTGTCTTGCCGCTACCGGCGCCGGCAATAACCAGGATTGGACCATCGCCAGCAGTTACCGCCTGGTACTGTGCGCTATTGAGTTCCCGAGCGTAATCTATCTTTCTAATTGTCATGGTGGAAAGCGAGTTGTCGGTTTTCCTCAAGGCTGAAGGTGGACTCATTCCCTCCGAGCACCAAATCGGAATAAATCCGAAACAATCTGCAAATTCTCCAAATCTAAATGACCAAAACCATTTTTAATTTAGAGTATTTTCATCATTGTTTTGAGATTTGAAAATTTGTATTTTGGATTTGTTTCGTGCGTCGTGCTTGGGATTTACAATTTATGGCTTGTGTCTTGGATTCCCCACCCAATGGCTAGCTTCCCAGGCCTGTACACCAAAAATAAGGACTGATGGAATGATGGAGTATCGGGTTCACCACCTACTCGTTGCTGAAGTGCTCAACAATCTCGTCGGCCAGGGCCTCGATTGTGTATTCCGCCGGCATAACCTTCACTTCAAGGTGGTGCCGATGTGCTGTCTCAGCGGTGATGGGTCCGATGCAGGCCACAGTGGCATGGCCCACCAAAGAGACCAGATCTTCATCCGGAAACATGGCGGCAAAGTTCTCCACCGTGGACGAGCTGGTAAAGGTAACGCAGGCAATGTCGCCCTTTTGTAACAGACGGCGAACCTCCTCACCCTTTCCCGGCGGGCGTATGGTTTCATAGGCTGACACGACATCCACTCTCGCGCCCATCTCGTTCAGTTTCTCCGGAAGAATTTCCCGTGCCTTGGCAGCCCTCGGCAGCAAAAACTTCTTCCCGCGCACTTCCTCTCGGCCCAATGCATCGATCACCGCCTCGGCCCGGTACTCAGACGGCACCAGGTCCAGTTGTAGCCCTCGTTCTGCAACAGCCGCCGCGGTCTTGGGGCCTATGGCGCCAATTCGCAATCCGCGAAGAGCGCGTACATCCTCTCCCTGTTGTTCAAGGCGGTGAAAAAAGAAACGCACTCCGTTGACACTGGTAAAAACTACCCAGTCGTAATCTTTCAGCCGATTGATTGCGCGATCCAACGGTGCCCAGTCGGTCGGCGGCACAACCTCTATCGTGGGGAACTCCAGACACTGAGCCCCCTTCTCTTCCAACAAGAGACGAAAGTCGCTGGCTTGTTCCCTCGCCCGCGTGACGACCACCTTTTTTCCGAACAACGGTCGATCTTCGAACCAATTGAGCTGTTGGCGCAACCCAACCACCTCGCCCACCACGATGATGGCAGGCGGTTTGATCCCGGCAACTTCGACAATACGGCCAATATTGCCCAGCGTCCCGGTCACCGTCTGCTGCTCGGCGGTGGTCCCCCAGCGAATGACCGCCGCCGGAGTCTCTTCTGCCCTACCGTGGGCTACAAGCTGCGAGGCGATGTGGGCCAGGTTCTTCACCCCCATCAGAAACACCAGGGTGCCCACACCGGTAGCCAGGCGGTCCCAGTGGATGGCCGAGCTCTCCTTCCCCGCCATTTCGTGCCCGGTTATAAAAGCAACCGAGGAGCTGAGACCCCTGTGAGTGAGCGGTATGCCGGCATAAGCCGGCACCGCAATCGCCGATGTCACCCCGGGTATAATCTCGAATTCGACGCCTGCTCCTTCCAGGGCAAGGGCCTCTTCGCCCCCACGACCAAAGATGAAAGGATCTCCCCCCTTGAGCCGAACCACCACCGATTTGCGCCCCTTGTCCACCAGGAGCCCATTGATTTGCTCCTGGCTCATGGCGTGGTCCCCGGCCTTCTTGCCCACATAGATCCGCTCGGCTTCAGGGGGCGCGAAGTCGAGGAGTTTTTCGTTGGCCAGATAGTCGTAGATAATCACTTCCGCATTTCGAATCCGCTCCACTGCCTTTAAAGTAACGAGGGCCGGGTCTCCGGGCCCGGCCCCTACCAAATATACCTTCCCGCGCTGCGATTCCAATGTCAGATAACCCTTTCTGGTCTTAGACCCTAATTGAACGTCTCGGAAATTCTACAACTCATTGAGAACAAAGGGATGTTTTCGAGGCCTGAGTTTCTGCCTCGAACTCTGGAGTAATGGAATGTTGGAATATAGGTCCGCCGCAGGCGAATCAAACGGAAGTTTCTCATTTATGAGTATTTCTGACTGTCATGTCAAGGTAATTTTGCCAACAAACCACGGTCCCATTTCCTTGGGACCCACTGTTCCATAATCCCAGTATTCCAACACTCTCCGCCTCCGGCGAATGAATGAAGCGAACTAACTTGACCCATGCTCAATTAGGGAGGGTCCCTGTTCAGGGGTCAACGAACCATGGTTGTTTGAAAACTCTGTATCACCATTCAGATATTACGAAAAAATTGATCGATGTGGCTTATTGATCCCTAATCTCCGACCCCTGACAGTCAGCAATTGCGGTTTCCGCTCAATGGAGGTTGGAAACAACAAGCCCAGCCTCTCTCCAGGGTTAATCCATGGGGTTGAAAAAGCTCCAAAACCCTACCGGCTGCCATATACTTCTTCAAGAATCTCAGCCCCACCCGATTCTAGAATGGCTTCAGCCAACTGTACTCCCAGGCCCTCGGCATCCCCGGGTTCTCCGCGCAGTTCTCTACGAATCAAGCGCTGCCCCCTCAGATCTGCCACCATACCTGTGAGGATGAGCTCTGCACCTTCCAGGGTTGCGTGAGCCCCGAGGGGCACCTGGCAGCCCCCTTCCAATCGCCTCAAAAAGGCACGCTCCGCACTCACTCTGATCATGGTCGCACGATGGGCAAGACTTGATACTACCTGATTCGTAAAACCATCGTCTATTCGGGTCTCAATGCCCAACGCCCCCTGTCCCACAGCCGGCAACATCCGATCAGGGTCCAAATATTCCGTAATGACATGGTTCAAGTTCATCCGCTTCAGGCCGGCAGCCGCGAGCAAAATGCCGTCGAAACCTTCACTCTCGAGCTTGCGCAGCCGGGTGTCCACATTGCCCCTCAGAGTCCCGATGCGAAGATCAGGCCTGAGATGAAGCAGTTGGGCGGCTCGTCTGAGGCTGCTCGTACCCACCCGCGCCCCATGCCGCAACTGCTCCAGACCATCGCCGTTCCTGCTGATCAGTGCATCACGCGCATCTTCTCGGGGAGGCATGACGGCAAGATGCAGGCCGGCGGGGAGTTCTGCTGGCATGTCTTTGACGCTGTGAACCGCAAGATCGGCTCGGCCCTCCAGCAAGGCCTCTTCAATCTCTTTAACAAAAAGACCCTTTCCGCCCACCTTGGCGAGAGGGACGTCCAGGATCTTGTCGCCCTTGGTTTTGATGGTCACCAGTTCAACGGTGAGTTCATCGTGGGCTGCCAGCAATCGCGATTTGACCCATTCCGCCTGCCAGAGGGCCAGAGCACTTCCGCGAGTGCCGATCCTCAGTCGTATCAGTTCGCTCATCGAAACAGTTCCCAGCCTGAAGTTCAGTGGCAGCTCTTGCAACTGGTGGCCGCACAGCCGCTGCAGCCACTAACGCCGCTGCCCATCCTACTGCTGGCCGCACCTTTATCGCCGCCGCTCTTGAAGCCGAATACGGAGAGAACCCGCGTAACGCTTTCGGTGTTGCAACGCGGGCAGGCTACAGGGTCCGAAGAACGAAATACCAGGGTTTCGAACTGACAGTCACAGCTATCACAGTAGTATTCGTAGATGGGCATCAACTTCTCCGTTGCGTGATCTTGAACCAACCTTCTCGCGCCGTCCCTCGATACTATCTTGTAGTTCAATGGATAGCTCTCAGGGGCCGGGGATCAGGGTTCAGCAAGCGACATGAATCAAGCTTTTCGCAATATCTGCACAACCGACACACAATTTTCAAACAAATATGACTTGATGACCCCTGAATGCTGAACCCTGCCCTCCTGACTGAGCACCAGCTCCATAAGGGTCAGATTCACCATAACCCGGTATGACCCACCGGGTCAATAAGTCGGTTTCTTGCGTGAGGTCTTATGTGGATTCGATCCTTACGGGTGTACCTGCGGAAACTGACAAAAGATTCTTGGGGTCATCAACGAGCCGGCCAACCAGGTTAACGGCGCTGGCCGCTCGAATTTCTCCGGGCCCGCTAATGGGTGTTGCACCGAAGAAGATACAAAAAGCCTCACCCTGCGGCCAGTAGCCCAGATCTCCCAGTTGTACGAGTTCTTTGGCGCCGGGTTCCAGAGCTTGTGACACCGGAATCCGGAAATAGATCTCTTCTCCCCAAGTGTTTGCCGAACCCTCCAATGGCAACGCCTGCCATATGGCTATAGCCGTTGCAGACTCGTTGAGTTCTGCCGTCGCCTCCACTTCACCCGCCCTTATGACAATCTTTCTCATATGGGTCACTTTGTTCGCCGCACAGCGCAAAGCGCATCGTACAGCGAGACTTGAGGTCGGGCGTGACGAGCGGGACGCGGATAGCTGAATCTTAGAGTCTCCCCAGATTCACGTCTCGCTAGCCTCGCTCTTTCTTGCTGCCTGCTGCCCGCTGGCAGCGGCCGGCCTCCAAAGGCTCTATGCGCCTGCCATCAACTCGATCACTGCTGCTGCCAGCAACGGCAGCATGATCTCGTGGTGTCCAATGAGCTCAAAACCTTTGCCTCCCACCTTGGTGGGTCGCTCCACCACATTGACCCTGGGGCGATAGTGACGGTGGAAATCCATGTTGACCGTGGTGAACTCTTGCACCTGATGGCCCAAGTTTCGCACAAGAGTTAGGGCCTTGAGAAAGATTTCCGGCATCAACACCGCCGAACCCAAGTTCAAATAAACGCCACCTTCCAGGGATGCCACCAGCCCGGCAAATATCCGAAAATCGAGGTGGGTTGCGGTACCGGTCGCCGCTGGATCCACGCTTGGATGAATATGAATAATATCCGTGCCCAAGGCAACGTGCACGGTCACGGGCACGCCGAGTCTCACGCCCGCGACGAGAATGCTCTGTTCCACGTGGGGGACGTCCGCCCGCAACAAAGCCTGACCTACCGCTGCACCCAAACCGATATCCTCTTTTCTCCCCTGAGCTACGGCTGTGTTGAGAAAATCGGCAGTCTCACGGCTCATCCCAAACGCGCCCTCCGCCAGTGCCGCATCCACATCCTCGGATGTCCTTCCCACCAGCGCCATCTCAGCATCGTGAATGATTCCGGCCCCGTTCATGGCCACACCGCTAAAAATGCCCCTTTCCATGAGGTCGATGAGGATGGGGCCAAGCCCTACTTTGATGGGATGGGCTCCCATGCCAAGCAGCACCGGACGGTTCTGCTCACGGGCCCGGCAGATCCTCCACACCACTTCCCGCAAGTCGGCGGCCCCGAGAATTGAGGGAAGACGCTGCAGAAACTCGCCCAGAGTTTGGCCTTTCTCCCAAGCCTGTCCTGCTATTGCTAAAGAAACCTTGCTTTCACGGTCATCTAGACTGCCGGTGCGCACACCCTTCAATGAAATAGGCTTGATTTCGGGTCGGTCTTCCTTCATCGAGCTGAAATCCTCTGAAATAGCTGATAGTCCACCAGTTCACAGATGATATGGGCCATCGTGATATGGCACTCTTGGATACGAGGAGTAGTCCCAGCATCCACCGTGAGCAACACCTGTGCAACCTCAGCCATTCTTGCACCGCCAGGGCCAGTCATGCCAATGGTGCGCAGTCCCCGGTCCCTGGCCACAGCTAGTGCTTCCAGAACATTGCTGGAAGTTCCACTGGTACTCATACCCCAGGCCACGTCGCCTTCCACCCCTAGCGCCTTCACTTGCTTGCTGAAGACATCATCAAATGTGTAATCGTTGCTTATACTTGTGAGAATGGAGGTGTCAGTGGTTAAAGCCAGGGCCGGCAGTGGCGGCCGCTCAATCATGAAGCGGTTGACGAATTCGGCCGCAATGTGTTGAGCATCCGCGGCAGAGCCACCGTTACCAAAAACGGCAAAGCTGCTTTGCTTGAATACTCTCCTGGAAACTACGATTGACGACCTTTTTCATCGCTTCCATGACCGCACCCTGATTGCTCAAGTTTATCGGTCTTTTATAACAGTAACCTGTCCTTGTCAATCACGCAGCGCACGGCGCCGCTGCGCGGTGAGCGGTAAACGGTTTCCAACCAATGTCTGTCGGGCAACTCCTTCTGTTCTCCCCTGGCCGGAGGGGGTTAGGGGGAGATAAGAATCGCACAGACTGGGCAGAGCATATATCATAGACCGCATACTCTTCACTGTTCACCGTGTACCGTTCTCTGTTCACCGGACGCTATGCGTCCTCAAACACCTTGGTGTGGAGATCCGGATTGCTGCGGATGTCCCGCTCTAGCAGCTGGTGCATTAATTGGTAAACCCGACCGGGACTGCCTGACCCGATGGGATGTCCATCAAATTCTACCGCAGGCAAGATATCGAAGGTGGTGCCAAAGAGCATTATCTCGGCGGCAGTGTAGGCCTCGTTCAGTGTTAGGTCTTCGAAAATCACTTGCTTGAGTTCGCCTTGTTCAGCCAGGTAGCTCGCCAATTCTGCTGCCCGTGTGACCGTGGTGCCCTTTAGAATCCTGCTAAACCGCGGGAATTTCAACACCAGATTTTGCGTGACCAACCCTATATTTTCGGTGGAGCCTTCGCCCAGAAAACCGTTCTCATCGATGGAAACGGCATACTGGACCCCAGCATCCACCGCTTCCTTTTTCATGAGTACATTGGGAAGATAGTTGCAGCTTTTGATGTTTGCGAAGAAGGACTTTTTTATGGGAATGTTGCTACTCTTGATGGCCACCCCCCGTTTGTACTGCACTTCAGGAGGAACGCTGGGGCGACATACCACAATGTAGAGCTGAGAAGATGGACATTCGTAGGGATTGGTCGTAAAACCACCCGGGCCACGGGAGACGAAGAGCCGGATCACGCAGTCCCGGGCCCCGGCGATGCGTATGGTCCCCACCACCAGATTGGTGATTTGCTCCGGGGTGGCTGGTAGTTGCAGGTATACCCCCCGGGACGAGCGCCCCAGCCGCTCCAGGTGGCCCCGAAGATTGTAGATATTGCCGTCGACGCACTTGAATGCCTCGAAAATCCCATCTCCGCGGTGAACCATGTGATCGTCCACCGGAATCGTCATGAGAAACGGATGGGTGACCACGCCCCCAAGCACACTGCTGTACATGGCTAGATAATCATGGTGGTAGGGCTTGACAAAATCCTCTGCCAAACGTTGGCAATCCCCCAAACCCAGATGACGCAGTGTCATAACTCGCTCCTCCGTGCTTCTTGTCGGCAGCAGTTTAACAGCAAGACCATAAGCATAGGCAATCCTAACTGTTTCGTCAACTTCAGTGCTGACCAGGAGTTTCACCATTTCTTTGGGGTTCTTCCGGAATTTGCTTGGATGGGAGTGAAAACCACGGGTCAGGTCAACCGTATGTGGGATGTAGATTGCCACGCACAAGAATCTTAAAGAAGTCCTGGTCCAATTATTGCAAAGTTTAAATGTAACCACAGGCAGAGAATTAATCTGCAGGTCCGCGTCATGCCCCTCTCTATGGGAAGGTTGGACTGTGAAACAGAGGGGGTTATGCGGTTTGTCCTGCCGATATGACCTAAAATAACAAGGCAGGCCTCACCAAATTAAAATGCAGAGGGCAGTGATCATGAGACGAGTTACATTTTGCTTATTCAGTTTGCTAATCACCATCATCATTTCAGGCGGCTGTGCAACTACCCACGGTAACACTATAGAGGAAAAACGCCAGGCTATTCTCGATATGAAAAGAGAGGTGCTGTCCGATCTCTACGAAGTACACCCGAAGTCGAAGTCCCAAATTGTCAACGCACCCCGAAGTCGAAGTCCCAAATTGTCAACGCACCTGGTTATGGAGTCTTTAGCAACGCCAATGTCAATGTAATATTTGCCAGCTTTGGAGGCGGTTATGGTGTCGTTAAGAACAACAAAACCGGTAAGCACACGTACATGAAGATGGGAGAACTCGGAATAGGTCTGGGGCTTGGGGTTAAGGATCTTCGTGCGGTATTCGTTTTCCATGACGAAACCACAATGCAAAAGTTCGTTGAAACTGGCTGGGAATTCGGGGGCCATGCTGATGCAGCAGCGAAAGCCAGTGACAAAGGTGCTGCCGTAGGCGGAGAAGCCCTGCTTGACCACATCACCGTTTATCAGCTAGTAGAGAGTGGGCTGGCACTTCAGGCCACAATCAAAGGAACCAAGTATTGGAAAAATAAAGATCTGAATTGACCAGTGAAACGGGTTGAACTCACCCTTTTAGTGAAAACGATATTGGCGTTGGGGGACATCCACTAACCAGTGTCCATTCAAAAATCCCAAATTCTCCTCCCTTGTCGAAGATTGCGAGAGATTCGACCGGAACTCGTCGACAGGTCTTGTCGCTGGGCGGGAGAGGATAAAAGGATGTGATCCACTGCACCGGTGAATACCCACTCTGTGGACGAATTTTCAAGCAATTGTTTTCACCGTTCATAGCAGAAAAACGCTGGTTCTCAATGCAGGAGCAATTCTGGGGCAAAACACTACTCGACGCTTTTGGCTTGGAGGTGCTCTGATACTAGAGTAGATAGGAATTCTCGGTCAGCGACCGATATTTTGACGAATCGGACCCCCATTCCGCTGTAGGTCTCTTTGCCGTTAATGTTGATATTGCCACACCAAGTCTTTTCACAGGTGACCACAATGTGCTTGTCTTGAGTTGGCTTGAAGACAATCTGAAAGTCATCGCCAAGCTTGAGCTCTTCCGCGTATTCGATGAATGCACCACCCTCGCTGATATCTCTGGACTGTGCGTCGATAAAACCTTGGCGAGTTCGCACAACGGTGGGCCAACTTACGGAGATTCTGGGATGACGTCGTCTTTCAACGGCCATGTCGATGCCCCCTTTATGACTTCGGGTTAGCTGCGAAGAGTAGTCGTAAGAATTTACGCTTTGATTGTGATGCGCCGATTAAGGAAAGCTCGTTGTTTTTCAGGTTCCTCCCGCTTCACCGGATATTTTACCAATGCAGTAGCAATCAGATTACTAAATATCAAGCGAAGTATCAACAAGAATAGGCCCCGCAAATCTGAACCTGATTTGGGCGCTAGGCAAATTCAATAATTAAAAATTAGGTTGGAAAAAGGAAGGCCGTTACCCTCGGACCCTCATGGCGTGCCCCGTTATTCATCGGATGAGCCCGGGCCTCGGTTCGAAAGAGAGGGGTGGTTCTCAGGCCCCAGTTTTCGGTGGCGGTGACTACTCCACGCGAAAACAGTGCTTGGTATATGCAAGAGTCAGTGGGCACGGATTTGAACTTTGGAATAAAATAGTGAAAGTCCGTAGAAGGCACAGTGCGCTCAACCCGCAGCTTTTTTTCGGGCTTCGCGGAGCTTCCCGTGGTGCGTTGTTTCTCCTCGCTGGGCTTGTGCATCCGACGAAGAAACACCGCACAGCTTATTTCCAGGTCGGTTGAAACCATCCGCCGCACCACTGCTTCGGGCGAGGCCGCGTATCGTCTCTTCAGGGTGTCCACGCTTTTCAGGGAATACCCATGGTAGACCACATCCCGGGCGAATTTGTCCATGGGCATCAAGAGTTCCGAGGCTGCCAGGTTGCACAGCATTTCCAGCTCCCAGTGGTAAGTCTCCTCCCGTCCTGTTTTCTGACGCATCCTAACGAGTTCGCAATGGTCGGGAAACAAGGTGTGGGCGATCTCGTGGCAGATGGTGAAGTTTTGTCTGGTTTGTGGAAGTCTTTCATTCACAAGAATTTCCAGCTTCCCTCCGTCCTTGGCACGGAGCACTCCGTCTGTGCCCGCATTTAGTTTTTTCTCCCTTACCCTCATTCCAAGAATAGAGGCAAGTATCCTGGGGTCATAAGGTGGCCCGGCCCAACCGAATCTGTGGGCGTATTTGATCAGTTCCTCTGCACGCTTTCGGATAGCCTGCTCAGGAGGGAAATTTTTGCCACACGTCTCCCGGAGTGCGCGCACGGAAGGGTGATGCCACGTCCGTTCTCTCAAGAAAGGCGTTATCTCGCTACATCGACTCATGGTGTCGGAGTCTGTCGGGCTGTTGCCCCAATGCGTTTGTCAAGTGAGATGTGTTTTATCGCGGCGGGAACTCACTCCCACGACCTAATGACCTATTGACTCAATGACTACAAATGACCGCGAAGCGGCATGACTCCAAAAGCAACTGACATCAACACACCTCTCGGTGGCTACGGCTCACTGCTTGCTGCCAGCTTGTCCTGAGCTTGTCGAAGGATTGCCGCCTGACTCTCTTCTCCTCATCCTCTTGTCGGCTTCGTAAGCATAGAAGCTCTTCCCGGGTTTCTCTCCCCGGAATTTCATCCTGGCCAGATCGAGCAAGATGTCCTCTGGAATCGGTTTTCCTTGTTTGTGACGTTCCTTGGCAAGCACCAGAAGCTCGGGGTCCATCTCTGCTGGAATGTAGTCTCGTTTGAGAGTAATCGGCTTCGTCTCGCCCATGAGTTGGGAGCTGGTGGTGTCCAGTGCTTCTGCCAATTTATAGATGTGTTCCACCGAGGTGGCAATCTCGCCGTTGATAATTTTGGACAGGGTTCCTTCGGCGATACCGCTCCTTCGAGCCAACTCGCTCTGGGTCCAGCCCTTGATCAAAAGGAGATTTTTGATCCGCTTGCCGAGTTCCTGTCGCCACCTATTGTCTGATGGGAGCACCATGGGGTCTATCTACCACAAATTATTTCTTATATCAAATATTTTTTTATAAAATTTCGAATATGAAATTTTTGCTTGACTTTTCTCTCCCGACTCCCTTACCCTGACTGCATGAAGTCAGTGACCCGATGATCGATTCCCGGAGACCCGTGATAGGGGGATAAACATTTCCCTTACATCGTAAGACTTAGTGGTCCAATTCATAAATACGGTGACGTATCGAGGACGTCAAACCGTCTGGCCAGCAAGGCGCGAGGAGGGTGAATACCGGGAGTATTTAACCGACGAGCAACGCTGCTGGGCGGAATGCATTGGCGGCCGAATGCCAGCGTATTTATGAATTGGACCACTTAGCCTTCATTGGGTAAGGAACCCACGCCCACAGGCCGTGTCTGCACCCCCATAAGGGGACGGCTCAAGGCTTCTGGCACCGGGCACCATTAAGTCATTTCGCTACGCTGTCCTTCGTAGTCATTATGTCGTTAGGTGATCCTATCACCGGATCACAGCTTCGCCGTCAACGGTGACCATTCATTGCGCCGACCTAATGACAGCGAAAGCCAAATGACCCAATGACACCGTAGCCAAATGGCGCGGAGCGTGATGACGGCGAAGCGTAATGACTTACCCTCTGCTGTGCCTTGCGCCTTAGGCCTCCTTCATGCTGGCTCCTGACTCCTGCTGTGCAGTGCTTTCAGGCACAGCGAGCAGACGTGGCTTTATAAACGTGGCAAATAGGAGTAACAGCCGATGTCCTCGGATGTATTTCAGAAATTCTACACATCACTGAATGACCACTTCAATGCCTTTATCAAGGGAATCTACATTAGTCTACCGGACGGCGTCAGCAGCCAGCGGATCAAGGGGGATCTCTGCTATCATTTTGGCGAGACCTTCCACACCATACTCACCTACGATCCTTACCACGGCTTGCACATGGCTGAGACCAAAAACAAGGACTCATTCTCTAATAGCAGACCTCCTTCCAGGAGAGAGCAGATAGATTTCCTGACTTTGCTGGACCGAATTTCCCAACAGATCACCCACAACAGACACAGACTCCTCGTCCTCCTGGATGGCGTGGACAACTATCTCAACGAGAACCTTACCGTCCTGAAACTGGCAGAAATATTGAATCGGAGGAGTTTTGGCTACTCGATCACACTCCTGGGCTTCAAGGAGTTCCCTCGCTACAACCCGTTGGCCAGGTTGAATATTCATGAGGTTCCATACCCCACGCCATGCCGAGGAAGCCTCGGCGCCATGGTGCAATCGGGGCTCGAGGCCATCCACCTGGAGGGGCAAGGATCCGTTAATCTTGAAACGCTCGAAGAACAGCTCACGGACTGTCTTTTTGGCTGCCCTTCTCTGGCGATTGCAGAGGATATCTTCAATCTGGGGTTTTCCACTGAAAGGGAGTTCGACCCAGCGTCCGTAGAGAAGCTGAAGCTTGCCAAGGTGATGTCTCTAATGCCGGGAATCCGCATTGGATCTCCTCTGGACCTGCCTTCCTTCAACCAGGTAGCCGGCTTCAGCCACCTTAAATCTTACTGCGAAACACGGAAAAATATCTTCTCGAGGGAAAATGGCGAAATCAGGCTGCATGGCATCTGTCTGCTGGGTCCGCCCGGCACTGGAAAAACGCTCTTTGCCCAGGCACTTGCTCGCTCCTGGGGGATTCCCTATTGCAGCCTGTCCATGACCTTCCTCAGCCGGTTCTTGGGCTCCAGCGAAAGGAATCTGGAGCGGATCTTGCGGATGCTGACTGATTTCGGCAGACCGGTTCTTTTCCACGTGGACGAACTCTCCCGACTTTTTGGCCGAAGCCAGTCTGATTCGCACGAGGTGACCAACCGCATCCTCGCCATGCTGCTCAACTTCATCGAGTCGCCCCAGTCGAAACATGTCTACACCGTCGGAACCATGAATCACCTGGATATCGACCCTGCTCTCCTGAGACGTTTTGATGATGTCTTTTACGTGGGCTTGCCCGACGGATCGAGCCGGAAAGAACTTTTCGAGTGCTTTGCCAAAAAGTACAAGCTCAACCTGCTTGTCGACGGCGCCGCCCTCAATTACTCCCGGGGCATGGTTGGAAGTGAGATCGAACGTACGGTCAAGGACCTGAAGATTGAAGCGCTGAGCAAGTCAACTCAACCATCTCCCCTTGACCTGATCCGAGCGCTCAAGAAGAGGCCCCCCGTGGCTGAGCTTTTCCCTGACATTCACCGGATGGAGGAGATGGCCCTGCGGGCGGGTTTTCGCCTCGCCTCACCCCAATCGGAAAATATGGCCCTTGCAGGGTCCAGGGATGGTCAATGAGTTACAAATATATGCTTAATCTGCTCTACAACTGTCACAACCTGCCACAGGCCAGAAAGGATTTCATTGCAGTCAGCATGTCGGAGACGATGACCCGATCCGATCTTCCTGTTTGGCGACAACTGCTCGTGAACGGGTTAGCGGTGAAGGAAGAGTTTTTCAAAGCTTACTCGCCGGTGCAGAAGTCAAAAATCCTGAGCGGTCTTTGCGAATCCATCAGAAGAATCAAGAGAGTGGGATGTAGCCGCCATTTGTTCGAGGTCCTGGACCATATCTATTGCCTGGACAGTGTTGAACCGTCGGATGGCAAAGCCGGCGCATTTTTCAGGATGAGGCTCCGTCAGAGCCCGGACAAACAGGTGAAAGCGATGCTGGCCGCGGTGATCATGGAACTCCCCGAACAGCATCATCGTCTGGAGGAAGTGGCGGCAGCCATCCACGGCGACTACCTTCTTTCCATCAGGGCCATGGAACGGCTTTGTGGTTTCGGTGAGCCGGGCTTGAAGGTTCTCTACCAGTTACTGGAAGAAGTATCCTTGACTCCCGCGATCACATTCACATTGCTCAAGCTCATTGAGACCACGAGATGTCGAGATTCCCTCAAAAGAACGATGGCTGCGAAGGTTTTCCTCAGGGCCAACCAAGACGAGACCACCACAACGGGTCCTTTAGTCTCTCCCAGATCTGAGACGGCGATTCGAATGATGAGGAGTGCCAAGGTTTCGCGCGCCCTACAGCTGAGTCCAGCCATCGCTGAATTTCATTTAACCAAAGGCCAACGAAACCGTGTGCGGCAAGACCCCGTCTTCCAGAGGTTCGCCGCAACGAGAAAAAACCAGGTGAGACGGCAGG